>OIZU01001307.1_pt1 | contig 13843 bp, 10 predicted proteins | sample 1588661 | NCBI WGS metagenome assembly OIZU01 (sample SAMN03283257) | human gut metagenome | biome: human-associated habitat; material: feces | host: Homo sapiens | place: USA | collected 2013 | reverse complement strand
TATTCACAGCCTCCAATATTATATTCATGATATTCATGTTAATATTGTATTTTTTCCTAGATAAATATTTTCCGTAAGTTCTCCTCCACTGGCATACATTCTTCCAAGACCGCATAAAATTTTATCAGAACATGTATAAAAATGACCTGTAAGTGACATTGATTCAGAACCGTCTTGAGTACACTGTCAAAGTTGATGACAACACATCTGAGAACCTGCAGTCCGCTGAATCCCGTATCCGTGATACTGATATGGCAGATGAGATGACAAGATTCTCGAAAGAGAGCATCTTACAGCAGGCAGCTACTTCCATGCTTGCTCAGGCAGAGGATGAATAAATTCTTCTTTTTCTTCTTTTTCCCATTGCAAACCCCCCATTTTCCTGTATGATAGAGATAGATTAACAGTAAGGAGGCATACAGTTATGTTACAGATTAAAAATCCGGTTTTGCCGGGATTTAATGCAGATCCATCCATTATCCGTGTGGATGATACATATTACATTGCGAACTCTACGTTTGAGTGGTTTCCGGGAGTTCGTCTGCACGAGTCAAAAGATTTAGTACATTGGAATCTTCTTCCATCCGCATTGTCCACGACGACATTGCTTGATATGAAAGGAAATCCGTCATCGGGAGGTATCTGGGCGCCGGATCTTTCCTATGCAGATGGAAAATTCTGGCTGATTTATACGGATGTAAAAGTAACCGAAGGACCGTTCAAAGATATGATCAATTATCTGACGACGGCAGAAGATATCCGCGGACCATGGTCGGATCCGATCCGTGTCAATGGTGTGGGATTTGACGCATCGTTGTTCCATGATGATGACGGACGCAAATACCTTGTTCAGCAGACATGGGATCATCGCGAATACCACCATGCTTTTGACGGTATTACAGTGACAGAATTTGACACAGATACAATGAAATTAAAACCGGAGACAGCACGTACGATCTACGCCGGAACGGACGTTAAACTGGTTGAGGGACCACATTTGTATAAGATCAACGGATATTATTATCTGTTTGCTGCACAGGGTGGAACCGTTTGGACACATCAGGAAGTAGTAGCTCGTTCAAAGACGTTAGATGCGTTGAGTTTTGAGACAGAGCCTGGCGATCCGTTTATTACAAACTTTGATACGCCGGAACTTGAGATCCAGAAGCAGGGACATGGTGCTCTCGTAGAGACTCCCGGCGGTGAGTGGTATTATGCAAGTTTGTGTGGAAGACCGTGGAACCACGAAAATGAAAGTTCGATCGACCCACGCGGCTGGTGTCCGCTTGGCCGTGAGACGGCAATTCAGAAAGTATACTGGGATGAAGAAGGCTGGCCTCGTATCGAGGGCGGACATGGCGGAAAAGTGCTTGTGGATGCGCCGAAAGATGCAATCTTGACAGAAGCACCGGCAGATCATTCGATGCATGATGAATTTGACACACCAAAACTTCATGATGAGTGGAATACCCTCCGCGTACCATTTACCGAGGAAATGGGTACGACAGGGGATGGCAGGCTGACATTGGTTGGAAAAGGATCCCTCAGCAATAAGCATGAGCTTTCGTTGGTGGCAAAACGCTGGCAGGCATTTAACTTTGATGCCGAAGTGAAAGTGAAATTTGATCCGTTCAACTATCAGCAGATGGCTGGATTGACAAATTTTTACAATGATAAGCACTGGTCATTCGCTTTCGTTACGTGGAATGAGAAAAATGGCCGCGTGATCGAAGTGGCAGAGTGCAATCGTGGCGGATATCGTTCGTTCCTTCGCGACGATGCGATTCCGGTACCGGATGATGTTGAATTTGTATGGCTTCGCACAAAAGTAAGAAAGCAGTCTTACAGCTACGAGTATTCCTTTGACGGAAAGAACTATACAGAGATTCCGGGCACACTGGATGCCGCTGTATTGTCCGATGATTACGTACTCCAGTCATACGGTGGATTCTTCACCGGAGCATTTGTCGGCATGGCATGCGTGGACTACTCCGGATACGATCAGACAGCAGAATTCCGCAGTTTTGACTATAAAGAACTGGATTAATCAATAGCAAGAGCCTTTTTTAAACCAGGCTCAATCAGATGGCTGGCGATGCCGCAGAGGATTCCGGGAAAAAGGACGAAAAGTCCGGGAACCAGGAAGACGATGAGGCAGGCGCCGGCCATTGTAAATAATAAGATGAAAGTTTCTTTGATGTGACCTGCCATCAGGCGCACGGAGAGCAGAAGAACTGCCGGAAATGAAGCGCGCAGGTGTGAGATCACGGCAAAGATATAATTGGCGAGAACCCAGAGGACGAGGCAGATTACCATCCATAAAAAGGGCGGTAAAAGATTGCCGTTTTTTCCGGTAAAGACTTGGGAAAGATCTACAGCCATCGTGGCACCGTAGCAGAGAAACAGGATTGTTGGTGCAAGAGACTGGAAAAAATTGGATTTGAATGCCGAAAAATATTCCCGGCAGATGTATCACTGTTCAGTGTTTGGATGAGAGTATCATTAACTAAATAAAAGTCATTCATCCAAAAGCAGTTAGTCGCTTGGCTGATTTTCTACTTTGTCACTATCCTCTTCTCTAGACAGTATACTATAGAATTTTTCTAATTCATCAATGACTATATTTGTAATTGTACTATCGAAAAATTTTTTCTCATTAATGCCGTGTTCATTCAAAACGCAGAACAGCTTTGAATTGAAATCATGCTCCTGTATTTTATTCAAAAACTCTTCAATATAAACTGTCGAAAGCCTGTTCTTATCACAAAGCTTGTAAACAACAAATGCCACACTCATCTTGAAGCGAAGTGTAGCAATATGTTTAATGTCCAACATATTTTCCGACAGTAAGGAAATATAATGAAACGCAACTGGGTATCTAATATACGGAATACAACCGTATTCCACACACGAAACTATAACATCTATGCTTTTTCTATATTCTATCATATATTTCATTCCTGTGCTTCCAATCATTTTCAGACAAAGTGTACTTTCATGTCTGATAATGATGTCCACTCTTTTTGCTGACGTTGCATTCACATATATTTTGATCAGGTTCTTTTCTGTCATCTATAATCTCCTCCTGTTTCTCGTAAATCGCTTTCGTTTACTCTTCTTTACAAGAATTATTGTAGATAAACACGGAGTAAAAATCGTTCCCCAAACAATAGACAAAAAGTATATTCTGAATAGACTTTTTTCAATGAATCAAAATATTTATAAACGGAACACTAATTTTAATCTTAATTGATTATATTGAAATTTTGTCCCGAATAATATATAATATTCAGGACAAAAGGAGGTTTTCTATGGCAAATGGTTATTCAAAACAAATTCAGCTGCGAATTCATGAATCACCTGAAGGAAGCATTTTTGTAAATTCTGATTTTGCTGATATTGCAGATACAGAAACTATCAGACGTAATCTTAATCGCCTGACAAAAGTTGGTATTCTTCGCAGAATTATAAATGGAATTTATGAAAAACCAAAATACAGTAAATTACTCGATGAATATGTAGCTGCTGATCCTGCTTCCGTTGCACAGGCATTAGCCCGCAGTTATCATTGGACCATCGCTCCATGTGGAAACACTGCCCTTAATTTACTTGGACTTTCCACTCAGGTAACAGCTGTTTGGTCCTATATTAGTGACGGACCTTATAAAACCTATGAATGGAATTCTACAAAACTTGAATTCAAACACCGAACCAATAAAGAAGTTACCGGTCTGTCCTATATGACAAGTCTGACAATTCAGGCATTGAAAACCTTAGGGAAAAATAATGTAACCCCGGAAGTTATCCAGACTCTTTCAACAAAACTCTCTTTCTCAGAAAAACAGGCTTGTCTGAAAGAAGCAACGGAATCCACCGACTGGGTTTATGATACAATACGACAAATATGCGGAGGCAATACACTATGAGAAAAATTGCATGTCTGCCAGATGATGACCGGAGAGAACTCTTCCGAAATACCGCTGATAAAATGGGCTTAAATGATGCTATTGTAGAAAAAGACTTCTGGGTATGCTTTACCCTGGATTATTTGTTTCACCGCTGTCCTTGGAAGGACTCCATCACCTTTAAAGGTGGAACAAGCCTTTCAAAAGCGTTTAATCTGATCAGCCGTTTTTCAGAAGACATTGATTTGATCCTTGACTGGCGCGTACTGGGCTATGGAAAACTGGAACCCTGGGAAAAACGATCCAATACAAAACAGGATGCATTTAATAAAGAAGCTAATAACCGGGCTGAGATTTTTCTTGCAGAACAGTTCTGTCCTACCATAAAAAAGGAACTGTCATTAGAACTGAGGTGTGACGCTAATATTTACATAGATGAGAATGACAAACAGACTGTTATTTTCGCTTATCCAAATCTGTTCACAAATCCTTCTACCCTACAGGTAATCCGCCTGGAAATCGGAGCATTAGCAGCCTGGACACCTGCTAAGCTTGCAAGCATTGAACCATATACAGCTGTATACTACCCAAAAATCTTCGAGCAAAAAAATACTGAAATTCTTACCGTTTCACCAGAGCGTACCTTTTGGGAAAAGGCAACAATTCTTCATCACGAAGCCAACAGACCGGAACATCTGGATATGCCACAACGATATTCCAGACATTACTATGATCTCTATAGAATGGCTCAGACCCCAGTAAAAGATGTTGCTTTTTCTCACATAAACCTTCTGAAAACAGTCGTTGATTTCAAAATGAAATTTTATCCAAGAGCATGGGCTAAATATCCAGAAGCAATTCCCGGCACCTTAAAGCTGATTCCACCGGAATACCGCTTTCCTGCCCTCATCAGTGATTATGAAGTCATGAAAGATATGTTATATGGCGATATTCCAAGCTTCAATACTATTATGGAATCGGTTTGCCAATTAGAGAAAGAAATCAATTCCCTTTAAAAATCATCTGAAACTGCACTGGCCATTCTATTTATTCGAGTGGTCGGTTTCTATTTCAGTTAATACCTGTATTTGTTTTAAAGCAATTTCCTTTCTCTCTTATCAGCACCAATCACCTTTGCGATGGACTGTGCCACTGAAGGCTTCTCGGCGATTACTAATTTATATGACATTTCATTCCTCCTTTTGTGCATCTGTTAATACTCCACTTTCAATTGTTATGTATGGCATTTTACTTCTCCTTTCAAATCTCGATTTGCAAATTTCTTTTACTTATTATATATCCGTCTTTTCTGTCAATGACATTTTCTCCTTTTCCCTGAACGAAAAAATCGCCCAGACTAGAATTTTTAATCTAATCTGAGCGATACTTCGTCAGGCCTGTTTTCTTCAAGCAAGAAAACCATTTTTACATTCATTGACAACCTAAATCTTATCCTACACTTTAATTATCTCCATTGAGTGCTTGGATAGATTTAGTTCTCGGTGCCCGTTTTGTCTTTCTATTCTCTTATCTTCTGTTCAGCGTCAACCTCTAAAACGCTTCGCACTTCTTCAATCGCAAAACACTGACAGAATATGCCGGTGCCTCGTATACGAACTCTGAGGAAGCGCCATGCATATTCACGGTAATATTCTTCACCTTCTCCGGCTCTTCAAAGCTGTTTTCATCCCCCTTTTCACCGCTAAGAAGTGTTACGGTATAGTCGCCCTGTACCTGACAGTCCAGTGTAATGGAAACCGGATCCACATCTCCTGCAAAATTAACCGCCTTAATAATGATTTCGTCCTTGGTGTCAGTTACTACCGAAACAAAAGCAGGTCCGTAGGGAATCGAAATTTCCTTCTGAAGCTCACCATCAACATACAGGCGAATCTGTTTTCCGTCCGTTTCATATCCAAAGCGGTGATATTCTCCCGGTTTTACTGAAATAGCAAAGTCCTCAGTCAGCTTGTTGTCATGCATATAGCCAAACTCTTCCAGTGAACATTGTCCTCCATTAAACTTCCAAAGGAACGGACGCACCAGAGCTGCATCCCATTCTTTTTCCACTCCGGCCGTAATCACGAGCTGCTCCTCATAATAGGAACGAACCACCCTGGCACTGAATATACCCAACTCGAAGTAAGCATTTTCCTCAACAAAAATATCGGTCTCAAATCTTCCATAAGTCTGGTCTTCTTCTCCAAATACCACAAAGCTCTTGGTCTCATCAGCCCATTCCAGAATACTGTGAAATTCCTTTTTCTGCTCCTCATCCGGAAGCTGAAGCAGGCAGCCATCCTCTGTATCCTGCACATGTCCCATTAATTCATGAGTAATCTTTGCTTCTTCTCCATTCCAAATGGGATTTCTGAAGCGAAGTTCCTTATTGGATTTTAAAGATGCCATTCCGGTTCTCGGACGATAAACACGTCCTCCCTCATCTTCGGATCGCACCACATAATCTCCGCGATTTTGACCGAACATTTTCCAGACATAATAAGTAGGAATTCCAAGGCTCTGATGATTATTGAAACGAATCAGATTAGGATACCACGCTCTGTAATTTACATTTTCAAATAATGGAGCATAAGAGGCCAATGTTACGATATCCTGATTTTTCTCAATACCCATAAGGAAAGCCGCTTCTCCCAAAGCCGCATACAACTGTCCCATATAGTTGCCTTCGTTTACAGCCACCTCTCCTACAAAGATTTTTGGTCCCTTACGATCGTAGTCATCATAATAATTTACACGTTCTGCAAAGAACTCTGTTGTATTGTAAAAATGTTCATCCACGCACTCGGCAGGACAACCATTTTTCTCTACATGCTCGTTGGCTATGGTTTTAATCTGGGGATACAGTTCCTTTACCTTCTTATAAATCATGTTGTATCGCTTTTCATAATCCGGACCCCAGTTTTCATTACCAATTTCCAGATAGGTCATTTTAAAGGGTTCCGGATGCCCCATAGAAGCACGAAGCCTTCCCCATTTGCTTTCCTTAGAGCCGGTAGCATATTCAATGGCATCCAGTGTATCCTGTACCATTTCATCAAGAGCCTCTCCTTCCAGAAGGACACTCTTTCTTCCCTGACAGGTCATTCCGCAGTTACATACATACAGGGGCTCCATCCCCAGATCCTCGCAAAGCTGCAGATATTCATGAAAGCCAAGTCCTAATGTACTTCTGTAATGCCATACAAACAGCTTACTGGGTCTTTCCCATGCCGGACCTACCGTATCCCGAAATCTCATCGCTGTGGACGGTGTCGTTCCTTCCACAATACAGCCTCCGGGAAAACGCATAAACTTTGGACTCATTCCCTTAAGCTTTTCTACAAGATCTGTTCTGAGTCCATGCCCCATGTAGGTATTGTCAGGCATTAGTGAAATAAATCCCAGCAGAATCTCTCCGCCTTCTTTGCAGGAAATAGTAAGCTGTGCCTCGTGACAATCCTCAGCTGCTGTCAGCTTCATGTCATATCTTGTATACTCCTGACCGGAAACCACCAGACTGTTTCCAGCCAGTACTTTTCCCTGGTATTCGATCGCTACGTCCAGTCCTATTTCTTCCTTTGCTTTTGCAAATAAATACAAAGAGTAACTTTCTCCAGCCTTTACGGATATACCGCAGTAACCGGTATTAGTCAGAGATCCGTCCTTTTCAAACTGCATACGCAGAGCTGCGTCCCGATGTTCATTCAGGGTATCCGTCAGTTCCAGCTCCATCTTTGCATTGTGTGTATACCATGCCGGTATTTCTGTTTCCGGAATATTGTTGCCCTTTACCCAGCGGCATAGGCCTTCTCCGTTGCAAAACTCATCCAGCCATCCGGATACGGTTTTTACATGGATGCCATCCTCCTGCTGTATATAACCCTCCGGTAAAACGGAATCTTCGAAGCTTCTGTTTCGAAGCATTTCCGGATAAAGTCCTCCGTCTCCGGCACGGTTAATGTCTTCAAAAAAGATTCCGTATAAATCCCTGGCTGTCTCAAATCGTCTTTCCTTTGTTTTAATCTTTAACTTACTCATTGTAGGCTCCTTTTTTACATTCCAAGAGTTTTGATCACTGCCTGTATATGCAATAACATAGATTATGATAACTCAAATGATCTTAATGCAGCATTTCCGTTACCGCGATAGGTCAGGTAAAGCGCCTGTATTCCATCCGGAATCGTAACCGGTGCGGTATACTTTTCCCAGACATTGGTATATTGAACCTCTAATGTCGCCAGTACCTCTCCATCCCATGCTGTCTTTACTTCAAAAGTGCCATCTGCATAGCCCCGGATCCAAATACTGATTTCACGAATATCATGGCAGTCAAAATATTTGAAGCCGATGGTAGTTGAATCTGTAATATTGGCAATATATCCAACTTCTTCGTCTCCATCCCTGCCGTCCTGCATTACTCGTGGAAAATTCCCTTCGCCCACATAAACTGATGGGGTATCGGTAAACAGATTACATGCAAGATAAGCAGGGTATTCGCCTTTACCCTCAAGCGGACCTCCATTTAAACCGCAGGAGGTAATTTTTACCTGTGGAATACTGCCGTCCGGCATAATCTGCAGCTTTTCAGCACATCCCTGTCTGCTGTACCAGGTATTATTGGTATGCCTGTGATAAAAAATGTACCAGTCCTCTCCGATCTGCACAATACTTCCGTGATTATTGGCACCGTAAGCTGTTGGCATATCTGCCGGCTTGTAGGTATCGATGTGCAGATCACAATTGCTGACAATAACTCCGCCATAGACAAAGTCCCTAGTAGGATTCTTGCTGGTGGCATAACATAATTCGTGCATTAATATGGATGAATAGACAAAATAATAGGTGTCACCTACTTTACGGATGGAAGGTGCCTCAAAAAACTCATGTCCCTCAAATCCGGTACCGGCACCATATTCACAGCCGGGGGCCACAAACACCGGAGCTTCCCTGATCGTCAGCATATCTGCTCCCAACACCGTAGCCATAGCTCCGGTACGGGATTTATCACCTTTTCCGCAAAATCCGGTATAAAGATATGTCACATCTCCTTCCGTCAGAACCCCCGGGTCAAACTGGGGCTCATCACCTTCCTTTTCGCCCAGACGTGTGCCATCTTCATAATGAACATAGCCATAAAATTCATACTTTCCTGCCGGAGTATCACATACAGCAACTGAAACTACCGAAACCTTGTCCAACACGTAATAAAGATAGTACCTTCCGTCCGGTCCCACCGTAACATCCGGGGCATACAGACACATTTTGCCTTCCGGGTTCAGCGGATCGGCTGTCTTCGGATAAATCACACCCTCATATCTCCAGTTGCCCAGGTCATCGACCGGAGCTGACCAGCACACATAGTCTCCCATGCAGAAAACATATCCGTTAAAGTAATCATGGGATCCGTAAACATATACGCGATCGCCAAAAACATAAGGTTCTCCGTCCGGAATATACTCCCAGGACGGTAAATATGGGTTAAACGCTTGTTTTTTCACTTTGATATCCTCCTTTGCAAGCCTAATCCATGTACATTGTTTCATAAAGCAAATTACTGGGTGCTAGTTTAAGCCTTCAAGCTGACCACACGATCATAGTCATATCCTCGATCCGGATTCACCTTTCCGGCATTCAGTTCGAAATAAACCACACCGTTTTCGTTTACAGGAAGCTCTACGCAGATATTTCCGTCCTCCTGCTTTTTACGCTCTGTTTTTACAAAAGGTCTGGATGATTCCCGAATCAGCTTCGTCTGTTCCTCACTCAGATTGGCAGGTTCTCCCATATCATGCCATACCTTCAAGGGATTACATGTTTCCTCATCTACCGTCTTAGTCAGGAAGCAGTACTCCTCCTGTTCAGCCGGAAATGTAAACTCCAACAGCATTTTTTCTTTACCCTGTTCTGTACTTTTACGGGCAATATTCCAGGCTACACCTAGATAATCACCGTTTGCACGTTTCAAAACGACAATATTGTCATCCTTATATACACAATTGGCTTCACTTTCCTCAAGCTTTTTGTAAAAAGCAAATGTCCAGAAGGTCGGCTTGGTAATACAGCCATTGGCAACCAGTCCAAAGCCGCCGTGGAATGGTGTAAAAGGAACTCCCAGCTCTTCAAACACATCACCAAATGTCCAGTAGGAATAGGATTCATTCACATCTCCCAATCTGGAAAGCTGCTGTGCTATAAAGGCCGCATTCAGGTTTGTATCATGAATGACGCCCTGAGGAGTATAGGAGCTGTTAAACTCCGTGATATGAATCTGCAGACCCTTATATTCCGGGAAACTGTCAATAATATCTCTGGTTGTTTTTAAATTGGCAAAGCCGTCCTCTGCCTTCATCAGTTCAGAATATGCATAATGTCCAATACATTCCGGCGGATCAATGGTGTAATGATGTCTGGTTACGAAATCCACAGGTATGTGATTCTCATGGCAATATTCCATAAATGCCTGAATCCATTTCTCATCCGTTCCTCCACAAACAGCAGGGCCTCCTACACGGAATCCCGGATTCACTTCCTTTATGGCATCAAAGGTTCTATGGAACAGCTTAAAATATTCCTGCATATCCGCATTTTCCCAGAAGCCGCAAAGATTGGGCTCGTTCCATACTTCAATGGGCCATTGAATAACTTCCTCTTCTCCATAGCGTCCCATCAGATGCCGCAGCAATGAATGCACCATATTACACCACATATCATAATCTTTTGGAGGAGTGGTATTTCCCTGCCAGTAAAAGATAGTCTGGCTTCCACTTGCCAACTTTTTAGGCATAAAACCCAGTTCAAGAAAAGGTCTCAGCCCCACCTTCTTATAGGCATCCATTACTCTATCCAGATAAGTATAGTTGTACTCGACCCTTACCTTACCATCCTCCTCATAGGTCTGAAAGATCGCCATATCATCACAGAATAATCCATGTCCCCGGATATGCTTAAATCCGATTTCCTTTTGAACCAAGCGCAGCTCCTCCTGATATTCTTCTGTCAATGCAAGCCCCATTCTTCCGGTTCCCACACAATAATCTACATTATTGTGAAAAAAGGCCTTTGAATCCTTTGTAATCACGATCTTTTTTCTGTCATTCTCTGTTGCTCCACCAAAATTTACCATGCATGTATCTCCTTCTTCTAAATCATGTTCCTATGCAGTCACGCATCAGATGTCTGACCACTGCACGATCCGCAGCTCTCTGATGACGATTGCCATATTAATCTGATACTATCGCATTGATTTAAAGTTTCCAATGATTTATACTATAAGAAAATTGATATATCCTCTGATGTATCAGAACGGAGATTCCAGATGACTGAAATTGAATTTGTCGGCTACAGTGCCGTTCACCCCTCAGATTTTATATATGATGTTCCGAATGGCTTTACAGGCTATCTTCTGCTTCTTTTCGACTCTCCCTCGGAGCTGCTCATAGACGGAAGACTAATGCGGACAGCCGCCAATTCTGCTATTCTGTATACACCAGGAAGCAGGATTTATTACCGTGCTGCCGGTGAAGAATACCGGAATGACTGGATTCGTTTTCGTTCCGATCACTCCTTCGTGAAGCTGTTTCCGTTAACAAACACCCCATTTCCCGTAACAGATCCGGAATACTGTCATCAGCTTTTTAAATTACTAACCTGGGAGTCCGCCTTTTTCTCCTCTGAAAGCGAAGCAAACATTACTCACCTGCTGCGGGTTCTGTTCTCCAAATTAAGAGAAGGAATCCAGAATGAGTCCCCGGGTATTCACGATCATGAGCTGGTTGCATTGCATAAGATGATCTACAATAATCCTCAGCTTCCATGGAATATAAACATGATGGCTGCGAAGCTTCACTTAAGTCCCAGTCATCTTCAGACTCTCTATCACCGCCAATTTGGCTCCTCCTGCATGGACAATGTCATCGAAGGACGTCTGCGCCGTGCACAGGATTTATTAGAGTACAGCGAATACTCCATCCGCGACATTTCCGAGCAATGTGGTTATAATAATGTAGAGCATTTCTGCAGACAGTTCCGTCAGCATAACGGCTGTACCCCTGGACAATACCGGAAAAATGCATCAGCGGGAAGCAACAAAAGACTTCTCACCCACAATACCCTGGGAGGAAGGGAGTTTGAGAAGATTAATCGAAATATCCGGAAATAGTGTTTCGGTAGCTGCTTTATTCAGCATTTCCTTAAGCGTTCGCTTCTACCTGTAAATAAATTTCAGCTTTCCAATACCGATTTCATCTCCGGGTTCGATGATTTCCGACGCATTTGGTTCTAACCGCATCCCGTTCCGGAAGGTTCCGTTCGTCGAGTTGAGATCCGTAATAAAGAACCGGTTTCCATCCCTTGATATTCTTGCATGAAGGCGGCTTACACTCTGATCATTTAACACAAGATCCACTGCTCCTGCCATTTTTCCAACTGTGATTGGCAGTTTTTGCAACGGGATATGATATTTGTTGCTCTTGTATCCCTTCATTCCTGCTTCTGCTATTTACATTTCCCCTCCACTGCATCCCTCTGTTCTTCTCCCTTTCATCCCAGGGCATCTCCTGTGTGCCCCGATTCCAGCTTACATTTTGTACCGGAGCTTCCCGGCTCTGACTTCCCTGATTCCGGTACGAATTCTGCGTCTGCATATTGGGGTTCCAGTTGCTTTGCGCCATTGTTACATTCTGTTCATGGGTCCTCTCTTCCATCTGTTCTATCAGACTTTTTATTTACAGTTGTACTTTCGTTTCATTTCTCGTCTTGCCTTAATCTTTCCTAAGTTCTTTTAAGAAACGTCCAATCTTTTTCTGATCCATACTGTTTCCCCCTTTCATTGACAGAGTAATATTATTCTACTAAACATAACACGACACAAAGCGAGAAAATGCCGTATTTACGCTATTGGACAAATCTGTCTAGTATTATTTATATTGGCTTTAGCCCCAAGAACTTCAAGTTATCTTTTTCTTCCTAAATATCGGCATACTTTTAATTTGTATTGCAGGTACTCATTTCCGAATGCTTCTATCAAAAAATCTTCCTCTACATTGACTATCTGTAAATGAAAAAATACCACTGCAAAACCTGTGGCAAAGCAAAGGAACCAATTAAAGAACGAAAACAATATTCCTATATACATTAAATCAAAACCCAAAAATGCAGGATTTCTGCTAATAGAATAGATGCCCGTTGTTACCAAACTGGTCTTTTCTTCTTTTTGCACACCTGCTCTCCAATTCTCCTTCATTTGTGTAACAGAAACAATAAAAGCAAGTACACCGAACATTGTTATTACAACTCCTGTAAATTGCAACACAATATGTACTGTTCCCGAATAAAACACAATACTGATAATCTGTATTACAGGAAGCAAATATGTGATTATTTTAAGAGCCACTTCTATAAATTTGACAAATCCCTCTTTTCCTTTTCCTAATTGATCTGTCTTTATGCCTTGCTTTTTCTGACTAATCAGCTTTGCAAAATAGCAGATGTAGAATACTGCCATCAGTGAAATTGTAACAATTTTTATTATCATCGTGTACCTCCAAATTGCGATTTTCTCAATTCTCCAAACTTGAATTAATCGATTTCTTTATTATCTAATCTGTTAGTAATCTATCCAACAGCATCTGCCTATTATTTATAAACATTTCTGTTACCTGGTAACTCTCTGTATCCTCATATTCGCACAGATGTATGCGTCCATTATCAAAACAATAGATATCTGCATCTGGTATTCCTAACAAAATTGGCGAATGCGTAACTATAATAAACTGTGCTCCCTCTTTTGCACATCTGTATATTTGCATCAACAATGTAAGCTGTCTCTGCGGTGATAATGCAGCTTCCGGCTCGTCAAAAAGATACAAGCCATTTGGATTCATATTATTCTGCGCTAATGCGAGAAAACTCTCTCCATGTGATTTTTCATGATATTTAGC
>OIZU01001301.1_pt1 | contig 13879 bp, 14 predicted proteins | sample 1588661 | NCBI WGS metagenome assembly OIZU01 (sample SAMN03283257) | human gut metagenome | biome: human-associated habitat; material: feces | host: Homo sapiens | place: USA | collected 2013 | reverse complement strand
AATCCGGAGTACACCGCGTGCAGCGTGTGCCGGAGACAGAAAGTGGCGGACGTATCCATACTTCAACCATTACCGTAGCAGTGATGCCGGAAGCAGAAGAGGTTGACGTTGTGATCGATGAAAAAGATATCCGTATCGACGTAATGCGTGCATCTGGTAACGGTGGTCAGTGTGTCAATACAACAGACTCTGCTGTACGACTGACTCACTACCCGACAGGAATCGTGATCTACAGCCAGACAGAAAAATCACAGCTGCAGAACAAAGAAAAGGCATTCCGGCTCCTGCGTTCTAAGTTATATGAACTGGAACTGGAGAAACAGCAGTCTGCAGAGGCTGAGGCAAGAAGAAGCCAGATCGGTACCGGAGACCGTTCCGAGAAGATCCGTACTTACAACTTCCCACAGGGACGTGTGACCGATCACAGAATCAAGCTTACGCTTCATAAGCTGGACAGTATTATGAACGGAGATCTGGATGAAGTCATTGACAGCCTGATCGCAGCAGACCAGGCAGCGAAGCTGGCATCGATGAATGAGGCAGTATAAGCTGGTAAAATCGGATAGAGAAATTAAAGGGAGTATGAAAGCCGGGAGAGAGGCTTTCGTACTTCCTTTTTGTGTTTTTGGAAAAATTTGTGGTAAAAAATGAAAGAATAGGTACGTGTAAAAATGGCATTTTAGTGAATGATGGATTAATTGGATTCGTGCAAGGAATCTTGAAATGGCTGAAAATGTATAAAACATTTCCTGAAATCGTCGACACGGCGTGTAGACAATCCAATGTGTTGCTTTCATGGTCTCATTATCGAACTTTATTACAAGTTAAAGACCCTGAAGCACGTGCTTGGTATGAAAAAGAAGCCGCAGAACAGATCTGGAGTGTTCGGACTTTGCAACGCAACGTATCTTCTCAGTATTATTATCGTATGCTTAAAACTCAGAAAAAAGAGTTTGTAGAACGGGAAATGAAGAAACTGACAGCACCGTATCAAAATGATAAGTTAGAGTTTATCAAGAATCCTGTAGTTGCAGAGTTCTTAGGATTTTCACAAAACTCAGAAAATCAAAGTCCAGATTTTATACTACAAGTTGATTGTATTTATTTTTCGATTTGCTTATACTGTAAACAAAAGTGAGATACTTATTACAACAGTTGATATGGATAGGATGCATCAAAATCACTTATAACTAATTGGGAAAAAGCAGAACGGAAGGGATGGAGTTGATATGTAAGATGAAACTTGATTGTTTTCGTGGATTCTTGTAAAATGATTTTATAGAGAGATGGGTACAGAAAAAGCAGGAGGTGATAATCACCGATGACAAAAGATGAAACGTTCTTAGAGCATATGGAAAGATACAAAGAAACGATAAAAAATCTGACTGTGATGTGCGATATTCTTGCGCGGAATGTTTTTAAAGACAGGAAAGCCTGTGAGTATGTTCTTCGAATTATTATGGATGATGAAGAACTCACAGTTATTGACAATGAAGTGCAGATGGATTTCAAGAACATGCATGGAAGAAGCACGGTACTGGATTGTGTGGCAAAGAATGGAAAAGGACAGATATTTAACGTCGAAATACAGCAGGATAATGAAGGAGCACATCCAAAACGGGCGAGATATCATTTAGGGATGCTTGATGGAAATGTTTTAGATCCAGGCGAATTTTTCGATAAGCTGCCGGAGACTTATGTCATTTTTGTAACTCAGAATGATACGCTTGGATATGGACTTCCGATTGCTCATATTGATCGGAGAATAAAAGAGAATGGCAAAGCTTTTGAAGATGAAGCACACTTTATTTATGTGGATTCCAGCAAAGATGATGGTGGTAAGCTTGGAAAACTGATGCATGATTTTCGGGTTAAGGAAGCGAAAGATATGCAGGCGGGCGCATTGCAAGACCGTGTGCGGGAACTCAAAGAGACAGAGAAAGGAGTGGAACATATGTGCAGGGAAATGGAAGAACTTTGCGATGAAGCAAGAATGGATGAGAAGAAAGATGTAGCATATTCTCTCGCTGAACGGAAGATGAGCGTTGAGGATATTTCTGAAATTATAAAAGTAAATATTGAAACCGTCAGAGGATGGCTTTCAGGACGTACTCCTGCAGCAAAATAGTAATAGGATACCCTCATACAGGACAAGAAAATAGAAATGTCTTGTATGGGGGGATTTTTATATACCGAAAACAAAATTCAGAAAATCAAAGTACAGGTTTTATACTACAAGTATATTGTATATACCCTTCGATGTGCTTATACTGTTAAACAAAAGTGAGATACATATTACAACAGTTGATATGGATAGGATGCATCAAAATCGCTTATAACTGATTTAGACAAAGCAGAACAGAAGGGCTGGATTTGATATGTCAGATAACAATGAGAAGCAGAATAATGGATTGAAGATAGAGAACGAAAAAACAGATACTGAAGATATAAGGCAGCAGAATGAAGGGGATACTGTATCAGAAAAGAAAACTGTTAGGTTGTTCGGACATAAAATTACCCGTAAAAAAATCTATACAGCGTGCGCAGGGGCTGTTTGTGCAGCACTTCTTGTGGGGAGTTATGCGATGGTAAACAGTGATTCCGTAACTCCTGATACAGATTCGGCAGCTAAAGTGACGGAAATACAGACAAAGGTGAAAACAGATAAGAAAGAAGAGAAGGTTCAAGTTACCGATTCGGACGCAGATACAAAAGAGAGTGTGAAGAAAACGGAAACGGCACAGGAGACTGTAAAGAAGAAAAGAGAGGAAACTGAGAGCCAGGAAAAAGTCGCTTCTAACAATAAATCCAACACGAACAGTAGTGTTTCTGAGAATGCGAATAAGTCCGATAAAGGAACCAATAGTGTGTCAGGTGGTAGAAAGGAAAATGTTAGTTCCAATTCCAGTGCGATAAGTTTCAGCGGCTCTGGTTCTGGTAATGTTACAAAGCAGGACAGTACACCGTTGCATCAGCATAATTATAATATTCCTATTATAAAGATCGTTCATCACGATGCAGTGTATAGCACGGTTCACCACGATGCGGTGTACAACACAATTTATCACGATGCAGTGTACCAAGAGCGTTCTGTTTGCAATCAATGTGGTGCAGATATCAATGGAAATGAAGCAGTGCATTTCGAAACGTCATTGCTAAGTGGAGGCAATTGTGGTTCTTGTCATGGAGAATATGTAACTGTATCAAATGCATGGAACGAACAGGTGCTTGTGAGTGATGCATGGGATGAGCAGGTACTTGTGAGTGCGGCTTGGGATGAAACAGTGACAACGGGTTATAAGTGCAGTTGTGGCGCAATGAAGTAGATAAGTAAGTGAGTGTCTGACTCGTCAGGCTTCAGGAATGGCTTATAGATAGTATTTCTACGGTAAAATAGGTTCGATTTGGAATCCTGAAATGGCTCAAAGTGCACTATATAATGTTAAATAAACGGTTGTAACGAAAATATATAAAACATTCGATAAAGAATATGTAAATTGAAAATGAGATAAAATCAGTGGAGGATAAAAAATATGGATTGCGTGTGGAGTGATCTATATCAAGCGGCACGAAAGGTGCTGAAACCAAGAGCTGTTTCTAAGATTATTGAAGCAGGTGGTGTTGCGGCTGCGGTTGAATCCGTATCCGGAAAGATTTATGTTGGAGTTTGTGTGGATACTGCCTGCACATTGGCGTATGTGCTGAAAGAAATGCCATTTTTAATAAGATTACAAATGGCGAAGATGAGATACGTCGTGTGATAGCGATTGACCGGGAGGGGAAAGCAATTCCGCCTTGTGGAGCCTGCCGTGAGCTTATGACGCAGTTAATGCCTGAGAATTATCGTAACATAGAAATTATGATGGATTATGAAAAGAACCGGGTAGTGACACTTGGAGAACTTACACCGGAATGGTGGATATAAAGAATGTGATATGGAAGCTACAGAACAGACCTGTTTTGTGGCAAGGCGGCAGGATAGAAAAGAAAACAGAACAGAATTATAACATCCCAAAGCATACAGAATCAGGAAACAACATCCAGATTTTGCTAGACTGTAATCACAGAAAGGGAGTGAGCACAATGAATTGGATACAAGGAATACAAAGAGCGATTGATTATGTAGAAGTCAATATCACAGAAGAAATTGATTACGAAGAAACAGCGAGACAGGCATATTCTTCTCCGTTTCATTTTCAGAGAGTATTTGGTATCTTGTGTGGAATGTCGCTCGGTGATTATATCCGCATGCGTAGGCTTTCACTTGCAGGAGAAGAATTGTCCAAAGGAAATGCAAAAATCATTGATATAGCGCTGAAGTACGGATATGATGCGCCGGAAAGTTTTTCCCGTGCCTTTACCCGGTTTCATGGTATTTCGCCAAGCGAAGCAAAGCGTGGCGGAAAAGTTAAGATCTTTACTCCTCTGTCTGTAAAATTAACTTTAACAGGAGGCAGTAAGATGGATTACAGAATTGAAAAAAGAGATGCGTTTCAGGTGGTGTGCAAAAGAAAAAGAGTTGGAAAGCCGCAGACGGCAAATGCCACTCCGGACATTACTGCAATGTGGCAGGAGTACGGTATGGATGGAACGGTGAAAAAGCTAATAGGCTGTATGCCGGAAAATCCGGTGATGAAGGGGCTGCTTGGCATTTGCTTTTCGTCTGAATTAAATGCAAAACAGTTCCCATATGGAATCGGTGTAGAGTATGATGGAAGGGAAATTGATGACGATTTAGAAGTAGTCACAATTCCGGCAAATACTTATGCGGTATTTACAAGTAAGGGCAAAATGCCAGATGCTTTTATCAAAACATATAACCGGATTGTTACCGAATTTTTCCCGCAGAGTTCACAGTATGAGTATGCTGAAAATGTAGAATTTGAAGTTTATTCGTCAGCGGATATTTCAGATCCGAATTATCATTGTGAAATCTGGATTGCGGTGAATGAGAAGAAATAATTGTGAGAGGATACCCTCATACAGGATGAGAGAATAGAAATGTCCTGTATGGGGGATTTCCCATGTACAGAGAAAGCAAAGATTCAGGAAATAACAGTATAGATTTTATACTATAAGTATATTGATTGTTTTCGTGGATTCTTGTAAAATGATTTTAGAGAGATGGGTACAGAAAAGCAGAAGGTGATAATCACCGATGACTAAAGATGAAACACTCTTGGATGCTTGATGGAAATGTTTTGGATCCGGGTGAATTTTTCTATAAGTTGCCGGAGATTTATGTCATTTTTGTGACTCAGAATGATACGCTTAGATATGGACTTCCGATCACCCATATTGATCGGACAATAAAAGAAAATGGAAAGATGTTTGAAGATGAAGCACACTTCATTTATGTGGATTCGAGCAAAGATGATGGCGGTAAGCTTGGAAAACTGATGCATGATTTCCGTGTTAAGGAAGCGAAAGATATGCAGGCAGGCGCATTGCAAGACCGTGTGCGGGAACTCAAAGAAACAGAGAAGGTAGTGGAACATATGTGCAGGGAAATGGAAGAGCTTTGTGATGAAGCAAGAATGGACGAGAAGAAAGATGTAGCATATTCTCTTGCTGACAGAAAAATGAGTGTTGAGGATATTTCTGAAATTATAAAAGTAAATATTGAAACCGTCAGAGGATGGCTTGCAGGACACACTCCTGCTAAAAAATAGTAATAGGATACCCTCATACAGGTCAAGAAAACAGAAATGTCCCGTATGGGGGATTTTTATATACCGAAAAACAAAACAGAGGCGTTGAATGAACATACAACAATTAACTTACATTGTAGAAATCGCAAATTGCAAAAGCATTTCCCGCGCAGCAGAGTACCTTTTCGTCTCGCAGCCTGCCCTGTCCCAGCAGATCCGTAATCTGGAAAAGGAACTGGGATACCGCGTGTTTCGCAGGACAAGCAAGGGGCTGGAGCTTACGGAAAAAGGGAAGCTTTTCTACGAAAAAGCACAGAAAATGCTGGAGGACTGGAATCATTTTAAAGAGGAAGTGATTTCAGGGACAGAACATAAAAAATTAAAGATTGGACTTGGAGCCAGAGTGTATTCCAACCGACTATTTCCAAAGATTGCCAGATATTTTGAAAAGCATCCGGAGCTGGAGGTTACGTTTTATACAGAAGCCGGACTGGATGCGTATGCGGCGATCAAAGATGGATCCCTTGATATGGCACTGGACCGGATGCCGGAAAATGAAATTGGTATGGAGAAATGTGTCTGTTTTGCAAAAGAACTGATTCGTGAGAAGCAGTGCATACTGGCGGCACCGGATCATCCGCTCGCACAGAAAGAAAATGCTTCAATTATGGATTGCAGGGAATATACCATGCTCACGGGACTGGAACATTCGGTGGAAGACCGCCTGCTCAGAAAGACATATGGAGAGCAGAATATTACATGGAAGAGAGTCATCCGTTCGGACAGTATTGATACAGTGATGAAGATGGTGAAAAGTGGAAGCGGGATTGCCATTGGACCACAGTCATTTGCGGAATACTATGGTGTCACGGCAGTGCCGCTGGTTCCTGCCAGGCAGGACAGTCTTTATTTTGCCTGCCTGAAATCAAAGAAAAAAGAGCCGGAGATACGGGATTTTCAGAGGTATCTGGCTACTCTGGTTTCCAGTGTTTGTCCAGATTAAATCCGCGTCCCTGTACTTCCTGTACCTGGGAAACGATGATAAAACTTTCCGGGTCGATCAGATGGACATTTTTCTCAAGCTGGACAAGCTCGCGGTTGGAAATGACGGTGAGTACCATGTTCAGCTGCTGACTGAGATAACCGCCCTGAACCGGAATGATGGTTGCACCACGGTCGATTTGCTTAAGTACAAAATTGCGGATTTCATCCGAATGTTTGCTGATGATCTGGACGGCAATCCGTGAAGTGCCGCTGACGATCAGCTTATTCATGACAAGCGTGTAAATGATCATATACAAAATTGCATAGAGTACCTTGTCAACCGGCTGATAAAGCGCCTGTCCCAGGATGACAAAGAAGTCGATAATGTACAGACCGGCTGAAACCGGAAAACGGAAATATTTATTCAGAATCAGCGGAGGAACATCAACGCCTCCGGTAGAAGCGCCGGTACGGATGATCATCCCAAGAGAGATTCCGATTCCGATCCCTGCAAAGAGTGTGCAGAGGATCAGGTTGTCCGTCAGGACATAATCTCCAAGGATCTGATTGAAAAATTCCAGTGCAATCGGATACATGAAAGAACTTAAAATTGCGGAAAGAGTATATTTTTTTCCGAGAAAAATATAGGCAAGCACCAGCATGACAATGTTAAAAGCGAGTACCAGCGAGGAAAGTGGGATCCCGGTTATGCGTTGCAGGATCAGTCCGATTCCGGTTGTGCCTCCGGCAACAAGGTCGGCAGGAAGAAGAAAAACTCTTGCCGAGAAAGCGTTGAGAATATTTCCCAGACAGATGATGAGAACAGAAGAGATCTGTTCTTTTCTTTTTGCGGTAAGATTCATTGGTTAGTACCTCCATAAGTCGATACCTCTAATTTAGGAGAAATGGAAGCAAATTGGAAATACATTCTGTGAATAATGATATAAGAAAAACTTATAACGCAACCGTCATTGTGTTCTTGAAAAAGCACCAGAATATGCTAAAATTGATATAAATGAGAGAACATGAGGAGGTACAAAAGATGGGACATATTGTACAGCGTCTGGTCCGGAATGCCATCATGCAGGCAGTGAACCAGGCGATCCAGAAGAAGACACAGCAGGAAGCTGCAAAGTTTGGAAATGAATGGAAGGGAAGTTTTCACTGCCTGGTGTCCGGGTATTACAGCGGGATGACCGTCAAATATCTGATGCTTCCATTTGCAATCTTCTGTATTCTGTGTGCGGCAGGAAGCGGAATTGCCGGAGGGCTGACCTACAGTATCTGGTTTATCGTGATCGCAGTGGTGTGCCTGATTACGCGCAATTATGGAATGAAAAAGATGCGAGTCATCATTTACTGGGACAATGGCATGGCGTTTTATGATAAGGATGGCAATGAACTCGTACAGCTGCCACGGACCGCCATCGATCAGATGACAGTAAAAAACAGTAAGATTACCATATTGTGGGACGGCAAAGAGTATAAGATTATCAGAAACCCATTCGATAACGAAAAAGAAGTACGGGAAATGCTTAATTTCTATGGAAAAGACAGATAAGGAGTGACAGAAAATGATAACAAAAGAAGGAAGCTCTGATCGCACAGACCATCGAGGCAATGCGCACTTTCCTACCATAAGCAGGAGATTTAGGACATGAATTTTCAGATCACAGAATATTGCCATCACATTTTAGAAGAATATATAGAAGAAGGGGATATCTGCATTGATGCCACCGCCGGAAACGGCGGTGACACGGAGTTTCTGTGCAAAAAAGTCGGAGAAACCGGAAAAGTCTATGCTTTTGATGTGCAAGAGATGGCGATTGCTCACACCAGAGAACGCCTCGAAAGAGCGAATCTGTCTGCACGAGCTGAACTGATCCTTGACGGTCACGAAAAAATGCAGACCTATGTAAAAGAAGAAGCCAAGGCCATCATCTTCAATTTCGGCTATCTCCCCGGCGGCGACCACGAAATCGCAACCCATCCATCAACAAGCCTCGCCGCCATCGAGTCAGCCCTTAACCTGCTCAAAAAAGGCGGCGTCATAAACCTCTGCATCTACAGCGGCGGCGACACCGGCTACGAAGAAAAAGAAGCCATTTTGAATTATCTCAAAACATTAGACTCAAAAAAATGGCTCGTAATCGTAAACACTTACTACAACCGCAAAAACGATCCCCCACTCCCGGTATTCATCTATAGACTAAAATGATTTTATAGCTGATTACATTTGCCACATTTTGAACAGAGAAGCAAAATCCCTTTATTGTAAACATACTGGTTTTATCAGATGACTGGATTCAGAAAACAGTAATTGGATCAACTGAATCAACAAAGCTGTTTTGCGCTTTTTATGTCTGTCAAAGAAAATCATACCGGAACAAATGAACAAATAAAGCCGTTTTTGCGGTTTCCTGTTTGGCAAAAAAACTTTGTACTGGGGCAACAGTCACAACCAGTAAAGTAGATCTGCCAGGTACCCAAATAGAACATGCCAGATTCCATCCGAGGCAATGGAGATGAAACTCAGGCAATTATGGAAGCCATTGCTGACATAATTGCCGCTTTCAGAGGTTCATCGGAATGGTTTGCCGAGTGGAATCAGGCATGTTCTATTTGGGTACCTGGCCCACTAACTTTACAAGTAACACAAAAAAATACAAGAAAACCGCAAAAATCCCCTCAAAATGTGGTATACTAACAGACAGTACCGCAAAAAAGCGGAATATGGAAGGAATTTTTATGGCAGAAGCAAAATTTAAAAAACCAGAACTGACAGACCGGGATCTTATCGATTTTTATTTCAAAAAGTACCCAAGCAGAAGCTGCGACCGTACTTTTGCAAATGTATATCTGTGGGCAAGGTTTTACGAAGTAGAATTTGCACAATATAACAACGTTCTCCTGTTTCGGGACAACAGTGCAGGTTACGGCTATGCATTTCCGGCAGGTGAAGATGAAGATGTAAAAGCAGCGATTGAAGATATCATGAAGTGGGAGAAAGAAAAAGGCGTTCCATTCTGTCTGTATGGGGTGACAAAAGAGAATTTCGCCAAGCTGGAAACATGGTTTCCAGGCAAATTCGACATCACCTATCACAGAGATGAGGCGGATTATGTCTATGAAAGTGAGAAACTTGCAACACTTTCCGGCAAAAAGCTGCATGGCAAGCGGAATCACGTCAATAAATTTAAAGCACTTCACGGAGATAACTGGAGTTACGAAACGATTACAGAGGATAATCTGGAAGAGTGTTTTCAGATGGCACTGAAATGGCGGAATCTGAATGGCTGTGAAGATGATGAAGAGAAGAATTCTGAGATGTGTGTAACACTCAATTCACTGCGTCTTTACAAAGAACTGAACCTGACCGGAGGTCTGCTCAGAGTTGGTGATGAGATTGCTGCATTTACGATTGGAGAAGCGGTAAATGACGATACCTTTGTAGTTCATATCGAGAAAGCTTATGCGGACGTGGAAGGTGCGTATACCATGATCAACCAGCAGTTCGTAGAGCATGAAATTGCCGGAAAATACGAATATACCAACCGGGAAGATGATGTTGGAGAAGAAGGCTTAAGAAAGGCCAAGCTTTCCTACAAACCGGTATTTATGGTAGAAAAAGGTGTTGTGACATTAAAAGAAGACAGCGAAAAGGAGTGTGCAAAAGATGATATCTAAGAAGATGGAAAATATGGTGGCAAACAGTTCGGCGATCCGTGCCATGTTTGAAGAGGGAAACCGTCTTGCAAAAATTTACGGACCGGAAAATGTATTTGATTTCAGTCTCGGTAATCCAAATGTACCGGCACCGAAAGCCGTAAAGCAGGCGATTCTTGATATTCTAGATGAAGAAGACGAACTGGTGCTTCATGGATATACTAACAGCAATGCGGGATATGAAGATGTCCGCCAGGCTGTAGCTGAATCTCTGAATGAGCGCTTTGGTACTGCGTTTGCAGCAAAAAATATTACGATGACAGTTGGCGCCGCAGGTGGACTGAATGTTATTTTAAAAGCACTGTTAAATCCGGGAGATGAAGTGATCACATTTGCACCGTATTTTGGAGAGTACAGAAGTTATGTCAATAATTTTGACGGTGTTCTGGTTGAAATTTCACCGAATACCGTAGATTTTCAGCCAAAGCTGGATGAATTTGAGGCAAAGATCACACCAAAGACAAAAGCAGTGATCGTTAACACACCGAATAATCCGACCGGTGTTGTCTATTCCGAAGAGACGATCAGGAAGATGGCAGAGATCATGGAGAAGAAGCAGAACGAATACGGAACAGAGATTTATCTTATCTCTGATGAGCCATACCGTGAGCTCGCTTATGATGGTGTGGATGTACCGTATCTGACCAAGTATTATGCCAATACGATCGTAGGATATTCTTATAGTAAATCTCTTTCCCTGCCGGGAGAGCGAATCGGATATCTGGTGATCCCGGATGATGTAAAAGATTCAGAGACACTCATTGCAGCAGCCAATGTTGCAAACCGTATCCTTGGATTTGTCAATGCGCCAACCCTGCAGCAGAAGGTGGTTGCAAGATGTCTGCATGAGAAGACCGATATTTCATACTATGACAGAAACAGAGAGACTCTTTACCAGGGACTCATAGATTGTGGATTTGAATGTGTCAAACCGCAGGGTGCATTTTACCTGTTCATGAAGACTCCGATCGAGGATGAAAAGGCATTTTGCCAGGAAGCAAAAAAATATAATCTGCTTCTGGTACCGGGAAGTTCTTTTGGATGTGCAGGATATGTCAGAATTGCATATTGTGTAGCTTATGAGACAATCGTAAATGCACTGCCGAAATTCAAAGAGCTTGCAAAAGAATATCAGTTAGGATAAGACAAAAGCAAAAGATGTGACAGAAAGGTGAGAAAGCAAGATGAGAGAATTTGAGAAAAATATCCGAAAAGTAGAACCTTATGTTCCGGGTGAACAGCCACAGAAAAAAGTGATCAAACTGAATACCAATGAGAATCCGTACCCACCTGCACCGGGAGTTCTTGCAGCAATGAAAAAGCTGGAGGGTCATGTGGACAGTTTAAGGCTGTATCCGGATCCGACATCTGATGCACTGGTTAGTGCACTGGCGGACTTTTATCATGTTGGAAAAGATCAGGTTTTTGTGGGCGTGGGATCTGACGATGTTCTTTCTATGTGTTTCCTTACCTTCTTTAACTCGGAAAAACCGGTTTTCTTTCCGGATATTACATACTCCTTCTATAAGGTATGGGCGGATCTTTACCGGATTCCATACGAATGTAAGAAGGTAGATGAAAATTTCCGGATCGTAAAAGAAGATTATTATCCGGAAAATGGTGGTGTGATCTTCCCGAATCCAAATGCACCGACATCCATCTATGAAGATCTGGAATTTGTAGAAGATATCATCAGACACAACCAGGATGTCATTGTGATTGTGGATGAGGCATATATTGATTTCGCAGGAGAGTCAGCACTTTCTCTTCTGGACAAATATGACAATCTGATCATTACACAGACATTTTCAAAGGCAAGATCAATGGCTGGAATGCGTATTGGATATGCAATCGCAAGCCCGCTCCTGATCAAGTATTTAAACGATGCAAAATATTCGTTCAATTCTTATACTATGAACAAAACTTCTCTGGTGTATGGAGCAGAAGCGGTAAAAGATAAAGAATATTTTGCTGAGACAACACGTAAAATTGTGGAGACAAGAGACTGGGCAGAAGAAGAATTCAAAAAGCTCGGCTTTGTATTTCCAAAACCAAGCGCAAACTTCATCTTTGTATCACATCCGGAATACGATGCAAAAGAACTCTTTGAAGCAATGAAAGAAAAAGGAATCTATGTGCGTTTCTGGGGAAGCGAGCGAATTGAGCAATATCTGCGCGTGACGATCGGTACGAGAGAAGAGATGGAAGCACTCTTTGCCTTCCTCCGTGAATATATGATGTAAGTGTTAAAAGCATAAATTGCGTTTGTGCTTGCACAAATAACCAATTTATGCTTATTGACACGTCGAACACCGATTTAATAAGTAAAAAATAGGAGATTTGTATGACTGAAACTTTAGTACAGTGGTTTGTAACCCATCTGGGCGGCAAGGCTGCCAAAGAATTGATTATCTTTATTATTTCAATGATTCCGATCCTGGAGCTCAGAGGAGGAATCCTTGCGGCAGGTCCGGCGTTTTTAAATATCCCGACCTGGCGTGCAATCCCGATCTGTCTGGTGGGTAACCTGATCCCAATCCCGTTCATCCTGCTTCTGATCCGTCCGATTTTCGCATGGCTGCGCAAGACGCGCCTTTTCCGTCCGCTTGTAGAAAATCTGGAGAAAAAAGCGATGAACAAAAGCGACCAGATCAGCAGATATGAATTCTGGGGGCTGGTACTCTTCGTAGGAATCCCCCTTCCGGGAACCGGAGCCTGGACCGGAGCTCTCGTAGCATCCCTCCTTGGCATCGACTGGAAAAAAGCTTTCGGGGCAATCGTAGTCGGCGTATGCATGGCATCGGTGATCATGTATATCCTGTCTTACGTTGTGATCGGAGGAATCTTTGGATAAAAATGTGAAAGTTTTCCTTGAGAAAATATAGAATGACTGTATGTGAGAGCATATGGTCATTTTTGTTTGGCGAATGATAGAGGTTGAGTGAGCGCCAGCCACAAAAGGAATCGTTCGGATTCAAGTTGCGCTAACCATTCCGATGAGCCTCTTAGGACGGGAAGCATGTTCAGCAAAGGCTTCAATGCTTCCTGAGTCTCATCTCCATAGCGCAAAATAGAATCCGAACGATTCCTTTTGTGGCTGGCGCTCTTTGAACTTTATCGAATAAAATGTGGTGATATTGGTAAGATAACAGCAATTCAGAACGAAGCAGGAGAAAACTTTGAGAAGGGATGAGGAGTCTGTTGTTTTGTTGGAAACATTCGACTATCGGGCATTTATTGAAAAACATGTATTATTTTCGTTAAACATGTTGAATTACCAGACATCTACAGGAAGAGTTATATTACTTCTGTCAAATACCAATTGTTAAAAACGTTCAACTGTTAAACATCGAACCAGAGTTGAAAGGGAGAATAACAATCGGAATGAATAAGTTCCTGTTCATTCGCTTTGTTACAAGCATTCAAAAATCAGGCTGCCATAGAATACACTGAAAACAGGCAGTTGAGCCAAAAGAAATGGTGCTAATTCACTTTTTGTGCAATGGAGATGAGACTCA
>OIZU01001300.1_pt1 | contig 13886 bp, 8 predicted proteins | sample 1588661 | NCBI WGS metagenome assembly OIZU01 (sample SAMN03283257) | human gut metagenome | biome: human-associated habitat; material: feces | host: Homo sapiens | place: USA | collected 2013 | reverse complement strand
TCTAGTTTTTTCACACGTCCTTTCTTTTGCATGTCCTTTTTTAATATTATTTATTCAACTTCTTCCGGTTCCATGCTTCGAATATGTTCCTCAATTTTTATGAGTTCATATTTCTGACTATATTCTGCCAGATAGGTCTTATATTCTTTCGTGTCGGAAGGATATACTCTTGAGTTGTGAATGTGGATATCCACAGGCTCTTCGCTGTTCTTTGACAGTGCTACCATTGCGCTTGCGCAGTGGGCAGAGATACGTGTGAAGCTGTTCAGGATATCCGAATATACCGTCCCTTCTTCCAGACCGCAGGCTCCGTTGCTCATGCGTTCAACGTGGCGAATCTTGAGTTCATCGCACAAAGTTGTAATGACCATTCCAAGTGGTGCAACTCTCTGGGAGAGTTCTTTATCATTTTCCAAAAACGCTTTGCAAGTTGTATTAATCTCCTCGCGGACAGCTTCCATAACAACATTCAGTTCATCCCATGCTTCTTCGGAAAATTGTGTTTTGTTCTCATTCATCTCATTAGACATATGGGCGATGCATGCAGCATGGTCACCAATCTGTTCGAAGTCATTAATCATATGTAGATAAAGAGAAACCTGTCTTGTCTGAACAGAATTCATCGGATGCTTGGTAAGCTTAATCAGATAGTCACCCAGACGGGATTCATAGCGGTCAATCAGATCTTCTTTTCTCTGTACTTTGTCGAACTTGCCAAGTTGGAAATCATTCAAAAGGTTCATGGCGCGGTTTACATTTTTACGAAGTTTTCTTGCCATACCACTCATAGCACGGTGGCACTGTCCGAGTGCAAGTGCAGGGTAGTCAAGAAGACGCTCCTCAAGAAGATCAAAGTCTGCTTCATCTTCCAGTTCTTCCGCACTGTCTTTCACGAACCAACATACAAGCTGCTCCAGTTTTGGGATAAATGGAAACAAAATACAGACTGTTACAAGACGGAAAACCGTATTTAAAAGTGCGATGGACACTGGCGTCATAATCGTATTCAGGAATGAAAAATGTACAAATGCATTGATGATATAGAATCCGATTGACCAAAGCAACATTCCAAAGGTATCATTCAGCAAGTATACAAGAGCAGTTCTTTTACCATTTTTATTCGCTCCGATTGCGGAAATCAGAACCGGGCAGGAAGCTCCGACACCGATACCGAGGATAATTGGAAATGCACTGGAAAATGTAAGCAGTCCTGTTACAGATAAAGCCTGCAATACACCGACTGTTGCTGAGGCACTCTGCAGGATGGCGGTAAATACAATACCTACCAGGATACCAATGACTGGGTTTGAAAATGTTGTTAACAGATCCATAAATACTTTGCTTTCTCGAAGCGGTGCGACGGCTCCGCTCATGGTCTGCATACCGGTCATGAGGATCGCAAATCCAAGCATGATGTCCCCGATATTCCGGTGGACGGTTCTTTTGCTCGCCATTCTAAGAATAATACCGATAACTGCTACAACCGCAGCGATTGTGGCAGATGACAGGATACTTGCAATTCCGTTAGATCCTTCTATGTAAGAAAGACATAAGATCCAACCGGTAATACTGGTTCCGATGTTGGCTCCCATGATGATACCGATGGCCTGGCGAAGCTTCATCATACCAGAGTTAACAAAACCGATAACCATGACAGTCGTTGCTCCGGAAGACTGGATAACGCTTGTAACGGCTGTACCAAGTGCGACTCCCTTCAGTGGCGTATTGGTCATTTTGTAGAGAAATGATTCCAGTTTATTACCGGCAACCAGTTTGAGTCCATCCCCCATCAAAGACATACCGAACAGGAATAAAGCAACTCCGCTTAACAATGACAATACCATAGAAAATATTCCCATAATTTCTCCTTTGTCGTCAGTTATTTACATACACTTAACTTTCTTTTTAAATTTTTTTAACATTACCTTTCTATTATGTCACGTTAAAACCAGAATTACAATTTAATCTTATTGAAAGAATAAAAAAATGTAAGATTATACAAAAAAATACCTGCTCACAGGGAACAGGTATAACAAAATCATGAGATATTTTGCTCGAAAATATGTTGTTTTACGATAATGCCGAGGCATTCTTGAATTTTAACGCGTCAGAACCTTTACAGATGTATCTTCATATCCTTGCGCCAGTGAAAATTTATCCTTTAATCCATCTGTAATGTAAACAGTTCCATCGGTTGCCACGAACACGGCTTCGAAGTCATCACTTTTCGCCCAGAGATCATAGGATTTATCCAGACCCATAACAAATAGCGAAGTGGAGAGGGCATCGCAAATTCCTCCTTTGTCCCCTACGACTGTGACGGACAGAAGCCCGCTCTTGGCAGGATGTCCGGTAGCAGGATCCATAATATGCCAGTAAGTATGCCCGTCCTGTTCAAAATAACGCTCATTTCCAGATGCTTCGTCATATTGGATCTGTGTGTAATCTACTTTAGTCAGAAGCGTCTGAATTGTCTCCTCGTCAGGAACCTGATAGCTTCCGGTTGTAAATCCCCATGCTTTTACGATTGGGTAGATGGAAATATCCAGAGCACCGTTGGTACGCCGGCACATTTCAAGAGCATTTTTCATCAGAGTGTCAGCTTCACCGCTTAGAATTCCAGAACCATTTTCATTGATTTTATAAATCTCACTGTCAGAATCTGTGACAGACACTTTCTTTTCCAAATCTGTGATAACATTCTGCGCGTCCTGTAAAAGACTTTTATCACCGTAAATACGAAAATCCATAGTCGTATCCATGGCGAAAAATGTATCTGAAACAGGCTCAGATGCTGATCCCTGAGCCTGCTTGGAACATCCACATATTAATATTGTAAGCATAAGTAACACCGGTATGCACTTTTTCATGTCACGTCTCCTTAGAGTAAAATAAAACGAAATAATATTGTTACAATGTAAATTATAAAATAAACAAAGAAATATATATGCTTAATTAAGAATAATTATCAATAAATAAATATAAAATTGACAGTTATGGGAATTATTGGTAGCATTTTGTATTGTAGTTAGAATTTACTAACAAAGCTTTGATTAATATAGCATGAAAGGAGGATTACGGCAATATATTTTGTGTGATTGAAACGAAAAAATTTATCAACAAAATTTAGAAAATAATGAAGGAGAGACAAATGAAAAAGAATTGGAAAAGAATTGCATCACTGTTTCTGTCAGTGTTACTTTTACTGTCCATGACAGTTACTCCTGTAATGGCAGCAGAGGAGAAAGCAGCACCGACGGAAGTAAAATCATGTACGGTAACTGGCTTTATGCCAGAGTATATGGCTTTGGAATTTGAAGATACAGACTGGATGAATGCAATTGATGGTGTCACAGTTAATGAAGAAGCATATAAAAAACAACCAATCAGCAGCTTTGGTTCAGATACGAACATCTGGGAAGTTGGAAATGTGATTGGTGGGGTGTATGGAAGCTATACAGCGCTGAAGCTTGCAATTCCAAGTGATCTTACGTTCCCTGCAACGGTCAAAGTTACGGCAAAGGGATATCAAGACTTAAACTTAGAAGTGACGAAAGATACTTCAACATATCCGTATGTGTACACAGCAACTGTAAAGAAAGATACAACTGGTGGAAATACAGAGGCTACATACACAGCGATGGCAAAGAAAGCTTCTAACGGTACAGTAGCACTGGATAAAGATAAAGACCTGAAAGCAGGAGATACAGTTACTGTAACAGCAACACCGGCTGAAAACTACGAGATTGATGCAGTGACAGTAACAACTGAGAGCAATAAAACTGTTGATGTGACCGGTTCTGGAGAAACTTATACATTTACAATGCCGGCAGAAAATGTCACAGTATCCGCGACATTTAAGGAGAAAACACCGGTACAGAATGGTGTAATTGAATTAAGCCAGGTCAGCATTGGAACAGATTACTTTGGGAATAACTGGGAACTTGAATTCAAAAATGCAGATGGTTATGTAGGGAAAATTACAGATGTGAAGGTAAATACTACAGCATGGGAAGAGAAGTCCTATAGCTTGTCAGCAGGTGGAGCATACAAAAAAGATACAGATAACAATAAACTTATCTTTGCAACAAAAGACTTTGTCGCTAATCCTGAAATTCCAGCATTGAAGAGCGGAGATGTAGTTGCAATTTCTGCAAATGGATATGATGATCTGACATTTAAGCTTATCATTGATACAAATGGAAACGCTTCTCTTGTAGAAGATAATGGGAAGGGAGATCCATACGAACTTCATGTAAAAATCGAAGGAGAATTTGAGGCGGCAATCGTAGGACAGAAAGATTACGATGGAGTGTCCAGTGCCAGCGTCGGCGGTTCCTCAAGCAATAAGAACAGTGCAGTGAAAGTATACGGCGCACTGGTAGAAAAAGGAAAAGACGTTGCTGACAAGGATTGGGAAGAGCTGGATAATATGGCTAAGATTAAATTGAATGGAAGCAAATGCAGTGTTAGCATCGTTCCGGACACAGAAAAAGGAACATCTGCAGACAGTGACAGCGGTACGCAGGGCGTATATATGACGATTAGCAGTGATCTGACACTTAGCGGTACTCCAAAAGATACTGGAAGTTATCTGGTTTCCGTGTCTATTGAGGATCAGCAGGGACGCAGCGCAGTCAGCAACACACTGCCATTCAGAATTTACAGCGGCGAGGAAACGCTTGCAGACCAGATGAAGAAAGAGAATTTTAAAGATTATGGAAATGGACTCTATGCATGGGATATTATGGAACCATGGGCAATCAGTAAATTTGGAAGTAATGTAAACGGTGAGGAAGAGAGCGTCCGTGTGCCAGCGTATTTGGAGGCATGGTTCGGTTCCCACGAGAGCGGAACTTACGGATATCTGGGGTATGACATTCCGTGGAAGCAGGTCGTAGCTGGAAATATTCCTCAGACACTTTATATTCCGAGTGGATGTAATCTGACACTGACAAATATGGAAGTACTCAGCAGTGTACATATTATTGTAGAAAATGGTGGTAAACTGACGCTTTCTGATTCTGTTGTACAGGGAATTATTGATGTACAGAGCGGAGGAACATTTTCTATGAACTATGATTCTTTCAACAACGAATTTACAACAGGAGCGTCTCTGTGTGGACAACTTCGTCTTGCAGACGGTGCTGCTTTGGAAAATGCAGCAATTTACTCTCACGCAAATTATCTTGCAAACGGAGATCTGACAGACCGTACAACTTCTGAGCCGGTTGTAGTGGCAAATGGAAATGTAACCGTAAAGGGTACGGTAGCTATATTAGGTGATGATGGCGGAAGCGATATCGGACAGACAGCACTCCGTGTAAACGGAACACTGACTCTGGCAGATAAGGATACAACACTTGTAGCCTACGGCGGAAGCGGAAAGACACTGCTTTATACAGACGGTGGAACAGCCATTGACCTTACAGAGGGCAGCCAGATTACAGGAGATGGAAAGTTAGTTGCAATCGGTGGAGATGTTCTCTGGGGAAATGGTGGAAATGCTGTATCCGGAAAAGGAACAATTGCAACGAAAAAAGTATTCCTTCAGGGAGCAACAGCTAATACATCTAACAAAGCAGAGGCTGGAAAAGCAATAGATGGAGATGTAAAAGTTATCAGCTCCAGCACTCATATTGAGGACGGAACAATGATCAGCGGTGCGGAGAATGATCCGTTAGTCGATTTGTACTGGAAAGCTGGAATTAATGCACTGCCTCCATTAGAGAAATTTACAACAACAGATAACGGAAATAATGGTTCCGATAATGGCGATAACGGGGATAACGGAAATAACGGTTCCAGCAACGGAAACAACGGATCTGATAATGGAAACAATGGTTCCAATAACGGAAACAATGGATCTGATAATGGAAACAATGGTTCCAATAACGGAAACAATGGAAAGGCTGCAACAGCAACCCAAACTGCAGTAAATGTGAATACAGTTAAGACAGGAGATACAAACAATGTATTACTCTGGGCTGCACTCTTTGTAGTTTCCTGTGCAGGAATGGCAGGTATTACAGTAGTTGCTAAGAAAAGAAAATAGTATACAGCAGATGTAAATTTGCTAATATAAAAATGCGACCGGCATGAATGTCGGTCGCAAAAATATTCTATACTAGAAGTCCTTCCTGATTTGCTAATGAGAAAGCAGTGCTTGCATAGCCTAAAATATTAGTCGGTGATTTTTGATTCTCTGTAAGTATGTATCAACAGTGGTAATTCTGCCACCAGCATCCCAATCCAGCCTGCCAGGTAGGAGAATGGCAGTGCTTCAATTCCAAATCCCCATACAAGAACGAGCGGTGCGGCAACAAGAACCCGAAGCCCCATATTGACAAAACTGCTGATCAGGGTAATCTTCAAATCACCGATTCCACGGAAGAATCCTTGAAGTCCATTGGTGATAGCCGGTAAGATATACATTATGGAAATCAGGTGCAGATAAGTAACACCGTGCCCGATAACTTCCTCATCTTTCACAAAGAGCATCATCAGATGTCTTGCAAAAACAAAACAGACAATAAAAATGAGGATGCCGTAAATGGTCTCCAGTACCAGTCCACATCGGAAGCCTTCACGCATCCGGTCATTTCTTTTCGCCCCCTTATTCTGCGCCATAAGTGCTGTCATGGCGTGGGCTATATTCTGCTCCGGGGTATAGGCAAAGTCATCAATCCGGTTGACCGCGGTAAATGCAGCGACAACAGACACACCCATAGTATTAACAATTGCCTGAACACCGATTTTTCCGAGCTGTACAGTTGCCTGTTGCATTGCAGATGCCCAGCCGTATGCAATTGTACGCTTTAACAGGGAACGGTCGAAAATGAGCCATTTCTTTCCTAATTGAAGGAGTGGTACTTTTTTCTGCACATAGATAATACAGAAAATACAACACAGTGCCTCACTGATAACAGTGGAAACAGCGCAGCCATTACTTCCTGCTTTCAGTACAATGATAAAAAACAAATCTCCGAAAACATTAAGAATCGCACTTATGATCAAAAAATACAGTGGTGAATTACTGTCTCCGAGGGCTCTTAATGTACTGGAGAAAAAATTATATAAAAATGTAAACATAAGTCCTACAAATATGATGCGAAGGTAAGAAGTCGTCATATCCAAAATAGATGCGTCTACCTGTAGCAATCTGAGAAGTGATTTCGCAATTCCAATACTGAGAATGGTTAGAATTACAGAAAATACAGATCCTGAAATCATAGTCGTACTGATCTGGCGTGAGAGAGTATCGTAATCTTTCGCCCCGTAATACGTGCCGATCAGAATACTCGCGCCCATGCACAGACCATTCAGAAACAGAATGACCAATGTCGTGACCGGATTGCAGATACCGACCGCAGCCAGTGCCTCTTTTCCGATAAAATGTCCCACAATAATGCTGTCTACGGCGTTGTAAGTAAGCTGGAACAGATTTCCCAGTACAAGTGGAATTGTAAATCTAATAAGCATGGGCATAATCTTACCCTTCGTCATATCCTGTGTCATAATATCTCTCCCTGGTGTAAAACTAAACAGCGCAGGATATCCGCTCATATAAATGAAACGGTTTTCCTGCGCTTTTGATGATATTACTTCCATGTCCATTCGTCAATTGAAATCTTTACCTGAGATGAATCCCATTTATTAATCATTGATCATAATCCGAATGATTTCTTCATTTGTCTCTTTCATGCCGTCTTTTCCGAGACGTCCCACATTATCAATGGTTCCCTCGATTCCTTTTGTGATGATGCCATCACCGGCGTAGAACTGCTGCCCCTGCAGGTACATATTGTAACCAAGTATTCCAGCATCTACGGAAGCTGCGATTTTGGCTGCACAGGAAGCTTTTGCTCCGTCGCAGACCATACCGGATACGATCGCGAGTGCGTTGACAACAGTATGGATCACTTCTTCATATCCACCGCCGCACAAGTATGCAATCCCGGCTCCGGCAGCGGCTCCGGCGCTGACAGCTCCGCAGTAAGCAGAGAGGCGCCCGATTCCGGTTTTCTGGTGGATTGCGATCAGATTGGAAAGTGCCAGTGCGCGGTAAGTCTTATCTTCGCTAACATGTAGCTCTTTTGCATATTCCAGAACAGGGAGAGAACAGGTCATTCCCTGATTTCCACTTCCGGAGTTGATAACGACCGGAAGCTCACAGCCATTCATTCGCGCATCAGATCCGGCAGCAGCGCGAGCTTTTGCGCGTGTGCGGACGTCGTTGCCGTAAGTATTAAGAAGTACAGTTCCAATATTTGCACCGTAATTTCCGGCGAGTCCTTCATCGGCGATTGCGCTGTTATACTCAATCTGACGGGACAGGACTTCACGGATATCGTCGATGTCAGCCATATTAATAAAATCCCAGATAGACTTTACATCCAAAAGAGTACGGTCAGTCAGTCCTTCTTCGCTTGCACCTTCAACTGGTACATAGTGAAGGATTTTTCCATTTTTTTCAATTCTTACAATGTTTGTATGATAGTTGGCAATACGGACTTTAGCAGAATCCTTTCCGGCAAATACTTCAACGATGATGTCGAAGATACAGCCGTTATCAATATGCTCGACGGTAATCTCAGTTTCTTCGAGATACTTTGCCATTTCTTTTGTCTGTGCTTCTGTTACATCAGAGATAACTTCCAGTTCTTTAGAAGCATCTCCGGCAATGATTCCGGCTGTAGCAGCGGCCGGGATTCCTTTTAAATGATTCGTGTTCGGAACGATTACACTTTTTACATTTTTAATAATGCTTCCGCTTGCTCCGATATGTACGCGCTCCGGTATGCAGCCCAGCACTTCACGGGCTTTGGCAGCAGCGTAAGCCAGAGCAATTGGCTCGGTACACCCCATAGCCGGTATTAATTCTTCTTTTAATATCTGGATATATGCCTGATATTTAATATCTTCTTTTGTCATGAAAACCTCCAAATGCCAGTTTTCTCCTGGCAATAATAAAAAAATGTGTTATTTTATTGAACCATATTTTCGGGAAAAATGCACCTGTTATTTAAAAATTTGATGAAATTAAATGTTGTAAGAAATACTGATGATATTATAACATATTTTCTGCATATTTCTGCAATCCATATCGCAGCAATGGTGGTAATGGTAGATTAGAGATAATTTGAGATAATTATAGGGTGTGAGGACATACTATGACAGAGGGGGAGATAAGGCAGTCGTAGAGGTCGCAAGAGATGGACTTCAGGCAGTAGAAGCATTTAAAAACAGCCGGGAGGGCGAACTCGAAGCAATACTTATGGATATTATGATGCCGAATATGGATGGAATTGAGGCAACAAAGACGATTCGAAGTCTTGACCGTGCTGATGCAAAAAGTATCCCGATCATTGCCATGACAGCAAATGCATTTGTAGAAGACATGAGAAAGACAAAAGAAGCAGGTATGAATGAACATCTGACAAAACCTGTAGATGGTGAAAAATTACTTCAGGTACTTTACAACTATAAAAAGCAGGAATTTTAACATAAAAGAACAGGAATAACACCGGCAGAAATGCCGGTGTGAGAGGAGAGATTTATGAGCCACATAGCAGACTGGCTTACGGCAATCGGACATAATTATTTCAAATTGAAGCTGAAGCATTGAGAGATAGCAAGAACCGGAAAGTAAAAATTATGCTTCGTTATGAGTGGATTTACAGAAAGCCTGAAAAAAATAGATAAAAATGTATTTAAGTTTTAGTATATCCATGTATTGACATGAGGTTATAATATTTATAAAATACAGACAGAAAGGGAGCGTGAAAAAAATGAAAATCGCATTATTAGAACCAATTGGAGTATCAAAAGAAGTTATTGATGAGTTATCAGCACCGATTACAGAAAAGGGACATGAATTCGTATATTATGATACCAAAACAACAGATCCGGCAGAACTTGCCAAGAGAAGTGAAGGCTGCGACATTGTTATGATCGCTAACAATCCGTATCCGACAGAGGTTGTAGAGAAAGCGGACGCACTGAAGATGTTATCTGTAGCATTTACAGGAATTGACCACATCGGAACAGACAAGTGTAAAGAGAAAAATATTATGATCTGTAATGCAGCAGGGTACTCAAACCAGACAGTTGCCGAGCTTATCATTGGTATGGCGATTGACGCATTAAGACATGTAGTAAAAGCTGACGGACTTGTAAGAAATGGTGGAACAAGTGCAGGCCTTGGAGGAAAAGAAATCTGCGGAAGAACGGTCGGAATTATCGGACTTGGACAGATCGGACTCATGGCAGCAAAATTATTCCAGGCATTTGGCGCTAAAGTTATCGCTTACAACAGAAGTGAGTCTGAGGAAGCAAAAGCACTTGGAATCGAGTATAAATCATTAGAGGAAGTATTATCAACAAGTGATATCGTATCACTGAACCTTCCACTGAATGCAGAGACGAGAGGATTCCTGTCAGCAGATAAGATTGCACTTATGAATGAGAACACAATCTTCATCAACTGTGCAAGAGGACCGATCGTAGACAACGAGGCACTTGCGAAAGCGCTGAATGATGGCAAGCTTGGATATGCATGCGTTGATGTATTTGATATGGAGCCGCCGATCCCGGCAGATTATCCATTGCTTCAGGCTAAGAATACATTATTGACACCTCATCAGGCATTTATCTCCGAGGAGTCTATGGTAAGAAGAGCAAAGATTGTATTCGATAACGTGACCGCTTATCTTGACGGCAAGCCGGTCAACGTATGTAAGTTGTAAGAATAAAAAAGACAAAAAAGACATAAAAATAGAGAATGATATAGTACTTTGATAATTTCACATATTTACAAAGTTCTAAGTATGAAAGGCAGTTTCGTAAAAGTCAGCCAAATAGAGCAGACTTACCGAAACTGCCTTTTGTTGCCAAGCATACGACAAAAAGGTCCGGTGGACCTTTTTTAGTTTGAAATCTGTACTAAAAGTTGGAAAATTCAGTTTATATGCCACGAAAAGATGTAAACGCTTACACAAATAAAAATTAAAACTTCTAAAACTATAAAGGAAAATGAAAACAGCCAAGAACTTGTGAATATTGTACAAAAACAGATACAATAACTGGTCAGCGGAGGAACTTCCGTAGCAGCACTTTTCATGGCTGGTTACATTCCGGGAATCCTCTGGGGACTTGCTTGTATGCTAGTTGTATATGTGATTGCCAAGAAAAAAGGCTACCGTGCAAAAACACGTTTTACAGCATCTGAAGCTGGAAAGATCATCCTTCAGGCTCTGCCTTGTCTGCTTCTGATTGTAATCGTAATCGGTGGAATCATCTTCGGTATCTTCACTGCAACAGAAGGTTCCGTAGTGGCCGTAGTATACAGCCTGCTTCTGTCATTATTTGTATACAAATCAATCAAGATCAAAGAACTGCCGAAAATCCTTCTGGACAGTGCTGAGATGACTGGTATCATCATTTTCCTGATCGGTGTATCCAGCATCATGTCATGGGTTATGGCATTTACCAATATTCCGGAACTGGTATCTACAGCACTGCTTTCCGTAAGCAGCAACAAGTTTGTTATCCTGTTCCTGATCAATATTATCCTTCTGATCGTCGGAACATTTATGGATATGACACCGGCCTGCCTGATCTTCACACCGATCTTCCTGCCGGTATGTACTGCACTTGGAATGGACACTATCCACTTTGGTATCATGATGATATTCAACCTGTGTATCGGAACAATCACACCACCGGTTGGAACCACACTGTTTGTTGGTGTTAAAGTTGGTAAAGTACAGATTGAGACAGTATTCAGACAGTTGCTCGTATACTTTGCAGCAATCTTTATAGTACTGATGCTCGTAACATATATCCCGAACTTAAGCCTGTGGCTGCCGAAATTGATGGGATACATCTAGGATAAAAAAACACTATATAAACAATAAAAACTGCACAGACCTGGATTATTTTTCTGTGGTTGCTGCGCCGCATATTATTGATTTTCTTCGCAAACTCGCCTAAAGAACAGGCTCGGACAAAGCTGCGAAAATCAAGCTATGCTCGCAGTCATGACGAAAATCACACAATTATCTGCGTGCTTTTTAGTTGTGCGTAAATATTGAATTTTGTGAGGGAATGTGGCGTGGGGTGTGATGCATGTGATTCGCTTATGAAATTGTTAATGCGTTGAATAAACAGCGAAATATGTAATCTTAGTATATGAGGGTGAATTGTATGTATTTGAGACGGAAAATAGATGATTATTTGAAGAATGGAAAATAGTGAGGTAAGCCTTTGATTATCAAAGGTGCAAGTCAGATTGGGAAGAATCAAAAGTGAAAATCACCCGGATAGTTTGCTAAAAACTATGTCCCTAAATGAGCGTCTCTAATTGATGTCATAACAGAAATATGGTATATTTAACTTATCTGATGCCGTAGGCATCTTACATATGAAAAGAAGCAAAAAAGAATATGAGTCAGGAGTGGTAGAATATGTATCAGGATGATTACAAACGTTGGATGGAGGCTGATCTGGAGGATGCGGATCTGAAGCCGGAACTGGCGAGAATCGAAGAAAATGACGAGGAGATCAAGGAGCGTTTTGCAGTTGCGCTTAAGTTTGGAACTGCAGGACTTCGAGGTGTTCTTGGAGCAGGTACGAACCGGATGAATATCTATGTCGTACGTCAGGCTACGCAAGGGCTGGCGAACTGGGTAAAGACACAGGGTGGAACGCAGACAGTAGCAATCAGCTATGACAGCCGTATTAAAAGTGATGTATTTGCGAAGAATGCGGCAAGTGTACTGGCAGCGAATGGAATCAAGGTTCGGATCTATGATGCATTGATGCCTGTACCGGCTCTTTCATTTGCAACACGTTATTATAATTGTAATGCAGGTGTTATGGTAACAGCATCTCATAATCCGGCGAAATATAATGGATATAAAGCATATGGTCCGGATGGATGCCAGATGACAGATGATGCGGCAGCAATTGTTTATGAAGAGATTCAGAAGACAGATGTTCTGACTGGTGCAAAATACATGCCATTTGCACAGGGCGTTGAAGAGGGGCTGATTCGTTTTGTGGGCGATGATTGTAAGAGAGCTCTTTATGATGCAATCGAGGACAGACAGGTTCGCCCAGGACTTTGCAAGACAGCAGGATTGAAGCTTGTATATAGTCCGCTCAATGGTTCAGGACTTGTTCCTGTCACACAGGTATTGAAAGACATTGGAATTACAGACATCACAATCGTTCCTGAGCAGGAGTATCCAAATGGATATTTCACAACATGTAGTTATCCGAACCCGGAGATTTTCGAGGCACTTGAGAAGGGACTGAACCTTGCAAAGGAGACTGGTGCAGACTTGATGCTTGCAACTGACCCGGATGCAGACCGTGTTGGTATTGCAATGAAGTGTCCGGATGGTTCTTACGAACTCGTCAGTGGAAATGAAGTCGGAGTTCTGCTTCTTGACTACATTTGTGCAGGACGTATAGAGAAAGGTACGATGCCAAAGAATCCGGTAGCAGTGAAATCTATCGTATCAACACCACTTGCAGATGCAGTTGCAGAGCATTATGGAGTAGAGCTTCGAAGTGTACTGACAGGATTTAAATGGATTGGAGATCAGATTGCAGGTCTTGAGGCAGCAGGCGAAGTTGACCGTTTCATTTTCGGATTTGAGGAGAGCTATGGATATCTGGCTGGTCCATATGTACGTGATAAAGATGCTATTATCGGATCTATGTTGATTTGCGAGATGGCTGCTTATTATAGAAGCATCGGAAGTTCTTTGAAGCAGAGAATGGAAGAAATCTATTCCGAGTATGGACGTTATTTGAATAAGATCGACAGCTTTGAGTTCCCGGGACTTAGTGGTATGGATCGGATGTCTGAGATCATG
>OIZU01001296.1_pt1 | contig 13938 bp, 8 predicted proteins | sample 1588661 | NCBI WGS metagenome assembly OIZU01 (sample SAMN03283257) | human gut metagenome | biome: human-associated habitat; material: feces | host: Homo sapiens | place: USA | collected 2013 | reverse complement strand
TGCCAATTATGCGGACAGGAGTGTGTATATGGAAGATGGTGCATTGCGATGAAAAGAGAGAAAAGACATGGAATTGAACGGGAACTCAGTATAAAAAGAATTCGCAGCCAGAAGAAATACAGCATCCTGATTGTCTCAGTCCTGCTTCTTACCTGCACACTGGTCCAGATTGGCTTCCAGATGTCAGAAGGACTGAAAGCCGCATATATCGAGAATCGCAAGGCGGTATATGGGGAATGGGAACAGGTATTTGTGGATATGGATGAAAGCTCGGTGAAAGTAGCAGAAGAGAATCCATTTCTTGCACAGACCGGGAAAATAAGGATCTATGGTGCGATCTCCGGGGATTATCTGGAAAACCGTCAGATGAATATCGGGACGATGGACGAGACGGCGTGGAAGCTTGGCAGACTGGAAATGAAAGAAGGGCGCCTGCCGGAAAATGAGCATGAGATCGCAATGGAATACAGTACACTTCGCTCACTTGGATATGAGGAGATGCTTGGAAAAGAAATTACACTGGACGTTACATCGGCGCTTTCCATTCTGGAGCAGGGGGAATCGAAAAGCTATGCTTATACTTTGTGCGGGATTCTAAAAGATTATCAGATAAACTGGGAGATCTGCAACCGGCATCGGTTCCCGACCGGGATTGTGACCCGGGAAGGCGGTGACAGGATTGGATCTATTCAGGATATGCATATGCTTGTAAAAGCGAAAGAAGGCAGTGAAAGTGTCTATGAAGATCTGAAAGACAGTGAAGAATTTACCTGCGGCATGGATGAAAATGTGGAACAGGACAAACTTTCTGATGTAAGTCTTCCGTATATGGATTTTCTGGAAAATATCCGTTTGCTGATTGGTGGTGCGTCGATCTGTATCCTGTTTCTTACGGTATCGCGTTCGATTATCTCAAGAGAACAGTTCTGGAGGTTCCTGGATGCACTTGGAATGAGAAGAGGGCAGATGTACCAGATTATTTTCTGGGAAGCAGTTCTGTTTGGTGCAGGGGCTGTTATTGTTGGAAATCTTGCAGGAATTGGGATTTACCAGCTGGTTATCCCTGTTTTTGAAAAGATAACCGAGCAGACATTACCACAGGCAATTGCTTGGGAAGGAGTTCTTTTTGGAACTGGATTCAGTGTGTTATGCATTGGGGCAAGTTATGGACTCAGTGCAGTGCAGCTTCGCATACTTCTGAAAGAAAAAAAGAAGAAAGTTCAGAAAAGAAGAGAAAAATATAGGAAGATCGTAAGGTTTACGCCGGGGAGAGTTTTACTTCATAAATGGCAGATGCATCGTGTGCGTAAGAGTGTGGAAATCGTTCTTCTGGCAAGTGTTTTACTGGTTGCGGGATTTGGGAAGATAGAGATCTCAACCAGACAGGAAAAGCTGAAAGTATATCAAAGACTGACAGGAAATGGATATTATTTAAGTACAATGGAGATTACGAATTCTCCTGGAATTTCCAGGCAGACAGTGGATAAACTGGAACAGGTTGCCGGAGTAACTTCTGTAGAGCAATATCATAACAATGAAAAAGAGGAGTTCTGGATTGATCTGTCAGAATATGCCGAAAGTGAGTATTTTCAGAAAGTAGTCGAAACATTGTTGGCATATCTGAATGAGACATCAATAAAGGAAAAGATATCTATTGAGAAAGTGAGATTGTCTTTGCTTACAATAGACGGATGGCAGGATATACAGCGTTTCCTGAGAAATCTGGATGAAGGCAGCCTGACAAAAGAAGAATTTGAACAGGGAGATTTTTGCATTCTGGATCTTACAGAACTGCAGGAATATGATGGGAAATATCTGAGCGCATTCAGCCCGGACGGACAAGGAATATCAGAAGATACGGTACAGGTTGGTGATGAACTTCCGGTTTATACATTGAATGAGGATGGAAGCAGAAACGAAAACCCGATTCCGGTAACAGCGATTTTACGTGGCATGAAGGAAGAAGATGTGCGGAATCCACAGATAGGTGGATCTGGTATATCGATGATTGTTGGAAAGAATTTCTGGAAGAAATTTGGGAAAAGCAGAATTATGGAATATGATCAGATTGTAAAAATTCTGGTATCGGATGATGCGGATGCGTATGATACGGAAGGGCATATTCTAAGTATATTAAAACAGGGAACAGCTGTAAATGTGCAGAATAACCATGAAGAGTATAAGAAAATACGTCAGGAATTGTATTCCTTTATAGGAATGTACAGCATTTTTGCAGTGTTTTACATGATTCTGATTTCCATAGTTCTGTATCAGATGTTCCTTGCAGAGAAGCAGGAAGAAAAAAGAGAATGGGAAATCCTGCAGTCACTTGGAATGGAAGAAAAGTTTCGGAAGAAAATGCATCGTATAGAAGTTCTTTGGATGATGGGAATTGCGGGAGTAATTGGCGTTCTTACGTTATGGAGTATTTGTAGACGGAAATAGGAGGAAATGAATATGAAAAAAATTTGTGCATTTATTATGATTATGATGTTCGGATTAAGCTTCGGTGGGCAGAAAGTATTAGCAGCAGATATTGTTACTTATGGAATGGCGTGTACTTGTGGAGGTAGTTTAAATCAAAATAGAGTGTCGTATGACGCATGGGAAACATATGCTTCTACTAAATGCTCAAAAAACAATAATCTTTATGATTCTAAACAAAGGACAACGAAACACACGACATACAAGTGTAATAGATGTGGATATCAGGTCACAATCGATACTAAAGTGGAAAGAACGTTATGTACGCATTAAATAAATAGTGACAATTAGTTAAAAGCAGTCAGAAATGGCTGCTTTTGATGACAATTATTGGAAGAGTAGAACAGAAAGACTCATATTATTCTGTATTTTAAAAGCTTATAGCAGATTATAAGAAATTGAATGCAATAAATTAAAAAAACAAATAAAATAGATTGTATTTCTTGCGGAAAATGGATATACTGTAACCAGAGGTGGAAAATATGCTAATAGAATTTCGTTTTAAAAATTACAGATCATTCAGAGATGAAGCGGTTCTTTCGATGGAAGCAGTAGGACTTGGTTCTTTCAAAAAGAGTCTGATTGAACAAAATAATATGAAACTTTTACCAGGGGTAGCCATTTATGGAAAAAACGGTGGTGGTAAAAGTAATGTGATAAGAGCATTCTGGCTTGGCGTACAATTTATTCGGAATGCACAAAGAATCCAGCATGAAAAGGCAGCAGTTCCGGTAGTGCCTTTTTTGCTTAATGACTATTCGATGAATGAGCCAACGGAGTTTTCGTTTGATTATATTGAAGATGGCGTTAAATATTGGTATTCATTTGCTGCGACCAGAGAAAAGATCATAAAAGAGTCATTGTATCATGCTCCGAAAGGTCAGAAGGCGCTGGTATTTTCAAGAAAATTGCAAAAATTTAGTTTTACAGAAGAGAAAGCCCGGAGAAAATTGATCAGTGAAACTGTGGCAGAGAATCAGCTGTTTTTCTCTATTGCATGTACAATGAATGATGCAGCCTGTGCAAGGGCAATGAAATGGTTTCGGGAAGCTATATTTTTTTCGAGAGATTATACAGATATTCCTAAACAGCTTCTGGAATATTCAGGAGACAGTAATATGCTGAATGCAATTTCGGATTATGCGAAAACAGCTGATTTTGGAATCGAGGAAATGCAGTTTGAGATTGAAAACAAAGAAATTGAAGGAACAATTGATTTCCCGGAGAACATACCAGAAGATATGAAGACAGCATTGACGTCATTTATACAGATTTTATCGGAAACGTCGAACAATTCAGAAGGAAAATTAAAGATGTGCCAGATAAAGGCTCAGTCGAAACACAAAGGTGTATTAGAAAATGGAGATACAGGGTTATTTAATCTGGAATTGGAAGATGAATCGGATGGAACAAGGAAACTGATGTCATTGGCACCGGCAATCGAATCTGTTTTGGAAAAAGGAGGAGTCCTTTTGGTTGATGAAATAGAACGAGAACTGCATCCGATGCTTGTGAATTTTATAATTGCAAAATTCCAGAGTAAAAACAGCAATCCAAATGGAGCACAAATTATATTTACTACGCATAATACTGAGCTGATGAATATGGAATTTATGCGAAAAGATCAGATTTATTTTGCGGATAAAAATAGAGAGGATGGTTCGTCTGAACTCTATAGTGTTACCGATTTTACAACCAAAACAGCAGACAATATCAGGAAAGGATACCTGGCTGGAAAGTATGGAGCCACTCCGGAACTGGAAATTGAGGAGGTTGAATAAATGCCCAGAAAGAGGCGAGAGTGTGGGAGTAGAGGTGCAGGGAAATCTATCATAAAAGTATTTTGTGAAGGAGAGAGTGAACAGGCTTATACAGAATATCTGAAGAGAAAATTTAGTGATGTGGCAGTTATACAATATCCTAAAGAACCGGGGCTGTTTGACCGGGCAGAGGAAAGATTTAAAAAGGATTCCAAATATCGGGATTATACAGAAGTTATCGATGAGGTATGGTTTTTCTTTGATGTTGAAACTAAGGATATCAATAAATGGAATGAACGGTATCGGATAATTAAAAAGCTTCGGAAATTGCGAAAGGATCAGAATATCAGAGTAAGACTTCTGATGACAAGTGGATGTATAGAATATTGGTTCATGCTACACAAAAAGTATTATATACCACCACTGCAATCAGTTGCAGAAAAGGAAAAAGTTATTGCTGATTTGAAGGTTGAGGAACCATTGTATGAAAAAGGAAATCGAGCAATAACTGCAAAAATTGCGGAAGATTATCCAATAGCTGTAAAAAATGCAGCGCGTACTATGAACAGGTTATTAGAAGATGGGATGCCTATGTTAGAAGATACGGATGTAAGAAATCAATGGCTTTGTAAGAACTGTAAAACTTTTTCTAATGTACATGAGGCAATTAAGTATTTGGAGAATCTTTAAAAGTTCATAAGGGAAAAGATTATCTGAGGAGGATTCAAGATGAAGAAAACCTATATCCTGTATTGCTACATAATCAGCATGATTCTAATGCCGTTCAAATGGTTTGCGCCGGAGTATATGACGGAGTTATCAGAATGGGGATTTAAGAGTATTGCCAATCCGGTTGGGATTGGACTGCTTATCATTGGTGTCCTGCTAATCCAGGCAAAAGACATAGGAGCAAAAGAACGGATTCTGGCAGGAATCGGATTAGTGGCAATCGTTCTTGGTGAACTGTATGCTTATTTTACCTGGTATAAAGGATGGTATTATCCGATGGTTTCCTTTGATGGCGCAAAATCCAGTGCGTTGCCAACATTTTATATAGGTGTGTTCTTAAGTGCTCTTGCGTGTGTTGTTTTTCTTGTGTTGTGTATGAGAGAAAAACGCAAAAAGTGATACTTTATTTAGAATGGATTTCCTGACTGAAAATACAAATTACGATGTTAGATCTTTTGTCAGGATAATTGCCTATATGAAAGCGATAACTTAAAAAATGACAATAAAGAAAAGACGATCAAGTTATTAAAAAAGACTGTCAAGCTACAAAAGCTTCACAGTCTTTTCACGTCCCTGATCAGAATCGAACTGACGCACCCGCCTCCGGAGGGCGGTGCTCTATCCACTGAGCTACAAGGACATCTACTAATATAGCACTTGCATGAGAAAAAAGCAAGCAGAAATTTTGGATGTAAGAAAGAGCTTATGAAATTTTGGATGTGAGAAAGAGCTTCGACAAAACCCGTCAAAACAAGTCTTTCTTCGCTATTGACGCAAAAGCTGGCATTGCGTATGATAGGTGGCAAAGGAGGAAATGCCATGTCGGAAGAAAAAAGGATGCCCGTCCTTACAGGCAGAAAGAAGCAGATTTTCTACACTGGTCTTGTGTATCTGCTGGTCTGCTTTATGACGGCGGGAGTCACCGTTTTTCTTACGAAAGAGAAAAAAGATGAGGTAAAAGAAGTAAGTGCAGTTGTTACAGAAGAGCCAAAAGTAAATACCGGGTACGCAGCGATGGAAACCAATCCGCTTCTGGAGAATCAGGACGAAGAGCTTGCGGATGCAGTAGAAGCATACTATCAGGAACTTTCCGGAAAAGAAGCCTATGCCGAAGCATACGATGGGATTGCGATTTACACGAAAGACGGCAAAGCAGAAGGCAGCAGGATCCTGTATGTACGGTACAATATGAAGATCCGTGGAATTTACACCGAAGTACCGGGGCTTGGAACCTTGTATGTGGTTAAGGATAAAGAAGGGAAATTCGATATTCAGGCAGAGATCTCTGACGAGCAGATTCAGACGGTGATTGAAGAAGTTTCCACACAGACAGATGTACAGGAGCTGTTTGCACAGGTAGAAACGGATTACGAACAGGCACTTGGTTCAGATGCAATGCTCGCACAGGCAGTGGAAGATCTGAAAAAAGCAGTGGATCAGTAACACTGTAAATACAGTGAGCCAGTAACGTCTGAAAAAAGCGGTAAAGTCTATGAAAAATGTTGTGCGTCAGCAGAAGTGGATGCTGTCTTGCCCCAAATTCATAAAGAATGCAGAATTTCAGGCAACATCCAGTCCCCAGATTACGATTTTCTATTGCGCTTACATAAGGATTCCGATATAATAAATAAAGCGGCGCAGGCAGAGAGTCTGCGCTAACGTTTATGATGAAAAAGAGAGGAACGATCGATACTATGAAGAAGATCCTGGATCTGATAACAGAAGAACTGGAACAGGCATTTGTAGATGCCGGATATGAGAAAGAGCTGGCGCGGGTTACACTTTCCAACCGCCCGGATTTATGTGAATATCAGTGTAATGGCGCGATGGCAGGTGCAAAGAAATACCACAAAGCACCGATCATGATCGCCGAAGAAGTCGTGGCAAAGATTCCGGAAAATGGATATGTCAGCGAAGCAGAAGCCGTAAAGCCAGGTTTCATCAACCTGAAGACCAACCCGGCAGCAGTCGCAGAATATCTGAACCAGATGGAAGCAGATAAAAAGCTCGGTGCGGAAGAAGTAGCAAATCCAAAGACAATCGTCATTGATTACGGCGGACCGAACGTGGCAAAACCGCTTCACGTTGGACATCTCCGCTCCGCGATCATCGGAGAAAGCGTAAAGAGAATCACCCGTTTTATGGGCAATAAAGTAGTTGGTGATATCCACCTTGGAGACTGGGGATATCAGATGGGACTGATCATCACAGAACTGAAGAAACGCCAGCCGGATCTTCCGTATTTTGATGATAATTTCACCGGAGAATATCCAAAAGAGGCACCATTTACCATCAGTGACCTGGAGGAAATCTATCCGGCAGCATCCACTTATGCAAAAGAGCATGATGATTACAGAGAAGAAGCACTGGATGCGACCTTCCAGCTGCAGAGTGGAAAGCGCGGTTACCGTGCAATCTGGGATCACATTATGAATGTGTCTGTGACAGACTTAAAGAAAAACTATGCGAACCTGAATGTTGAATTCGACCTCTGGAAAGGGGAATCTGACGCACAGAAATACATCCCGGATATGGTAGAAAGACTGAAAAATGAAGGCTATGCACATATTGATAACGGAGCCCTCGTTGTAGATGTCAAAGAAGAGACCGATACCAAAGAGATTCCGCCATGTATGATCCTGAAGTCCGACGGTGCAGCACTTTATGACACCACAGACCTTGCAACACTGGTAGAACGTGAAGAACTGTTCCAGCCAAATGAAGTCATCTATGTGGTTGACAAGCGTCAGGAACTGCATTTTGTACAGGTATTCCGCTGCGCGAAGAAGACCGGTATCGTAAAAGACGATACCAAGCTGACCTTCCTTGGATTCGGTACGATGAACCGAAAAGACGGAAAGCCGTTCAAGACCAGAGAAGGCGGCGTCATGCGTCTTGAGAACCTGATCCGTGAGATCACCGAGAAGATGTATGAGAAGATTACTGAGAACCGTACCGTATCGGAAGAAGAAGCAAAAGCGACAGCGAAGATGGTCGGAATGGCTGCGATCAAATACGGAGATCTCTCCAACCAGGCAGCAAAAGACTATGTATTTGATGTGGACAGATTCACTTCCTTTGAGGGAAATACAGGTCCGTACATCCTGTACACCATCGTTCGTATCAAATCCATCCTGAACAAATACAAAGAATCAGGAAAGAGCATGGACGATATTAAGATCCTTGCGGCTGCAAGCGAGAGCGAAAAAGCTCTGATGCTGGAAGCTGCGAAGTTTGGAAGCGTAATGCAGAACGTCTACGAAGAGCTTGCACCACACAAGATCTGTGCATATATTTACGATCTTGCAAATGCATTCAACCGTTTCTACCATGAGACCAAGATCCTGGCAGAAGAGGATGAACAGAAGCAGAAGAGCTACATTGCCCTTCTCACACTGACAAGAGACATTCTGACAACCTGCATCGATCTGCTTGGATTTGAAGCACCGGAGAGAATGTAAAAAGGCAGAAGCATCAGAAGTAATGACAATATGATAAAGAGGCGAGGACATATGACAGAGAAATTGTTTTACACAGACAGTCACCGGCAGGAATTTACTGCGGAGGTTGTGTCCTGCCGCCCGTGCGATAACGGATATGAGGCAGTTCTTTCAAGAACTGCCTTTTTTCCAGAAGGCGGCGGTCAGGCAGCTGATACCGGACTGATTGACGGGATCAGAGTATATGATGTACAGGAAAAAGGAGACCAGATCTTCCACTATCTGGAAGGGGCACTGGAAGAAGGAAAGACCGTGACCGGTCAGATTGACTGGGACAAACGTTTTTCACGGATGCAGCAGCACAGCGGAGAACATATCGTATCGGGAATCGTTCATGCACGTTTTGGATATGATAATGTGGGATTCCATTTGAATGATGAGCTCTGCACTCTGGATTTAAGCGGTCCGCTCACAAAAGAAGAGCTCCGCGAGGTAGAGGATGCGGCAAATGAAGCGGTATTTGCAAATGTGCCGGTTCAGGTAAGCTATCCGTCCAAAGAAGAACTGAAGACGCTGGATTACCGCAGTAAGATTGAGATTGACGGTCAGGTGCGTATCGTAACGATTCCGGGATACGATGTGTGTGCCTGCTGTGCACCGCACGTGAATTTTACCGGAGAGATCGGTCTGATCAAACTGGTACAGAGCCAGAATTACAAAGGCGGAATCCGGATCACCATGCTCTGCGGAAGACGGGCGCTGAAGGACTATCAGCAAAAAGAAGACAGTGTCAGGGCAATCATGGGCAGCCTTTCGGCAAAAGAAGAGCTGATCGCAGAAGCTGTAGAGCGCGTCAAAGACGAAGGGACACAGCTGAAAAGTGAACTCGCTGAGGCAAGAATGCAGCTTCTTGCAGTGCAGGCAGAAAAGATACCGGAAGGACAGAAGATAGTCTGTATTTTTGATGAAAAATTAAGTGGAAATGAGCCACGAGAACTGATGAATCTTGTGCTGAAACGAGAAACCAAAGTGTGCGCGGTATTTGCAGGAACAGAGGCAGACGGATACCGTTACGTGATCGGAAGCGAGACCGAAGATGTGCGCCCGTACAGCAAGATCCTCAAAGAACAGTTTGACGGAAGAGGCGGCGGAAAACCGGTCATGGTACAGGGGTCCGTAAATGGAAGCGAAGAAGCAATCCGGAAAGTATTTGAGTAAGAAAAGGCGGAGATAGAGAATGCGAGACAGGAAAACAGGAAGAATCATCTGGTATTTATTCAGTGCGGTTCTGATCAAATGGGGTGTGGAGATCGCAGTAGCGACATTTGCACTTTCCTGCGGTCTGCGCAGCAATATGGGAATTGGGGCAGTCTCTTCGATCATTACGATCCCAATGATTGCGTGGATCTACCGGAAAGATAAGGGACGATATGAAAAGCAGCAAGAATCCTGGTGGAAATATAAGGCAGCTTCCGGATATGGAATGTGGCTTGTTATGCTCGTCGGTGCAGTGACTGCGTGTGTGGCGATGAATGATATCGTCATGCTGATGAATATGCAGAGGATCAGCCAGGTTTATCAGAGCACAGAGCAGATCATTTACAGTGCACCACGCTGGCTTCAGCTGGCGGGAGGCGGGATCCTGGCTCCGGTCGCAGAAGAACTTGTTTACCGCGGGATGATCTACCGGCGGATGCGTGAGAGCCTTACCGCTGTGCAGGCAGGTGTGTTTGTATCCATTTTGTTCGGTGTCGGTCATGGAAATCTGCCACAGGGACTTTATGCAATGATACTCGGACTTCTGCTTGCCTGCATTTATGAGAAATTCCGGAATATTGCAGCGCCGGTCCTGTTCCATATTGTTGTGAATATTACATCATTATTGCTTTCGTGGTACGGAGGCTTTGACTGGATCCTGGAAACAGAAGGAAAAACGGTTGGAATTACCATGCTGGCAACGCTTGTTACAGTTCTAATTTATGTAAAAATCAAAAATATAAGACAAGAAATACGATAATTAACTGAAAATTATAGAAAAAGTTCACAAAACAAATAATATCTGACAATTTCTGTAAAATTAGGGGTTTACTTTTTGAGATAAATGCTGTATAGTGTTAAATCATAAAAGCAACAACAAAACCGTTTTACAGAAAGGGCAGGTTATATGAGCGTAGTACAACAGAAGAAAGACCAAGGCTTATACAGCCCTGATTTTGAGCATGACAACTGCGGTATCGGAGCTGTTGTGAACATCAAAGGGCAAAAGAGTCATGACACAGTCGCAAATGCGCTGAAAATTGTAGAAAATCTTGAACATAGAGCTGGCAAGGATGCCGAAGGGAAGACAGGAGACGGTGTAGGAATACTGTTACAGATTTCGCACAAGTTCTTTACAAATGTCTGTCATCCCCTCGGCATCTTTTTAGGTTCTGAGAGAGATTACGGTGTGGGAATGTTTTTCTTCCCGCAGGATGAACTGAAAAGAAATCAGGCAAAAAATATTTTTGAAGTCATTGTCGAAAAAGAAGGACTGAAATTCCTCGGATGGAGAGAAGTACCGATCCACAAAGACATCCTCGGTAAGAAAGCACTTGAATGCATGCCGTGCATCATGCAGGGATTTATCGAACGTCCGAAAAAGGTAAAACAGGGACTGGATTTTGACCGTCGCCTTTATGTGGTAAGACGAGTCTTTGAACAAAGCAGCGATGATACTTATGTGGCATCCCTGTCAAGCAGAACCATCGTGTACAAAGGAATGTTCCTGGTAAAACAGCTCAGGATGTTCTTTGAAGATCTGCAGAATCCGGATTATGAATCAGCAATCGCAGTGGTTCATTCCCGATTCAGTACGAACACCAACCCGAGCTGGGAAAGAGCACATCCGAACCGGTTTATCGTACATAACGGAGAGATCAATACCATCCGTGGTAACGCAGACAAGATGCGTGCCAGAGAGGAAAACATGGAATCCGAGCATCTGGAAGGAGAACTTTATAAAGTCCTTCCGGCAATCAACACCGCAGGTTCCGATTCTGCTATGCTGGATAACACACTGGAATTCATGGTCATGAGTGGCATGCCGCTTCCGCTGGCAGTCATGATCACCATCCCGGAACCATGGGCACAGAATGCAACGATGTCACAGAAGATCAAGGATTTCTATCAGTATTACGCAACGATGATGGAGCCATGGGACGGACCGGCATCCATCCTGTTTTCAGATGGAGATATTTTAGGAGCCGTACTTGACCGAAATGGTCTGAGACCTTCCAGGTATTACATCACGGATGATGATACATTGATCCTTTCTTCTGAAGTCGGAGTCCTGGATATCCCGCCGGAGAAGATTGTGGTCAAAGAAAGAATCCATCCTGGTAAGATGCTTCTTGTCGATACTGTACAGGGACGCGTCATCGATGACCAGGAACTGAAAGAAGAATATGCGGCAAGGCAGCCTTATGGTGAATGGCTGAACAGTCAGCTGGTAAATTTAAGTGACTTAAAGATTCCAAACCAGAAAGTACCGCAGTATTCGAAAGAAGAATGCCAGAGATTGCAGAAAGCATTTGGCTATTCTTATGAAGAAGTAAAGACTTCGATTTTGAATATGGCAATGAATGGAAGTGAAGGAATCGGAGCTATGGGTATCGATGCACCGCTTGCCGTTCTTTCTGAGCAACATCAGTCTCTGTTTGGATATTTCAAACAGTTATTTGCACAGGTAACGAACCCACCGATCGACGCGATCCGTGAAAAAATCGTGACTTCGACAACGGTATATGTCGGAGAAGAAGGAAACCTTCTGGAACAAAAGGAGGAAAACTGTCATGTACTGAAGATCAACGATCCGATCCTGACAGATACCGATCTCCTGAAGATCCGTAACATGAAAGTCGACGGTTTCCGTGTGGCAGAAATTTCTACTACCTATTATAAAAATTCCAGCCTGGAAAAAGCGATCGATTATCTGTTTATCCAGGTAGACCGTGCAATCCGTGAAGGCATGAATATCCTGATCTTGAGCGACAGAGGTGTGGATGAATATCACATTGCGATCCCGTCCCTGCTTGCAACCTCAGCGGTTCACCAGCATCTGGTAAGAACTAAGAGAAGAACAGAGGTTGCCATGATCCTTGAGACCGGAGAACCAAGAGAAGTACATCATTTTGCAACCCTTTTGGGATATGGTGCATCTGCGATCAACCCGTATCTTGCACATGAATCGATCAAACAGCTGATCGATACAGATATGCTTCAGAAAGATTATTATGCAGCAGTCAATGACTATAATGAAGCTGTTATAAGCGGAATCGTCAAGATTGCATCGAAGATGGGAATTTCCACGATCCAGTCTTATCAGGGATCCATGATCTTTGAAGCGATTGGATTAAAACAGGAATTCATTGAAAAATATTTCACCGGAACTGTCAGCCGTGTTGGTGGTATCGGATTGGAAGAAATCGCAAAAGATTATATGGCAAGACATTCCGAGGCCTTTGATCCGCTGGGACTTTCCGTAGATCTGACGCTGAACAGTGTGGGACAGCACAAGTCGAAGAGCGGTGGTGAAAAGCATCTGTACAACCCGAGAACGATCCATATGCTCCAGCAGTCCACAAGACGCGGCGATTATGAGATGTTCAAACAGTACACACAGATGGTTGATGAAGAGTCCAAAGGAATCACCCTTCGTGGACAGATGGATTTCAATTATCCGAAGAAAGGAATCCCACTTTCAGAAGTAGAGAGCGTGGACTCAATCGTGACCAGATTTAAGACCGGAGCAATGTCTTACGGATCGATTTCGCAGGAAGCCCACGAAACCCTTGCCCTTGCAATGAATGCACTGCACGGTAAGTCAAACTCCGGTGAAGGTGGAGAGGATATCGAGCGTCTTGGAACCGACAGAGGCTCTGCAATCAAACAGGTTGCCAGTGGACGTTTTGGCGTTACAAGCAGATATCTTGTCAGCGCAAAAGAGATCCAGATCAAGATGGCGCAGGGAGCAAAACCTGGAGAAGGTGGTCATCTGCCGGGTGGAAAGGTTTACCCTTGGGTAGCAAAAACCAGACATTCTACGCCGGGTGTGGGACTGATCTCACCGCCGCCACATCACGATATTTACTCGATCGAAGATCTGGCACAGTTGATCTATGACTGTAAAAATGCAAATAAGGATGCAAGAATTTCTGTCAAACTGGTTTCTGAAGCCGGTGTCGGAACGGTCGCAGCAGGTGTGGCAAAAGCAGGAGCCGGACTGGTACTGATCTCCGGTTATGACGGAGGTACAGGAGCTGCACCGAGAAGTTCTATCCATAATACCGGACTTCCATGGGAGCTTGGACTTTCCGAGACACACCAGACGCTGATCCAGAACGGACTGCGTGAAAGAGTCCGCATTGAAACAGACGGTAAGTTGATGAGCGGCCGTGACGTGGCAATCGCAGCACTTCTCGGAGCAGAGGAATTCGGATTTGCAACCGCACCGCTTGTAACTATGGGATGTGTTATGATGCGTGTAT
>OIZU01001284.1_pt1 | contig 14108 bp, 19 predicted proteins | sample 1588661 | NCBI WGS metagenome assembly OIZU01 (sample SAMN03283257) | human gut metagenome | biome: human-associated habitat; material: feces | host: Homo sapiens | place: USA | collected 2013 | reverse complement strand
TTTTTATTGTAACAGAATTCACTAAGCTTAACTAATACTTAAACATAATCAAAGTGATAAGAAAATACTATCACCTAAAAATATCAATTGTTTGACAAAGAAAAAAGTAGGAAACCTAGAACGATTTCCTACTTATCCTTATTAATAATGTGACAAACGCTCAATTACTTGCTGGTTACTGAGCACTTCCTGGGCAGGAAAGAAATCAGCTTTGCCGTCTTCAAAAAGAAGAACATCAGCCTTTTCGTGATGAAGATGCTTAAAGTGATGAGCAGACATGATAATGGTTTTCCCAGCTGAATGAAGCTCATGTAGAAGTTCCCTAAAAAATTCTTCATATTCTTTAGAAAGATTATTGAAGGGTTCATCAAGAATATACACATCTGGATTCGTTACCATGATACTGGCAAAAGCCACTTTCTTCTTTTCTCCACCAGACAGTTGATAGGGAACGCGATCTCTTAAATCTTCAATTTTAAGCAGGGATAGCGTGTCTTGAACGCGCTGTGACACTTCTTCGGTAAGACCTAGCTGACGTGGACCAAAAGCAATCTCATCATAGACAGTACAATTAAATAACTGACTATCCACATCCTGAAAGAGGATTCCGAGGCGACTATAAAAATCTCGTTTTTGACGTTTGTCCTTCAGCCATTCTTTGAGGTCCTTCCCTAAGAAAAGAATGCGACCAGATTCTTCCTGCTTGAAGCCAGTTAATAAACTGATAAGACTTGATTTTCCAGTCCCATTTTCCCCCATCAACATCACATATTGTCCTTGTCTAATCTCCAAATCAAGACCAGTAAAGACCTTTTTTTGTTCATAGGCACAGGCCACTTGTTTCAATTGAAACATCTCATCCTCCTAACATAATCTGTCCTAAAATCACTGCTACTAGACCTATCAAGGCCAGCCAGTCCTTCCATGTGAATGACTGTGATGACTTGACATACTCACCAACAAAGCAACGTGCTTCCATGGCTTGAGTCAGTTCCTCACCATAGCGTATAGCTTTAAGGTATAAAATTCCCCAGATATTACTTCCAATCCGGAAACGATGGTTGCCGCCAAAGCTTCGTGCTTCAATCCCTTTGAGCAAATCCATTAATTGTTTTCCAAAGACATCGATATATTTTATGGTGATATCTAACTGGAGCAGAACAAGATCAGGAAAATGCAACCCTTTTAATGCCACTAGCATCTCACTTATTGTACTTGTCTCTGAATAATAAGCAATGGCTACGGCAATCAAAGGAAGTCTAAAAAGAAAGAGCGATTGACCTCCGCTAAGTAAGAGATGCGGTAGATAAAGAACTAAAGGGAAGATCAACAACACTACAGTTTTTTTCAAAGTTCTTACTAAAACAGAATGCGGTAAAAAAGCCACGCCAGCTCCTAAAAACAAGGCTACAATCCACAAAACTATGAGATTTCGGCTAATTCCCACTAAAACAAGTAAGAAAAAGAGAAGTAAAACCTTAGCTGTTGGATGAAAGACTGATGCTACTTTTAAAGGATGCGTTTCAAACTTTTGAAGAAGAGCTTCCAGATGGTGACGATTCCGGATAAGAAAGTTATTTCTACCGACTTTAGTGACTACTGGACGCTCTTCCGACATCCAATCTGGCAGAATCATTTTTCAACCTTTCTACCGAAAATCAAGCGATAGAGGATGAAGAAAATCAAAACAGCAGAGGCAGCACTCAGGATATAACCCAAAACTTCTGGAATGCCTGCGATACTATAATCTGGGAAGAGGGCATTGAATGAAAAACCATTCAACATTCCTTTTGGCGCTTGGGCTTCCACATGGTAATGAGACAATTTTTCTACCAACTCTTTGACATCCCATTCTGCAAAAGCTGTTCCCGTCGCCAATAAACCAAGTGGCGTTAGGATAATTAAGGCTAGGATAAAGAGCAATAAAGGACGTAGTTTTTTAGTCGTTATTTCCTGAGTATTATCAATATTCAAACGTTCAATGAATTCTTGAACACCGGCTGTGAAAAATCCTTCTACCAAGCCGATAAGCAGGTGAGTCAAGCCCATTACTGGAAGCGTCACTCTCAAAGGGTATGGATTGTAAAGCGGATTACCACTGCTATCTTTAAAGAGAATCGGTTGAATTCCTAGTAAAACCGCAACAGTCAGGGCCGCAACTACAATTCCAATATAACCTCCAAAAAAGCTAGCAATTATCCTATTCTTTGTCCACTTATTCAAGAGTTTATAAACAGCATAACCCACAAATGGCATGACAACAGCCATACAAAAGGCATTCGCACCAAAGGCCAAAATCCCACCATCACCAAATAGCAAAGCCTGCATAGCTAGAGCCACACTAACTGCTAAACAGGAGGCCCAAGGTCCTAACAATATAGCAATTAGCACTGCCCCAACAGCATGGGCACTCGTTCCACCTGGGGCTGGAAGATTAAACATCATGATAAGGAAGGACAAGGAAGTCCCGATTCCCAACATAGGAATCGTTTTTTTATCAGTGTTAACCTTTACCTTCACTTCCTTGACAGCCTTATACCAAATAGGCAACATAACTGCCCCCATTGCCGCACAAGTCGTAGGGCTTAGGTAATTTTCAGGAATATGCATTTTTTATCTCCTCATATCATTTTTTCTCAAATTCAAAGGGGTTAATCCATGTATTTCTTGTCTAAAATAGTCTGCACAAGAATAAATGATGCGACGATTATCCTCAGCAGTTTTTCCTAAGATACGTAACACCAAACCTGAGATATCTAAGGATGAAATGGCAAAATCAGACTCAAGATTTAGCCCTTCTAAGTGCTTCTGCAAAGCCTTAACAAAAGCCTCGTCAATATTTGGGGACACCATTACCAAGCTATTGTAATTACGCCATCCTTCAAAATAACCAAGTTTAAACATATCTTGTTTCTCAGGCTCTAAGAGAGTCTGATCGCTATAAACAAGCTCATTATCTTGGTAAATTTGTGTCAAATTACGAAAATAATGGTATTGAAACGGTAAATCCTCATGAGACCAACCTGCCGTTACACCATCTGAATAAATCAAGTGGGCAGACTTATCCATATCAATACGACTTGTTTGGAAATAGCGTGATTTTAAATATGGAATAACTTCATCAGCCATGTACTCCAAATAACTATTTTCTTCAAGTGTGATAGACGTATTCTGTTGTGTCAACTGTCCTTTCTCACACTTGTAAACATAGGTAGGTGTTTGAGTTGTCACCAAGGCATGAGCATCTTTATTAACATCAATGGTCACTTGATACTGCTCACCCTCGACAAAGCCCCCACCCATATTAATGAGGAAATAGTAAGGAACGCCATTGGCATCTGAATTATCTGCCGATACTCGAGAGTTACCTTCTTGATATTTCTTGTGGGAAATTGTACGACCATTTCGATTTGAAAATCCAAGATGGACAAAGCCATCGTAAACTTGTGTCATCTTACAAGTCCTCTAGTAGGAAATTCTTACGAATCCATTCTTCCACTTCCTTAACATTGTCATCATTATTCAAATTTGTGAAAATGAAAGAATCTTCGTTACGGAAATGAAGGGTATCTTCACGCATACGATCTAGGTTGGCTCCAACATAAGGTGCAAGGTCAGTCTTATTGATCAAGAACAAATCACTCTTAATCATCCCTTGACCAGCCTTACGTGGGATTTTTTCACCCTGAGCAACGTCAATAATATAAATGGTAAAATCAACCAAATCAGGGCTGAAGGTCGCAGCCAAGTTGTCTCCACCACTTTCAAGGAAAATAACATCCAAATCATGGTTAAAGCGCTCTTGAAGAGTTTCAATCGCTTCAAAGTTCATAGAGGCATCCTCACGAATCGCAGTATGAGGACATCCACCAGTTTCTACACCAATGATACGGTCTTCGTCTAAGCTTGAATTTTTAGCCAAGAAAAGGGCATCTTCTTTTGTATAGATATCGTTAGTAATAACTGCTAAATTTAAGTCGGACATACGTCGTGTAAGACGCTCAAGCAAAAGGGTTTTACCTGAACCAACAGGTCCACCAACTCCAATAATTACAGTACGTTTTGTCATTGTTTTTTCCTCTCAACCTTGTTGATATTTTAGGACATGAATAGGCGGAATACCTGTGTTTCATGTTTCATCTGAGCTAATTCAAGACCAGGCGTATTGGCCCCAAGGTAGGACGCATCCAATTCTTGAATTTCTTGTGTCATTCTTTCTAATTGCGAAAAGCTACGTAAAACAATCTCCTGTCCAGCAAACTGTCCAAGGGGAATGGCACGCACAGCATTTTGAACCATCGTCGAAATCACGCTATAGCCATAAAGCGCTATGGCTTCATTACATCCCAAGCCCTTGTTAAACACATAGAGCGCAAAGACAATAGCTGGATTGCCGAAGGCCACACCCTTACGTATTTTAGACTGATAGTCATCCAATACCGGAATAGCATGAAGCCTTTGAATGAGTCGAAGCATTTGCTTAGCAATCATTTTAGTCCCCTGTCTTGTTTCACGCGCTTGCGTCGAAACTGTCAAGACCTTATCATAATGCCAAACCTGCTCTATGTTATCTGTAACCATAGCATCATAAACCAGTTTGATTACAAGACCTTCACCATATTTAAACTGACTAGCTAAATAGGCTTCTTGCCACTCTTCGTAACCTTTATCATCTGTTACAGTGTCTTCACGCAGATAATTTTCCATCCCAAATGAGTGGTTAAATGATCCAATTGGAAAGGTTGAATCGACAATTTGCACAATTTCAAGATAATCTTGCAAAGACACATTAGCAAAGGGATTAATGTTCATGGGCAGTTAAATTCACATGGCGTAGGGGTTTATCAAGGACCACTTCTTCAATCGTGTAGGCAATCTCTTTTTGAGTCAAGACTTGCTCTACAACTGGGTCAACCTCTAAATAAATCTTGGCATCTTTCACCTCAATCGGTTTATGAGTATTCCCAAGAATGTGAGCTGTGATTCCCATTTCATCCATATCTTTAGGTGAGATGACAATCAAATCCTGTGACTCAACACCAATAGCTAGGACATGGTGATCATCGATAAAAAAGGCAGATCCATTTTGCAATTTTTGTCCCTTATCAAGACGAATACCAAATTCATTCCCATGATCACTCTTCACACGAATAATTTTTTTGTTAAGATCGTCACTCGAAAGAATGACTGTTTCAATATGGTATTTGTCCACATCGATATCCTTAACAAGAGCATCTACTTTTGTAAAAATCATACTTTTTCCTTTTCTATTACATTTTAAAAGTCTAGCATCAGACTCATATAGCAACCTAATAAAGTGCTAAAAACGTTATGGCTGTAAAATACAAAAGAGGTTGGAGGAAAAAATCCAGCCTCATGTATATAGCGTTTTCCTTAGAACAAGAAATAACGTTGAGACAATGATGTCGTATGGATTGGCTCACAAGTAACCAACTCATCATCAATAAAGACATCAAAGGTCTGTGGATCGATACGGATTGTTTTTGGAGCGTAGTCATTAAGCTTCATATCACGCTTAGTCAAGTTACGCGTATTCTTAACAGGAAGAACAATCTTATTCAAACCAATTTCTTCTTTGATACCGTGATCATAAGCATATTGAGAGACAAAGGTAAGATTTGTTTGGTGAACCGCTTGACCGTAAGCACCATATAATTTACGCATGATACGTGGTTGAGGTGTTGGAAGACTTGAACCAGCGTCACCCATAACACCATAAGTTAACATACCACCCTTAAGCACCAACTTAGGTTTTGCACCAAATTGTGCTGGTTCCCAGATAACCAAATCTGCAAATTTACCAACTTCTACAGAACCGATATAGTCTGCAATACCATTGGTGATGGCAGGGTTAATTGTATATTTAGCCACGTAACGTTTAATACGGTTATTATCGTTAAACTCTGAATCTCCTTCAAGTGGACCACGCTGAGCCTTCATCTTATCAGCTAGTTGCCAACAACGCATTGCTACTTCACCGACACGTCCCATTGCCATGGCATCTGAAGTCATGATACTAAGGGCTCCCATATCGTGAAGAACATCTTCTGCAGCCACAGTTTGTTTACGAACACGTGATTCGGCAAAAGATACGTCTTCTGGGATTTTTGGATCCAAGTGGTGACAAACCATAACCATATCTAACAACTCACCAATAGCATTTGTAGTGTATGGGTTAGTTGGGTTAGTTGATGATGGCAAAATATTTTCCTTACCTGCAAAGACCATAATATCTGGAGCGTGCCCACCACCAGAACCTTCGGTATGGAAGGTATGAACGGTACGACCTTGGAAAGATTCCAAAGTATTTTCCATAAATCCACCCTCATTCAAAGAGTCGGTGTGGACCGCAAAAGAAACATCGTATTTATCCGCAACTTTAAGGGAATTATCAATTCCTGCGTAAGTCGCACCCCAGTCCTCGTGTGTCTTAATTCCTGCTGCACCAGCTTTAATTTGCTCTTCAACCACTTCAGTCTCAGAACCAACACCTTTGGCAAGGAAACCAAAGTTAGCAGGCATATCATCAACAGCTTGCAACATACGAGTAATATGGAATTTACCAGGTGTACATGTTGTTGCATTACTACCGTCAGCGGGACCAGTACCACCACCAAAGAGGGTCGTAATTCCATTATCCAAACCAAATTCAGGAAGGTCAGCAGAAATATAATGTACGTGGAGGTCAATACCACCAGCAGTCACAATCAAACCTTCTGCAGCAATGGCTTCTGTACTAGCACCCACAACAAAGTCCACATTGTCCATTGTATCTGGGTTACCACCGCGACCAATAGCAACAATCTTACCATCACGAATACCGATATCTGCTTTAATAATACCTGTATAGTCAATGATGGTTGCACCTGTAATAATGGTATCAACAACTGATGGATTGTCACGTGTTTCCGTAGCACTAACACCCATACCATCACGCAAAACTTTACCGCCACCGAACTTAGATTCCTGTCCATAAACAGTAAAGTCTTTTTCAATGGCTGCAAAAAGATTGGTATCTCCAAGACGTACGCTATCCCCTACAGTTGGTCCATAGTGTTGAGCATACTCTTCACGATCCATTTTAAAACTCATCGATTTGTCCTCTTTCTAGTCTAAGAAACCATTGACCTTGTTATTGAAACCAAAAATACGACGTTTCCCTCCAAAGTCAATAAGTTGTACTGTTTTCGTTTCACCTGGCTCAAAACGAATGGCTGTACCTGCTGGAATATCTAGACGTTTGCCTCGCGCCTTTTCACGATCAAATTGAAGACCAGCTTCGTTTGCTTCATAAAAATGGTAGTGAGAACCCACTTGAGCAGCACGGTCACCCACATTTTTCACTTCAAGACTAATGGCTTCGTAACCACCGTTATAATCAATTGGCTCACTCGCCACATGGTATTCACCTGGAATCATTACATTTCTCCTTACTGAATAGGATCATGAACAGTAACCAGTTTTGTACTGTCCGTAAAAGTAGCTTCAACTTGAATCATTGGAATCATTTCTGCAATACCTTCCATAACATCTTCACGTGTTAAGAGATTGCGAGCTTCATCCATCAATTGGGCAACAGTTTTACCTTCTCTTGCACCTTCAAGCACATAGTCAGTGATTAAAGCAACTGCTTCTGGATGATTCAATTTGATTCCTTTGTCTTTACGTCGTTGAGCAATCATAGCCGCAAGGCTAATCATCATTTTTTCCTGCTCGCGCATTGTCAATTGCATCGTTTTTCCTCCTTAAATCAATGCTTACCACTTGCCCCAAAGCATCAAAAGCCCTGGAATCCAAGCTGTTACAATTCCTTCAAAAATAGCTAGGTAAGGGACAAATTTTCCTAGATTCTTCTTAAGATTAATTTCAATAAAGGCAGTTAGCCATAGGACACCCCACAAGAACCAAATAATACCATACCAAGCATTACCACCGTATCCAGATGTTAAGCAAAGAATCCCTGCTGGTAGCGTATTAATTGCCACAAATAAACTAAACCACCCATACAAACGTTGATCAAAATCGAAAATCGTATTGATTGCTGAGTAAAGATAGGTGAAAGCAAATAAAAGACCAGTAGCGCTACCATAAAACCATTCAGCACCTTGCCCTGTACAAGCTCCGTAAGCAATGACAATAATGTTGAGAATCAAACCCAGACCACCCGTAAAGATATTCATGACAACATTTGATTTATCAGGAATACCCTCTAAACGATGGAGTCCATTACTCATCAAAACCATACCAACATAGAGTAGGATGACACCTAACATAAGAACCTCCTAAGTTTTTTTATGTTATTATCATACTATTTTGAAAACACATGTCAACGAATTTTCAGAAATTTTGCAACATTTAGATAGCAGTCAATCTAACATATAGTGTCAAAAAATGACATCACCTTTGGTGATCCTCGATAGAAGTCCTTTGCTCAATCCCAGATAAACAAACAGTTAATCTCTAAAAAACTATCTTTAGCATTTGACAGTTTCTGACAATATAGCCCGTACAATCTATCATTCAATGTGAGCATAATATTTTTTACTCACCTATTTTTCCAACTCATTCTCCAGACCTAAGTCCATAGACCTATTTTTAGTAATTTTACAGTTGGGTGACAAAATCGAACATTTTTTATGATAAAGTCTTTTTTGGACTAACATCCAAAAGGAGAATTATGATGGAAACAAATAACTATACTACTAATTTACAGCTAGTCTCCCAGGAATATCCCGACGAAAAGACTAGTCTTCAAACCAAAACCAAGAAACTCTTGGAATATTTTTCACCAAAAGACATTTGGAAAATTAAGGGACTGATTTTCGCCTGTCTCGTGGCCTGCTTCCTATATGTCACTTACTTGACCCATTTTTCCTTTGCCTTTCCAGCAATCGTTGTCTTGATAAGTACGATTGAACTGGGCTGTCGTCTATTAGGTGGAAAAGCAAAGGGAATGCGAATTGAATCGGCAATACTTATGGTCACTAGTCTACTACAAGGTTTACAAATTAGTCTTTGGGGTCTGCACGACAACTGGGGGAGCGCTCAGATTCTTTGCCTTCATGCGAGTATCCTCCTTTACTTAATGGCACGTACTGGACAAAGTAGTCAAGACCGTTTGGGAATTATGGTTTGGCTAGACCTCATATACACTAGCTGCATCTTCCCACTGAAATATTTCTTTATCGGAGCCTGGACACTACTCTATAAAACAGCACCTAAACAAGAGCTCTCTGAAGAAGAAAAACACGCAGTTCAGAACCACAAATGGATGATTCTCATTAGTATCATGATTGCCTTGGTACTGACTGTATTCGCTGCTAGTCAGCTTAGTCAGGTCTTGCCTGCTTTCGGACAACTTTGGCAACAGTTCTTCCATACACTTGCTACTCTACTTGATTTCACTATCACCTTCAAGGATAACGGATTATTATTCTCTCGTTTAATAACCAGTATCCCTCTAGCTCAGGACTTTTTGCTCAACTTATTGCAACCTATTTGGCAAAAGAAAAGCCACTTAGTCAAAAACGATTTGAAGGCCGTCTTAAAACAACCCGTCAGTTTCCAAAAGTAGCAGCTTATATCGTACTCGGAAGCCTCTGCCTTACTTATGCCCTATTCATATTAACTGCCACTAGTCAAATGGGAGAACTCCTTTCTCTCAACCAAGTCAACATTCCAGCCCATCAAGCCTCACATATTGCTGTTCAGGGCTTCTGGCAATTAGTTCGAGTCTCTACCCTTAACTTGGGAATCCTAGCTGGACTTTACATTTTTTCTAAAGAAAACTTCTTCACCCACAAGGGGCCTCCGTTTGTTGAGTACCCTACTCTTTACTTTTGCTAGCCTCTTTGCCCTTATCGCCGGCTGGAAACTCTTTGGCGTTTATATAGCACTCTATGGTGTAACGCCACGTCGCTTACTATCAGGTTGGTTTGTCACAGTACTCTTTATTTGGTGTGTCCTAACACTTATTAGACTTTATAAGCCTATCCAGGCAACCCGTCTCGCTGTATTTTATGCAACTATCAGCTTCACCTTGATTAGCCTCTTAGGTAGCTTTATTTTATAAGAAAAAAGAGTGGAACTAGATTAACTAGTTTCACCCTTTTTATATTGGAGTTATTTTGAATCTCTTGTAGGAAAGGCATACATCACCCAAAGTACTACTAGTAGTGGTGTCGCTTTTAATACAATCCAAGCAACATTGAAATTGGCATCACGTAGACGACGAATCTGCATAGAAATGGTAGGAAGCGCCGTTGCTGCTATAAATAGAATGAAATCCGTCAATGTAAATCCAGCAGCTTTTATTTGCCCAAGCAAGTACATCAGTAGGAAAACCAAGCTACCGATAACGCCATTAATCAGGACAACCCGCCAATAGTCTAATCGTTTTGTACGACCATAAAAATCGAGATAGTCTAACCAAAAATTTTTATATGCCTCTAACATGTTTACACCTCTTAATAGTATGCCCCCAGTATACTACATAAAGAAGACGGCTGCAAGATTTGAAATTTTAGATTCCTTAATTTTTCTATATAAATAGGAAGATGATTTTAAATGAACTGGAATGGATTGAAGTTGGGACTAGCTGCTTCAAGCTTCCCATTTGCCATAGTCACTACACGACTGACATGTTGGTAGACACTGCTACGGTGAGCAATGAAAATCATTGTTCGTGTCAGTTCAGAAAGATTGGCCATTACTCTACTTTCAGTTTTCCTGTCCAGACCACTTGTAGCTTCATCAAAAATCAAGATTGGTTGATTGGACAAGAGAGCCCTTGCTATAGCTAATCTTTGTTTTTGACCGCCAGACAGACCTCCGTCTTCAGATACTTGGGTCTGAAAACCTAGGGGCATCTTTTGAATATCAGCCAAAATATCGACTTGTTCACAGACTTTCAGAATAAGATGCTCATCAACTTCTCCTTCAAGGACTAACAATAGATTTTCTAATATTGTTCCCGTAAACACATGGTCTGTTGTGGAACATAGGTCACCAACTGGCGCAACTCCGCTTGGCTAATAGAAGCTTTATCTAGGATTACATGACCACTAGATTTTGTGTAATAACCTGACAAAATCTTCGCTAAAGTCGTTTTCCCAGAACTACTCTGACCCATGAGGGCGATTTTCTCTCCCTTATTAATCGTCAAATCAATATTATGAAGTGTCTCTTATTGGTATCTGAAACGATGACTAACACCTTTTAAGTCTAATTGTTTAAAGGATAAATCTTTGAGTTGACCTTTTTCTTCCTTATTCACAACATAAACTTCTTGAAGACAATTATTGGCTACCTTGGCTTGCTGAATCTTAGATTGAAGATAGATAATATTAATTAAAGGAGTCGTAAAATAATTAAGCAACATACTATAGGTAATCAACTGACCAGCAGATAGTTGCCCTTACATAACCAATTGTGCCCCATACCATAAGATAAAGACATTGGAAACTAACTAAACCTCTGTTTTTAAGCCATCCTGAGTTAATTTCCACTTGGCCTCAGACAAAGATTTCTTCAAGTAGTCATGGAATTTCACCTCAATTTCTTGGTAACGTCTCTCTTTAACTCTTAAAGATTTTAAAGTTTCAATACCACGTAAATCATCAATAATAGCAGTATTGACCTGACTATTTGCCTCCATTAATTGATAATTTTCCTTCTCAAAAAGCTTATAAAAGGCCAGAATAATCAAAACATAAAGAGGAACTACAAGTTGAGGTCATCAAAAAAAGAGAACGGTTTGTAAAATAAGGGCGACAGCTAAAGTTATCACAATGGTGACATCTAGGAAAATCGATAAGATTGTTGAAGCTAGAGCATCGATAATAGTGTTGGCATCTCCAAAACATGACGTGATTTCACCAGTACGACGTGAACCGAAGAAACTAATGGGCAAAGAAAGGACATGCTTGATATAAGGAAGGATAACAGAAATGGACAAGTAATTACCCAATCGATGTAGAAGATAATCTTTGAAAAAAGTGAAGACTTGTTGGGCTAGATAGGCGATGCACAAACCGAGAGAAATCACAATCAGAAGAGAATAGTCTTCTTGAGGAATCAAGCGGTCTATAATAGACTGCAAATAATAAGAACCAATAATATTAACAAGGGTCACCAGAAAGCTCAGCAAGACGATGACTGCTATCAAACTTTTACGACGAAATAAAATTGGTAAAAACGAAAGAAGACCAGGTACCTCTTCCTTATATTTAATGTAGTTTTCTCCTGGTTCAAAAAATAGAGCAACCCTTGTCCATTCCTTGTCAAAATCCTCTAGGGACAATTTAATGACCTTCTTGCTAGGATCTGGATCACCAATTACAACCTGTCCCTTGTCCTTACCAAATAATGTATAACAATGTTGAATACCACCATCCTTAACCACATGTACAATAAAAGGGGAAGATAGGTTTTCTTATTTAAACAAGTCTAAATCTGCACGAATGGCCTGAGTTTCAAACCCCAACTGCTTGCCCGCTTCAACCAAACCAAGCGCAGAAGTTCCTTCACGAGAAGTCTGAGCTAACTCCCGCAAATAAGCCAAACTATAGGATGAACCATAGTGCTTGAGAATCATAGCTAAGGCAGCTACCCCACAATCACGCTGAACAACCTGTGAAATATATGGACATTTTGGCATGATGGCTCCTTATTAAAGACATCCTGCAAAATAAGGCAAGATAGCAATAAGTAGTGAAAATAGTACAAATATTTTCAGGGTTTTCAAAATATAACTCCTTTTAACTATTATTTATATTTCTATAGTACACATTTAACCCTAAAAAAAGTAGTGACATTTATGTCACCACCATTTCTATAAACCATCTGCCAATTTTCCTGCCTTTATACTTTCCTCTAAAACCGAGTCTTCCAAAACGGAAGCAAACATTATGGCCTTATCATAATTCTCTGCAGCCTCTTTCTTGTTTTCTTTATGCAGAAGTTCATATTTAGCCTTAAGTACAAAAACACTAGGCTTGTAGCTATATAATTGTGATTTTTCTATGACAGCTAAGGCTTTATCCACAACTGTTAAGAAGTCTGAGAAGGAATTGTGAAAAATCTTTAAAGCAGCAATAGCCATCAAATCATTAAATAAAACAATATTGTAAACATCATCTGTCCAAATTTCCTGATTTAATACTCTCTTTATAATTCTTTCAAATAGTTTTTTGTCATACTGTTTTCTCCCATAAAGATGAAAGAAATAATAGTCAATGACTAATAAATCGTTAGTTGAGAATTTCCTCTTCCTTTTGACTTGTTCAAACAAGTCTTCATATATCTCCTCAACTTTTGGACTCTCCTCCCAGCTAGTAAAACTCAATATATTTTCGAGAATGTCTAAAGTTAATAATTCTTCTTCTGGAAGAATATCAAAAAATTTCTCATAGACTTCCTCAATCAAAGTAAGTTTAGACTTTATTCTGTCAGGGTTTCTGTACGTTGGAAACTTAATCAAACGATTCTTCATTTCATAATATTCGTCAGGAATGGTAATATTGTCTTGATCCAATAACTCTGTCATACTTTTTCCTAAACGTTTAGCAATATACGATAATCTATCTAAAGACGGGAGAGACTCCCCCTTTTCAATACGAATTAACTGGCGAACAGTCAATTCCGCACCATCTAAACATAGCACTTCACGTGACATCTGTTGGCGTTCACGCTCAGTTTTGATTCTTAGTCCAATGCTGTCTTTTATGTTCAATAGAATCTCCTTTATATCAAAACTTTAAAAATATTATATCACAATTGTAATATATTTAATATACAGTTAATGCTTTTTTAACAGAATATTAGTCTTAAATACGATATTTTTATACATTAATAACAAAATAATATTTTTATAAGATAAATCTTGATTATCCAACAAAAATATGCAGTTCAGAACTGCATATTGTTTTATTTCTGTTTGCTTTGAAATCGCCATTCAAAGCGAATACGGTCATAAGTTGGATAGACAGCATTAAGCAAGCCAAACGCTAGGGTAAAGCCAGCTAAAACATCAGTTGGATAATGAACACCTACATAAATACGCGAAAGTCCAACAAGGAAAATCAGAA
>OIZU01001269.1_pt1 | contig 14243 bp, 16 predicted proteins | sample 1588661 | NCBI WGS metagenome assembly OIZU01 (sample SAMN03283257) | human gut metagenome | biome: human-associated habitat; material: feces | host: Homo sapiens | place: USA | collected 2013 | reverse complement strand
CCAAAGGCTAACTCCCTTTCCAGGCGTTCCAGGGCATAGGTGACTTCGGACGGGGATTCAACCCTTTCCGCGAAGGTCACATCCTGGCTGACGCTCTTGTCAATGTTGTTGGTCACATAGTTGATGGTGGTCTGGTTATTTCCGGCGTTGACGCCCGGGTATTTCTTTGCCAGGGCGATCTCATGTTTCACGGCTGAGGTTAACAGGCCGCTCCAGAAGCTACCGCCGCTGTTGGCGTAGGGGTTGTCTTTCTTACGCACCACGGCCTCGCCTTCATGGACCATGGCCAGCATATCTTTTGGAATATACCGGCTGCCGACCGCAAAACCCGGAAACAGCTTTAACGGGTCAATCTGCTCGCCGCCCATGATGACGGAGAAGTGCAGGTGGGGCCCGGTGGAGTTCCCGGTGCTGCCGACCAGGCCGATGACCTGGCCCTGGGCGACGCTGGCACCTTCGGAAGTCCCGATGGCAGACATATGGCCATAAAGGGTTTTGAGCCCGCCACCATGGTCGATGATGACGCAGTTTCCATAACCGCCGTTGGGGCCTGCCAGCTCGACCTTGCCGGGGAGAGCCGCGTAGATGGGCTCACCCATGCCAGCACCGATGTCAATGCCCTGGTGATAGCTGCTGCCCACCCCGCCCGTATCATCACGGTACCCGAAATGGGAGGTGATGGTTTTGCTGTCCGTTGGGAACAGGATACCGCCGGAGCCAAACAAGGCGCCAGATAGGTTGCCGAGCTTAATCCCCAGCTTTTCAAAGAGCTTGGTGGCCCCATCCCCCATGAGCTGGATGGTTTTCAAGATGTCGAAATTTCCGCTTTCAAAAGCGGCTTTCATATCCGCGACCATCTTGTCCACAAAGCGCATGAGCTCGTCACCCTGTAAGCCATTGATCAGCCCTTCAATGAGGTAAGCCCCCATCTCGAACATCACCTTGGACGGTGAGTTGATCCCGAAGCCTTCCTTGAACTTGGCCACCACGGACTGTACCAGGCTGCTGGCCGCGTTGTTGGCGTCTTCCTGCCTGGAGTTAATGCCGGCGACCAGGTTATCAATGGCGGTTGCCCCGATACTGTAAAGCTGTCCGGGGAGGCCGCTTAAAATTGAAACCGCCGTGTTTTTCAGTTCGTTAAACTTGTTTGCGGACACGCTGCACATCCGGTCTAAAACCGCGGTGATCTGCGACAACATCCGCTGCCATTGCTGGCTGGTCAGGTTGGCGAAGGTGGTGGTCAGGTTGTTGACCTGGTTGTAGGCAGTATTAAATTTCACCTTGGTGCCTTGCTGCAGCTGATCCACAAGGGTGTGAACATTCGTCTTAATCAAAGTCCACTGGTTGGAAAGCTGCTTGCCTTCCGCGGCGGTCTCTTCCACAGGGACGGGCGCCACGCTGGTCATGGTGGTCTTGACATCTACGTTGGCGTCGGTGCTCAGACCGGACACGCCAGCTGCGATGGCGCTCTTTAAACTGGGCAGTTCGCTTTCAAAGCCCTCACCGATACCCCGGACGATGTTGACGCCGATCACATCCCGGAAGAGTGTTGATGGTGAGTGGATGCCAAGGGCAGCCTTTACACCGTCAATCAGGCCGTTTGAAAATCCAGCGATCTTATCTTTGATCCAGTTCACCGCCCCGTTGATGCCGTTCCAGATCCCCTCGACAATATTTCGGCCGATTTCCTGGACCTTCTGGGGCAGCGAGGTGATGGTCTCGATCACGCCGTTGACCAGGTTGAGGGCGGCCTCTTTGGCGGAGTTGTGCAGGTTAGAGCCCCAGGATACCACGTTGGCGATCGTCTGCTCTAACCAGGTCATCACCCGGCCGGGCAGTTCCTTAAACCACTCGATAACCGCGTTGATCGCGTCAATAGCCGCCTGGCGCATCTGAAGCTTCATGTTGACGCCCCAGGTGAGGACCCGCCTTAGGGTGTTGACCAGCCATTCATTGATCCGGCCGGGCAGTTCAGAGAACCACTGGCCCACGCTGGCGATCCACTGTGGCACAGTCTGGGTAAAAAAGTTCCAGACGTTCACGCCCCACTGGACCAGTGTGCCGAGCGCGTAGCCCAGAGCATACCCGATTAAATAAGGCAGCTGGTTAAACCACTCGCCGACGCTGGTAATCCAGGCTGGAATGGTCTCGGTAAAAAACGCGACAATGCTGTTCCAGCCATTGATAAAGAAGTTTCCAATGCTTGTCCAAAGGTCTGAAAAAAACTGGGGGATGCCAGCAAAAAATTCACAAACGCTGTTCCATGCCGCGGGTATGGTCTCGGTGAAGAATGCAACAATACCATTCCAGATGTTGATAACGCCGTTTCGGAAATCTTCGTTTGTGTTCCAGAGATAGATGAGGACTCCGACCAGTGCTCCAATTGCAGCAATCACCAAAGTGACCGGTCCTCCTAATGCTGCAATCCCTGTCTTAAGAAGCGCAAAAGCCCCTTCTGCCGTTTTAACCATGCTGATAGCGGACACTACCATCTTTATTCCACTTGCAACCTTAGCTATTATGGGAACAACCGTCATTATTGTTTTCCATGTTGCAAAAGCGGATACTAGTCCGACTATTAAAGGAATAAAAGGCTGAACCGTTTCAATAAAATTTTTAATTTCGGCAATTAATCCCGGAATGCTTTCAGCCGCCCTCTTTAAACCATTCTCAAAAGCATCTCCAATGCCGGCAATAATCTCTTTTATTTCCGGAAGTCCAGCGTTGCTCAACCCTTCATCAATAGCCTTGATAACCGCCTCAATCCCACGGGCTACCGCGGCACGCATGTTATCAAAAACCGCGCCCCAGCTCATGCCCGCTTCTTTAGCGGCACCCGCAATGCTTAAAACACCGTTGGTACCCTCTTCCATGGCTTTGGAAACTGTGTCGATAAAGTCCGACGCGCTGATTTTTCCGTTGGACAGAGCGTCCTGGACTTCCGCGGAGGACTGCCCGGTCGCCTGGGCATACATCCCCACCGCGTCAATGCCGGCATCGAATAAACGGTCAAGCTGGTCCATCTCAACCTTGCCTTTTGTCCGCATCTTCGCCAACGCGTCCGAAACGTTGGCAAACTGCTCGGAGCTGCCATCGCCGTAAAAGGCCACGGCATCGCCCCAGATACGCACCTGCTCGGTTGCCTGGTGGATATCCAGGCCACGTGTCACAAAGTCCTGGGTCGCTTTGGCGGCCACATCCAGACCGTAGGCTGTGCCTTTGGTAATGCCTTTGAGTTCCTCCAGCGCCTTTCCGGCAGCCTCAGAATTTCCGGTAATAGCCGTCATGGTCCGGTTGAACTGATCCATGGTATCCATGCGGGAAAAGGCTTTGTCGATCGAGCCTCGAATCAGGCCGATTGCTGCTGATGCGACAGTAATCAGACCGATGGCACTGGCAATCTTTTTAATTCCCTCAACTGCACCCTTGGCACTATTTGAGATACCTTTAAATGACTTCTCTGTGCTGTTTTCAAACTTAAAAAGTTCTTCACGTGCTTTTTTGCTGTTTAATAAAACATCAATAATAATGCTGCCATCAGCCAATGCTCCTCACTCTCCTTTGGAAGACATCGGCTCTCAGGCTCTACTTGTCTATTTGTACTCCTTTTTTTACTTTAATTTCAAATATTTTTCCGCAGTTGCGTCCTTTACAGATAGCAAAAACACCCTTGCATTCAGCGTCTGGAGCTAAAGACAAAGGCATTTTATAACCACAATAAGGACATTTTATTCTTTTTTCAATACCAATCACCAGCCTTCAGACAAATAAAAAACCACCATCTGAAAGGTGGTTTCATTCTTTATAACTCAATTTCACCATGTTCGTTTACTTGTTGATTCTTTCCGCATTTATCTTCATAATCTCGGATAAACTCTTCAACAAAAGCGATAACGAGCCCTGGATCAAAATTTATAGATTTCACTTCGTTGTCTTTACCATAATAAGAGATAACAAAAACATTCTTTGTTTTGACCTTTTGTTTTTTCCCCGTTCCCGATAAACCTCCAACAATCGCACCTGCTGGGCCAAACAGCACGGCGCCTGCAATGCCGCGACCTACTATACTTTTTTGCTTTTCCTGAATATTCTTTTCGTTGATAATATCCATTGATATTATTTTGTTTAAATCGAGGCTAAAAGTATTTTTTGCTTTTTTCTTAAAAATACCACTTGTTTCTGTGATTTTTAGAGATTCACCTTGTGTTGTAATATCACAAAAAACGGAGTCTCCTTTAATCGGAAGACCTTCTAAATGCATCAAAGATAATTTGTCCATAACCCGCACCCCCATAATAATATAAACAAATTATACTATCATTCGCGGGATTGTGCAAGGAAAGCGTCAATATTCCCGTCACCCATCAAAATCTTGGTAAATTCATCCTCCTCCGCCTGGTCCACTTCGTTGAGGGGCAGGTCCCATATGCGGTGCAGCCGTTTGATTTCATTCTTCTGCTCCTGGGACATGCCCTTTTCAGGCTTCGCGCAGCGGTAGCCCATGATCTTTTTCATCTGGGTGGTGTCGTTCAGGGACTCAAACATGGCCTTAAACTTCCACCAGTGCAGGTACTCGGTGGCGTACAGGTCAATGCCGTACTGCTCCAGAAAAGAGGCGTAAATATACTTAAAATCACGCTCATAGGAATAGATGGGACGTTCCGGTTTTGTCGGCTCTTCCTGGGCCTTTTCAATGCTAAAATCCGGGTCGCAGCGGTAAAAGGCCAGTATTGCCTCCAGGGCGGCCTCCATATCCCTGGGGATTCCGCCGAAATATAAGACCAGCGCTTTTTCCTGCCGCTCCTCATAAGTCAGCTTCGGATCCAGCATACAGGTCTCAAACTCAATCCCGGTGCGAAAATCCGTATTCAATGGGTATTCCACGCCATCCAGCCAGACCGTCACGGGTAAGTCCTCAATTAAGGGGTTCATTTCTTTTTCTTCTTTTTGGCAGGCTTGGTCATGGGCGCTTTGGCATTTTGCGGCTGGTAACGGCTCTGCTCATAGGCGTTGATCTGGCCGATGACAAAGTACAGCACATCGGTTTCCTCAATGACGTCCTGTTTCCGGTCGCCAAAGATTTTGTCGTGGGCGCCCTCTCCAAGGAGTTCATCCATGGAGGTTTTAAAAAACGCAAAAGCCTTATCAAGGGCTACTTGTTCGTCAGTGTCTTTTTTGATCGCTTTCAGAGCCTTTTGGGACTCCTTGACGATCTTATCTTTCTTGGCAAATAATCCCTGATTAAAGGGAATCTCAAAATGCTGGTCTTCTATATCAATTGGGATCGCGCTCTGGCTAAAGGTAAATCTACTCATTGTTTACTTCCTCACTTTCATTACTCAGGCCTGCGGGGCCACGGCTGTGGTTGCAGCGCTCAGTTTGGTGCCTTCAAATTTTTCGGTACCGGTTGCTTCTACTTTTATAAACTTGCCCTGCTGTTCGGCCGCGAGAAGCAGGGTTTTGCCGGTTGCCCCGCCGATGTCCGCATAGGCGCCGTCTGCAGTTGCGGCGGCTTTCCATTTATAGGTTACAGTCGCATCGGCCGGGTCGATATTAGCAGTTAAGGTCTGCCCCACCTTGGCCGTCCCAGCGATTGAGACGGCCTTCAGCGGGGTTTTTACTCCCCCGCAGGTGTAAAGGTCTTGGTGGTGGTGTTAAACTCGCCGTCGATCAGGTCACCCACCTGGTTCAGGTTGCCGGAGAGTACCAGAGGCTGGGCCCCTTCACCGGAAATGTCTGAGATTTCAGTGGAGCATCGGAACTTACGGGCCTTAAAGGTGTTTTCCTTGCTGGCAACGGGTTCAAAGAGTTCCACGCGCACGTAGTCCACTTCGGCGTCCGCACCGGTTTTCTGATTTCTCCCGATCTCGTAGAGCTTCATGAGGGCCCGTTCATCTTTGATCATGTCCGCTTCAAAAGGGAATTGCCCTTGGTAGCCCGTAGTGGTGGATGAGGTCGACTTATCATTAATATAGGCCTTGGTATCCACCTGGGCGTTGGGGCTTTCGTTGAGACTGTTAAAGCCTGTGCCCATCAAGGCGTATTCTTCAGAATCGGTTCCGATATTTAAATAATCCGCGATATTGTACCGCATGAGTTTTTCCATTGCTGTTCCTCCTTACATGCCGGGCTGCTCTGGCGCCGGCTCAAAATATTTTAATACACACTGGATCTGGTAACGGGCAACGCTCGCGTCCGGGTCCACGTCAAACAGATAGGGGGTCAGGGTGGCTTCCATACTCAGGGCGGTCCGCCCGCCGCCAAGGTCCGGCAACTTCCTAAACATGGTCTGCTGGGTCAGCCACAGAGCGAAATTGTCGTAAAAGCCGAGATTCTCGATGTTAACAAGGGCGTCCCGGCCATAGTACTCCTTGCTGGCAAAGATAAAGCCAAACTGCTTTTCCGCATCACCATTAACATACGTCTTGACCACCGGATCCACGGGCATGCTCTCAACCACGTAGGTCTCCGGGTCTTCCCCGAGAAAGTCCACGCCGATCTGCTTCACGCCGGATTCAAACTCGGGCAGATAAGGGCAGGTCTTGATAAAGTCCCGCACCACCTCGATTAAGGGTTTCATTTTGCTTTTCCTCCAATCATGCCAGCTACGGCCCTTACAATGGCGTCACCCCGGGCGGCCCATGCTCGGGTAGCCCAATGGGAGCCCCGCATGGGGGCGCCGGCATACTTTAACTTTTTATTGGTTACTTTTTTAGGGGCTCTCCCAGTCATAACCTTCCCGTAATACTGGTACCGCGCGTAAGGTCCTGGGTAGATCAGCTGCCCCCTTGACGGGACGATGCGGGCCGTATTCTTGAGATGCCCGGTATCCATGGGCACATAAGGGTCAGTCTTTGCCCGAAGCTCTGTTAAAAGCATCTTCTGGGCTTCGCCGCCCTTGCCCAGCTTGCGCTTGGACAAAATCTTGTGGGCGCTGTCCATTTCCAGGCGGATTTTTGTCCCTTTTGCCATCACTTACACCCCAGTTCAATGTGGGCGAGCAGTTCCGGGATAAAGTCCAGGTTGTCCACCACCGAGATAATCGTGACGGCCTGATCTTTTTCCAGGGCCCGCCGCAGGGCTTTACCTGTCTCGTTGTAGGTTTTAATCCCCCGCACCACAAAATCAGTTTTCTGCATGGTTATTTCAGCCTTGCTGCTCTTGGGAATAAAGATGGTAATCACATCCGCTGCCTGAAGGCCGTTGTCCGTAACACCGGTTTTGCGCTCCCCCTGCCAATCCACGCCATAGACAGGATCGGTATCCGGGGGTCCTTCGTCGTTCATGTGCACGATGGTGATATCTGCATTGGGTTCAATCATCGGCTTTCACCCGGGTAAAACCCTCGGTAAAGCAAACCTGTGTTAATCAGAAATGGGTAAGCAGCTTTGTAGCTGTCCTTTTCATAGGTCTGCTTGTCCGCGTTTGCGTAGGTCACGGATTTTCTGCCAATGGTCGCCGAGGCAATGCCCGCCTCACCAGATGCGTGAGCCTTTCGCGTTTCGGCCACCGCGCACATGGCGTTTTTGACCGCTTCGCTGATGGGCCCCTCTGGGTCAATCCTCCCAAAGGTCAGCATATCGAGGTCCGCGGTCGCTTTGACCGCAAGACCCTCGAATTCCGCCTGCTCTTTGATCTTTGTCCCGTGAAAGACCTTCTGATAATACTCAAAATCTGCGTAAATCATGTTTACGCCTCCTTCTTAACCGTTGGTGATTAGTCTCGCGATCGGAATCGCCTTCGGATTGAACTTGCATGCCCAGTTGGCGGTTGCGGCCAGCTGGGCATCGGTCGGGGACTGGGTCCAGCCGGACTTCGGCACGATGAAGCTAAAGCCATTGGGGTGGATGGTTTCGCGGATCCGGGTGTACAGGGTATCCTGACCACCGTTCTTCGCCGCTTCCCGTACAGGTTCTGCGGGCACATCCAGGCGGCCGTTTGCGTGTCTCAATGCGCCTTCACCGAGCAGATAGGTCGTGTACTTCTTCAGCGCCTTGTTCGCGCCTTCTCCGCCCACGGTTTCAACCGGTACACTGTCGTCGATGATGACCGAGTACCCATTACAGGAAGCCAGCCCTACGGGTTTCTGGATGCCGTTGGCATCGGTCTGTTTCCAGTATTCCAGCACCTGAAGGTTTTCAAGGGTTTTTGCGACATTGGAGTGCATGATCGCCATGCGGAAAATGCTTTTATTATCACCACAAGCCTGGGTTGCCAGGTCGTTGAGGTGGGTCGCGGTAATCAACGCCGGATCGGCGGTTGCGGATACATCTTCGGCGGTATGGTTTTTCCAGTCAGCTGGTGTGGTGATGCCAAAGAGCGCATTTAAGATGTTAATGAGCACGGTCTGGCGGTATTTGTTCCAGTAACGGCCAATGGATCCCGCAATGTGGGCCATCGGGTCAGCGCCTGAAAGCTCAGCCACGAAGTTTCTGGCGGTAAAGCCGCGTGTACGGCCATAAACAATCCCAGTCTGTGCGTCACCAGAGGTTTCGCTGGTCGGGATGTCGGTCTGGCCGTCATAGTTTGCCGGATCGCCGGATAAGATGTTATAGAATGGGATCGTGTAAAGATTCCCATCGTTTTGAATCTGTGACGCGATGGTCGCGTCCTCCACCATGACGCCGCTGTTTAAAAGCGCGGTAAGCTTTGGATCGGGTTCTTCGGCCCATGCCTGCATAAACAGTTCTTCGTCAAAAGGGTAGTTTAAAAAAGTTCCTGCCATAATTTAATCTCCTTACTCAGCCGTTTTGAGCGCTTTATAGGCGTCCGGCTGTTCATTTTTGAATTTTAATTTTTCCATGTACGTCATTTTTTTGAATTGATCCGCGGTGATGCTCATGTCCCCAGGGTCACCCTTGGAGGGGTTCACGATCTGGGGAATGGTCTTCGGGTCTCGGAAGGCGGTCGGGACGCTGTTTTTCAGCTCAGACAGCCACGTATCCGCGTCTTTAAAGGTTCCGGAGGCTTCGTCATACTCAAAGCCTTTTTCGTCGAATTCAGCCAATATACCGCGTTTTGTGTAATCATCCGTAAAGGTTGTATCACCAAAGAAAGCGGCGCGGCGTTCTTCATAGGTGCGTTTGGCTTCTTTCTCCTCCCAGGCCGCAATGTCCGTGTCATACTTCTTTTGCAGCTCAGTAAGCTTGGTTTGCAAGCCCTCAGGATCTGCTTTTTTGAAAGCTTCAATCTCTGCGTCTTTTTCAGTGAGCCTGGTTTCAAGCTCGGTAATTTTTTCCTGCTTCGCGTCGGCCTTGGCCCGTTCTCTGCCAATGTCCGCGCTGTTTTCATCCAGAATCTGGTCAATCTGTTCTTTTTCAAGGCCCATGGCCTCAAGGGTTGCTCGTTTCATGTGTTCCTTTCAAGCACTGCGCTTTTTTCGCGAGGGTCGCGTCCTCTGTGCTCCCTTAGTTTCGCGACTTAGGGACGGTCCCGAATTTGAGTATAAAAATAAGACGTTAACGCACGTCTTTGGCGAGATGTGGGATCACCTCCTGGATAAAATTTCAGGATTATCCTTTAAAACAGACATAAGGCCGTGTGTAAGACTGACAACCTGCTCCTCTTTTAAGTCAATGCTGTATTGTTCATCAATGGCATGAATCACCTCGTGCAGCAGCGTTGCCCGTTTCTGTTTCTTTCGGTAATTTTTGTTGATATAAATCTCCTGTCGGTCATAAAAAACCTGGCCGTAACAGATGGTGCCGCCGTCAATTAAGGCTTCGTCTGGTGGCTGCTCTAAAATCTTATATTCTTTCCAGCCAATTTTTACTTTTTTTGGTAAACTCATTTTTCACTGCCTTTCTCAAACGCCAGAAATGCCCGACACGCTTCGCGGTTGGTGCATTCCAGCGAGTTTTTGTATGTTTTATAGGGGTCGCTTGCGTATCCGCATATCTCTGTTTCAATCACAAGTGCCTGTAAGGGACAGTTTGTTTTACAAAAATCATAGGGCATAAAATCTAATCGCATAGTTTTCTCCTTATTTGGGGTACTAAAAAACCACCTTCCGCTTTACCGGTTGGTGGTTAGTTTACGTGATTCGTACAATTCAAACAAATTGTTTCAAAATCCCTTTTACTTATCGCCTCATCTGGCGCTGTTCGCGGAGGAGCCTGATGTTCCGCTACCATGCAAATGTCAAAACACACCCATGCGTCAATGTCAGTTTCCATCAACGGGCATGTCACTCTATTATTCCCCATTTTTTCAATACCTCCCACATATTTTTAATCGGTTCATCAAATTCATCTTTCTTAAATGCTGTTCGTATGCTGTTTTCCGATAATCTGACATAAGCAACACCATTCTCACTGTAATAGTTGACGGCTTCACCATTCATTCTTTCAATACGAACTTTTGCATTCTTTATAAATGCTTTTGCCTCTTCCTTTGAGACGTTGTGCTGCCTTTCAGCATTAATATGCGTGTCATTAAAAGATAACCCCGCAATAAAACTTTCATCTGATTTTGGGTTGAATGTAAATTTCTGACCTTTTACGCCTGCACCCTTTATTTCTTCTATTATAGCACGTTCCCGGGCTTCTTGCCTGAGTTTTTCTTCTTGTTTTTTCCGGGCCTGTGTGGTTTTCTGGCTGATCTTACGACCAAATCCATATACCTGCTGCCGTTCGGGCTTCTGCCTCAGATCTGCGGCCTTACTGAAGCTCTGATATTCTTGCCGCTGCCGCTGGAGCTTGATACTGGCTGCGGTAAAAGCTTCCTTATCTCCAGCTGCGTCATAGCCGATCAGCTCCCGCTTGGTTTTACGGATCGCCCGCTCAATGGTGCGCTGCCGTTGGTTGGCGGCGTAATGGTCATACTCTTTGCCTTTGTAGGAAAAGGGCGGCGGGTCAATGTTGGCCAGTTCTTCATCCGTCCAGGTGCGTTCGGAATAACCAGGCCAGAAATTGTTATAGTCATGCCGGCAGTTCCAGCCTTTTAGCCCTGCGCCAGTGCCATAACCGGTTACCTTCGCGAGGTTAGGATACTCTGGGGTCTCGCCTTTTCGGGCATAGACCTTTCCCTGCCAGCTGGCATGGTTCGCGGGACCGTTGCCGGTGTTTCTTGCCCCGGCGTGGGCCGTGACCTCAACGAAATTGCAGGCCATTTCCTCGCCCAGGGCATCAGTCAATTTTCCGGACATCTGGTTAGCGCCGGTGAGAGTTGCCCGCCTTACGGCCACGTCCAGGTGGTTGCTCCAGCCGCTGGCATAATCCACAGTGCGCAGGCCGCTGTCAGCCATGCGCTTAACACTCTGCCGGATGGCGCTGTTATAATCCAGGGCCCCGCTCTGAACCTGCAGCTGCACAAAGTCCATTTCTTTCTGAAAATACTGGGACAGCTCGGTAAAGACAATCTTGCCGTTGATCTTCTGCGCAAAGCCCAGGGTGCCGGTCATATTGACCAGCTCGCCCTTTGTCTGGTCAATGGCGGAATCGATGATCTGACCGAGTTCCGGGTGGCTTTCCAGTGTTACGGGATCAATGCCCGCCTGGCTGGCAATGCCGTTTTCTACCCTTATGGCTTCAAGGCCCCATTCCTTAAACAGGTGGTCGATTTCTTCGTTTGAGGTGTTTAAAGCCTGTTGAAGGGCTTCTTTGATGGCCTGGGTGCTCAACCCCATCTGTTCCGCTTTGATCAGCTGATACCGGGCGGTTTCGGTGATAGTGCCTGCGGTGGTGACCCGCCGGACAAAGTCCTGGATGATGAAAGCCTCCAGGTCCTGGAAAAGGCCGGTCAAGTGGTCGGCAATCTGGTCATATTGTTCTGGGGTCAGCATCGTTAATCGCCTTTATTGGGGTCGGATACGGTCAGACCCTCGTCAACAGTTTCCTCAGTATCTGGCATCATTTTCAGGGCTTCCTTTTCAGTGACCCCGTACTTTTTGGCCAGATAAATTTCCGGTCTGAGAATCCCGCTGGCCACATCCTGCTGCATGGCCAGTAGTTCAGCCTGCTTGTCGATCACGATGGAGTCATCCCAGTTGAAGGTGACCTCCGGACCAACGGGCACGGTCTGGCCACTGAGGTTCATCCACACGCTCATGGCGTAAACGAGCTGCTGAAGGGCGTCCTCAAGGGACAACTGAATATCCTTGACAGTGCTGTAAAGCCGCTGTTTTGAGCTGATGATCTCGGTCGCGGTTTTATCCACGTTCTGGGGATCGCTGATGGTTCCGTAGGACAGGCCGCAGTTGAACTCAATGCGTTTGAGCAGGTTGTCAAGGCCGTTGAACAGGCTGGCGTCCCGAATAGCCGGGGAGAAGATGTTGTACCGGTTGTTTTCATCATCCATATCATGGACTCTGAAGAGCCGTTCTTTCCCCTCTGGCAGGCGCCACTTTTGTTTTACCTCATCAAAAGCAAACCAGTCTGCGGGCAGATCAAGGGCCAGTTCGGAGCCTTCATACTCCCACAGCAGCCGGTCGTACTGTCGGTCGGCCTGCTCGATCTGATCAAGGGCTTTCGCAAAGCAGGACACCCCCAGAGGACTGGTCTTGTCAACGGGGTTGGTGCCCGGCATCTTAAAATAGGCAAAGAGCGGCGTCAATACCGGGGCGATGACCTTTTCTTCCTCGATGGTTGCCCATTCTGGGACGTCTGTTAACGGGATCGGCCTCCCCAGATCAATGGTAACATCGGGGTCCTGGGTTTCATTTTTAAAGGCGTAGTTGCGGATGGTGTATTGCTTGCCTTCTAACCGGTGCTGTTCCAGCTTCGTGTAGACAGTATCGCCCTTGGTCAGCTTATCCACAAAGATGGCGCCGGTAATGTCTCCGTTGGTGTCGTAGTCTGTTGGAAAAAAGCTTTCTGCTGAGACGTAGTCCACGCTGATCCGGCCGTTTTCGGGTACTGGCTTAAGGGCCAGACCTCCGCCGGCGCAGCCCAGTTCGCAGCACTGACGTAAATCCCTTATAACGTCCTGGTACGTGTCATCCAGTGGTTTGTTTTCCACAGAGCTTTCAAACTCGGTAGTGACAAGCCTCGCCAACTCACTGGCAATGATGGCCGGCAGGTTGAGGGTTTTCACTTTTTCCTTGCCGTTTTTGTCATACCGCCAGGGCGGATGGTTCTTGTAACAGCGTGTCCACAGGTCAATGGCAGCGGCCATTTTGTCGGACACAGCAATGGTGGTATTGATTTTACTTTGAATATTCTGCCTTGTAAACAAGCGCCTGAACACCTCCTTGATTTTTGTGATTATGCTCATTGGTGCACTCCTTATTCTGATTGCATGATATCTTTAGAACGTCTGCGGACAATCGTATAACAGAAATACCGCACCGCGTCCATGGCATGGTCGTATTCCTTAACCGGTTTATCCTCGCCGCGGTCAACGGCTTTTTCGTCCCATGTGTAGGAGCTGAATTCTTTGATGGTGTTTTCGCAGCTGTCCAGAAAGCGGATCTTCCCAAGGTTTAACTGGGTTCCGACAAAACGGATGCCGTCAAGCACGTCGTTTTTGGCTTTCTTGACGCGAAAGCCGCTCTGTTTCAGCTGTGCAATAAAAGAAGCCGCAGATGGGTCCACCACCACGGCTGTTGGTTTGATACCACCGAGGAACTGCTTTAAGTCCTCGACGTACTGGATGTCGGTTTTCTGCTTGCTCTCGTCTCTTCCAGAGTAATAATACTCCCGGACGCAGTACCAGACGCCGCTTTCGCCACGCTGCCAGAGTAAAAAGACCGTGGCGTTCTGGGTGCCGTAGTCACAGGAAACATAATGCTTTGGCAGCAGCGTTTCTTTGATCTGGCTGACCACATGCTTTGCGTCGTCAAACATGTCGTAGATCAGACCGTCAGCCGTGCACCACAAGCCCAGAATATAGCGCTTGTAAAACACGCCGGTGTACATGGCGCGGTACCTTGCCTTGATCTTTTCGGACAGGCTGAGGTTATCCTCCATGGTGAAGTGGAGGTACAAGATATCCTTCAGTTCAATGTTTTTATCCTTAAGCTCTTCCTGTTGTTTCTTGGTAAGGTATCCGGTACACCGATCAATCCAGTTTAATTTAAACCAGTGAAAGGGTCCGTCCGGGTTGCAGTTAAACCAGAACTTTGATCCGTCCACGGAACAGCGCCCGGTCGCCTGGTTGACAAAGCTCTCGGGCATCAGGGCGACTTCATCGAAGAAGACACCCGCTAAGGTAATCCCCTGAATCAGATCCTGGCTGCGCTCATCTTTGCCGCCGAAGATGTAAAAGTAATTGACGGTATCGCCCCGGATGACTTCCAGCAGGTT
>OIZU01001262.1_pt1 | contig 14327 bp, 13 predicted proteins | sample 1588661 | NCBI WGS metagenome assembly OIZU01 (sample SAMN03283257) | human gut metagenome | biome: human-associated habitat; material: feces | host: Homo sapiens | place: USA | collected 2013 | reverse complement strand
TGCAGCAGCACGAGCGGCTTTCCTCGGCCGACATCGTAATAAGCAATCCGGGCATCGCCGCACACGACGAATTCCGGTTCATAACCGAACATATCTATTTCAAACCCTTTCTGCATTGCTCCACAAAATCAGTCGGGTGATGGATGAGCGCGGCGGTCTCCTCCAGCGCGAAAATGCAGGCGGCCTTTCCGGGCCTCACCGCCGACCAGCTCGGCCTCAAAAGCGGCATGCTGTTCTGCGTGCTGTTCCCGGCGCTGATTCTGCTCGGCATCTTCCTTTTAAACCGCTTCCGCAGGCGCGAGCGCGCGGAAAATGCGGAAAACACCTGAACAAGGCCCGAAAGCCCGGCGCTGCCGCCCCGTTTGGTGCAGCGCCGGGCTTTTTTCATTATATATCATTTTTTACAGACAGCCGCCGGAAAACGGTTTAGAATAAGCGCAGTACTCAGGCGGTGCACCGTCGTCCAGCGTTTCCAGCGAGCAGGAGGCGCGCAGCCCGGCGGGATCCAGAATCTCGATGCGCCGGCGCTGTGTACGGAGGATCCCTTCCTCGCGGAGCTGCGCGAGCGTCCGGGCCAAATTGACGCGGCTCATGCCCAGAATATCGGAGAGCTCGTCCTGCGTGACGTCCGGCAGGCGCTGCGGATCCGCTTCCCCGCCCTGCAGCAGGTAGAGCAGGTTGCAAAGCTGGATGCGCGCGCTGTTAAATTCCTGATGCGCCGCGTCGTACAGAAGCAGATTGACGTAGGTGGCGTACCAGTCGAGCTGGATGCGGCGCAGCGCGGCGTTCTCCTCAAACATCGCCGCGAACTGCGCGCGTGTGAACTCCAGCACCTCCATTTCCGAGACGGCACGCGTGACGATCGACCGCTCGATCCGGTAATCCCGGCCGTGGTATCCCGGGAACACCGTGCCGCGCCCGTGGAAGGAGAGGATCCTGCGGCGTCCGTTTTCGTGCTCGATGTAATTCTGTGCCACCCCCGAAAGGATAAAGTGAATGCGGGCGAACGGCTCGCCGGGCAGCCAGAGGTAATCTCCCCTGCGGATCTGCCGGCGCACGTGCGGCCGGCTCTCAAAGTAGCCGGCAAGCTCTGAAAAATCATCGTGAAAAAAGTAGCGCGGCGTCAGCATGCGCACCGCCTCCCTTCGCCGGGCTCTCACAGGGCTGCGCCGCCGCCCGCAGCACCCGCAAAGCCCGCTCCTTTTTTGATATTATACCATACCGCGGCGGGCACTTCAACACGCCGGATTACGCAGAGCCGTTCGGCCCGCGTTCCATCTATAGATTTACAAAAACAGGCAAAGGAGCTGCAATTATGAAACACAAATGTAAGATCACGGTCATCGGCAAGAAATGCTACGCGGATTTGCAGGAAAAATACCTCGCTGACCCGAAATCCGGCCCGTGCCCGATGTTCGAGGTCGGGCAGGAATTCATCCTCGAGCGCGACGGTGAGCGCGACGATTTCTGGCACATGCTGGACGGCCGCTTCTGCTCTGAGGCATGGGACTGCGTGAGCCGCTACGTCTATGCCGCGCTGCAGGGCGGCTCGATCATGCGCGGCTGGACAAACGACGAAAGGATGATGATCGCCTGCTGCAACGACGGCACGCGCCCCGTCATCTTCAAGATCGAGCGCATCGATGAGGCGGAATGAGCGCCGCTTTCTCCGTGCAGAAGCGCCTTTCTCTCTGAAAGAGGCCTTTTATATCAGGGCTTTCCCGCCGGTTTTCAAAAAGAAGGCTGCGCCGCTGAATCGGCGCCCCGCAAGAAAAGTAAAAAAATTGATCGGAACCGGCGTGTTAAATCACGCCGGTTCCGATTCGTTTAAACCAAGCGGAACTAAACTGATCCGCTTAATTTGGGATAAGGGAAATAAACCGTGATTGTCGGGCAATTAAGGGGTGTATTCCTGCTTTGCGGGGATTAAGCTGGCCTGCACTCATGTGTTCAGCGGAAATAAAATTTTAAGGAAGGCCCGTTCTGCATAGCTTGTGCTGTTAAAGTTAAAATAACGCCGAGCCCCATGTCCATCATATAATTCGAAGTCATTTGGCGATACTTGTATGGTGTATTTCAAATTCTGCATCGTGGTATGCAGCGAAAGCTCCCATTCCGTCCTGTTCGATACAGCGGCTTTAGAAATGGTATTATACAGCCATTCAAACTCTGCGTAATCAAAGCCGTTTTTCAGAAAACCAGTCCAAAGAATAATTTTCTGCTGAAAGGTGAGTATCCGCAGCATATCTTCAGGCTCTATTTCCTCAAAGACACTGCCATAACAAAAACAGCTGTTTTGTATCGGCAGCGCAAGGTTTTCTTCCAACAGGAACGGGCCATACTTCCAGTCCAAGGCTGCCGCTCCGCTTTTCCAATTTGCTGCGGCAATCAATACATACAAAACTTCTGACTGCGCAGAGGAAAGGCACTGGATTCTCAGGCAAAGCGACTGGATCGTATCAACCGGACGGCCCGAAAGCGTTTTCTGAACGCCATAAACGCGGCGGTCTGCTTCCTCCAACGCTAACCATACCGTTTCTTGAGAAGAATCTTCCATGCCGAAAATGTCGATTTTCCATCTTGTGCGAAGCAGGACGAGATCCATCCCAAACATCTGCAAAAAATCTTCCTCCGCAAAAGCAACGTCATCAAACCAGACATAAACCGCATTGGCTTCCCCATCTTCGTGCCGGTATGCCGAAGGAGTTGTTTGAATCCATTGACTTATTCTAAATAAAAATCCAAACAAATCGCAGGCGGATACGTTTTCTTCATCGTCTGGAGATGGAATTTCCGTTGCTTTGGCTTTTAAAAAGGAATGCATCTCCATCATAGCAGCTTTCTCCCTTCCGTTATATGAGGCCCATCTTTTGAGCAATCTCAATGTTGACCATCAATACATTGACCGTTTCTTCACCGAAAATACCAAGGATCTTGCCGTCTGTATTGTTTTTGACAATATCCCGAACCGTGTCTTCGCTCAGACCGGATGCTTCTGCAATTCTGGGAATCTGAACTTCAGCGGATTCCGGAGAAATGTGAGGATCCAAGCCGGAACCGGAAGCGGTTAACAGATCAGTGGGGATATCTTCACGCTTAACATCCGGATTCTTTTCAAGAAAAGCCTGAATATCCGCTTCAACACGTTCGCTTAAAGCGGGATTGGAAGGAGCATAGTTCGCCGATCCGGAACTTAAGCCCGCGAATCTGGTATCGGCCGCTTCATCAAGGTTCTCAATGTTTTTGTAGAACACCTGATTCCCGTCTTCATCAAAGGTATCATAATGGGCTTTTGTAACATTGCCGTCTGCATCCTCTTCATCAACAATGAAAAGGATCTGCTGATCCGCCTCATCCTTCGTCACATAATGCTGAACTCCGTCTTTATCTTCGACATATACGTTATAGCCGTACTGGGACGGACGGCTCCACATGTAGTAATCTTCTGTAAATTTCTGTCCTACATATTTGGCGCCCACCGTTTGGCCGTTTACGGTAATGAGATTTCCACCCGCTTGATCCGGAAAAATCAAGGCGGATAACCCGGTTAATAAGCACGGGAACAGAAGTCCGCAAATCAGCATTAAAACAACTGTGACTATAACTGCTTGACGCGTGCCGTGCAGGAAATTTTTCACTGATTCTTTCATCGTACAAGCATCCTTTCTTAAAGTCCAAGACCAATTAAAGACAGCAGAGGCGCAATGATCATATCAATAATTTTAATTCCGATAAAAGGAGTAACCACGCCGCCTAAGCCATAAATAAGCATATTTCTTGCCAGCATTTTTCCCGAAGATACCGGGCGATATTTAACGCCCTTCATGGCCAGAGGAATCAGGCACGGAATGATAATGGCGTTAAAAATCAACGCGGACAAAATAGCGCTGTATGGTGTTGTGAGATTCATGATGTTTAAAATTTGCAGCTGCGGAATAGCCGACATAAACATCGCAGGAATAATGGCAAAATATTTTGCAATATCATTTGCAATGGAGAAGGTGGTCAGGCTGCCGCGGGTAATCAGCAGCTGCTTGCCGATTTCCACTACCTCCAAAATCTTTGTGGGATCGGAATCCAGATCGACCATGTTGGCGGCTTCCTTTGCCGCAGTAGTACCGCTGTTCATAGCCAAACCGACATTGGCCTGCGCCAAAGCAGGCGCATCATTGGTACCGTCGCCCGTCATAGCAACAATTTTGCCCTCGGCCTGTTCCTTTTTAATAACATCGATCTTATCTTCCGGCTTGCATTCTGCGATAAATCCGTCAACGCCAGCTTCTTTTGCAATGGTAGCAGCGGTCAGCGGATTGTCACCGGTACACATAATGGTTTTGATGCCGATTGCACGCAGACGCTCAAAGCGCTGCACCATGCCGGGCTTTACAGTGTCTTTCAAATAAATGACGCCTAAAACCCGATTATCCTCACAGACCGTAAGCGGCGTGCCGCCTAAGCTGGAAATTTTATCAACTTGTTCGTGCAGATCTGAAGGAATTACCCCTCCAAGTGCTTTCACATACTGTTCAATGGCTTCTGCCGCACCCTTACGAACCTTTGTGCCATCGGGGAGATCGACGCCGCTCATCCGAGTTTGGGCGGTAAATTCAATAAATTCCGAACCAGCCGTTTCTTCACTGTTATCACCCAAACGGCGGGCAAGCTCCAAGGTGGATTTTCCCTCCGGGGTTTCGTCATGCAGGCTGGTTAAAGCCGCACACCGAATGAGATCGCTGCGGTTTGCACCGCCTACCGGGAAGAAATCCGCTGCAAGGCGGTTGCCATATGTGATTGTACCCGTTTTATCAAGAATCATGGTATCCACGTCGCCGCAGGCTTCCACTGCTTTGCCGGACATAGCAATGACATTAAAACGAGTAACACGATCCATACCCGCAATGCCAATCGCAGAAAGCAGGCCGCCGATGGTGGTGGGAATCAGGCAGACAGCCAAGGCGATCAGCGTGGAGGTTTGCAGCTGCACGCCGGAATAAATGCCAATCGGGTACAGGGTGACAATGACGATCATGAAAATGATGGTCAGAGAAACCAGCAGGGTGTTCAGCGCAATTTCGTTGGGCGTTTTTTTGCGGGACGCGCCCTCCACCAATGCAATCATGCGGTCAAGAAAACTGTTGCCCGCATCGGAAGTGATACGAATTTTCAGCCAGTCGGATACAATCGTCGTACCACCGGTAACGGAGCAGAAGTCACCGCCGGATTCGCGGACAACGGGAGCAGATTCACCCGTAATGGCGGATTCATCGACGGAAGCAATACCCTCAATGACTTCTCCGTCGCCGGGGATGATTTCACCGGCAGAAACCATTACGATATCGCCTTTTTTCAATTCACTGGAAAGAACCGTTTTCTCGGTACCGTCCTCCATGAGCAGCCGGGCGTTCGTATCCTTCTGCGTTTTTTTCAGGCTCGCCGCCTGCGCCTTGCCGCGGCCTTCTGCAACAGATTCGGCAAAGTTTGCAAACAAAACGGTAATGAACAGCACTGCGCAGACGATGATATTATAAACTCTCAAGTTTGTGCCATCGCTGATATCGCCGAACAATCCGGGGAAAAAGGAGAGGAGCAGGGTAATGAAACAGCCAACCTCCACCACGAACATGACGGGGTTTTTCATCATGTATACGGGATTTAATTTTGTAAAGGAGCCGATAATGGCCTGACGAAATATTTCAGGCGTAATCAGCTTCTGATTTTTTTTGCTCATATATGTTCCTCCTTATGCCCAAAGGGTCAAATGCTCTGCAATTGGGCCAAGCGCAAGCACGGGGAAAAATGTCAGTGCTGCAAAAATGTAAACCACAAATACCAAAATCACCGCAAAGCTGAAAGTGTCGGTATGCAGTGTACCGGCAGACTCGTTGACAAAGCGCTTTTTCATCAGAGATCCTGCAATTGCCAGCTGAATAACGATGGAGAGATACCGGCCGAAGAACATAGCGAGTCCCGTTGTAATATTCCAGAACAAGGTGTTATCAGCCAAGCCTTCAAAGCCGGAACCGTTGTTTGCGGCAGAAGAAGCAAACTCATAAAGCACCTGAGAAAGCCCGTGGAAGCCCGGGTTTGTAATGCCCTCAAGTCCGGCCGGTGTTCCAACCGCCAAAGCAGAGAACGCCAGAATCAGCAGCGGATGGATGATGATGCACAGCGCTGTCAGCTTCATTTCCCGGCCTTCAATCTTTTTGCCCAGATATTCCGGTGTTCGGCCAATCATCAGGCCACAGATAAATACCGCCAAAATCGCATACATGATCATGTTCATGAGTCCGACGCCCTTGCCGCCAAACACAACGTTGAGCATCATGTGGAGCAGCGGGATCATGCCGCCCAAGGGGGTCAAGGTATCATGCATGTTATTCACAGTACCGGTCGTAAAGGATGTTGTCGTGGTTGTAAACATCGCAGACTGTGCAATGCCAAACCGCACTTCCTTGCCTTCCATACTGCCCATAGACTGGCTTAAACCAGCATCTGCAAGAGCCGGATTCCCTTGGCTTTCTGCCCAGAAGCAAACGGAAAGGCCAATCAGGAAAATAATGCCCATAGCGGCGAAAATGCTGCGGCCCTCACGCCCATACATCCAAACTGTAAAGCTCTTGCGGATCTTCCCCTGAGCCCTATCCGGTTTTTCCTGTGCCATTTCGCGCTTGCGGTCGCGCACCATTTTGCCAAAGGTGATAACGCAGGCGCCCGGCAGAAGCATCATGGAATAAAGCTCAATCAGATTGCTGATTATGGTCGGATTCTCAATAGGCGTGCTGGAGTTTGCACCCAAAAAGCCGCCGCCGTTTGTTCCTAAGTGTTTGATAATTTCCAATGCCGCAACAGGTCCCATGGCAATGATCTGTTTGGCGCCCTCAATGGTATCTACCACAACATTGCCGGAGAAGTTCTGCGGAACGCCCTGCCATACCAGCAGCAGGCCGCCGACGATAGAAAAGGGCAGCAGCACTCTTGTTGTGATACGGACCAAATCTGCGAAAAAGTTTCCTACATTGTCTTTCGTTTTCCCAGCCAAACCGCGGATGAATGCAACACAGGCAGCATATCCGCTTGCTGCGGAAACGAACATCATAAATGTAATGACCAGCATCTGAGATAAGTAGGACAGCCCAGACTCGCCGGAATAGTGCTGGAGATTGGTGTTGGTCATGAAACTGATGATCGTATTGAAGGAAAGGGATTCCTCCATACCGCCGATTCCGTTGGGATTGAAAAGAGCGATACTTTGAATTCGCAAAATAATATATCCCAGAAGAATCATTACGCCATTCGTTGCAAGCAGAGCCAACGCGTATTTTTTCCAGTTCATTCCATTTTTCGGTTTAATGCCGCTGATTTTATAGATAACACCGTCTACGCGGTCAAAAACCGGGTCGGCAAAGGTATGTTTTCCAGCTGCGATATGATAAACATAAATGCCTACTGGAATTACCATTATCAGATAAAGGATAATGGTCAATATAATTTGCAGCATGCTGATTCCCTCCTGCTGGTTTTAAAATTTTTCCGGGTGTACCAATGCATAAACTAAATATCCACCCAGCAGTAAAACAATAATCCCAAGAACAATCATGTCCTTTCCTCCTTATTCATTTCGATCTACTTGCTTTTGGCACCAGTTGATTAACAGCACAACAAGCCCAATACAGCCGGCCAAAATTGCTACCATGATAAGATCCATCATATTATTAGCCTCCTCTTAGCTTTTCTCGAAATATTGTAGCAGTTTTATCGTGAAATTGGTCTTAGCGTTTTTTATATCAGATAAAAATTGTATTAAGAAAGCGCCTGACCTGATGGGCGTCAGACGCTTTCAAAGCTCAGCCGGAATCCTTTAAAATACGAAGCGCCATCTCGTAAATGCCCTTCCGATATAAAACAAGGGTGATTTGCATTTCTGGATGTCTCTCTTCAAATTTTTTTATTGCCTGTTCCGCAATCGCAATAGATTCTGCCCGAGGCATATGGCTGTCACCGGAAAAAATCAGCGGAACGGCGATGCTTCTGCACCCAATCAGATACCCTCTCTGCAATGCGTTAAAATAGCATTGTGCCATTAGGATTTTTTCTCTTTTATTGCCCCCATACCATCCGGCTCCGGCAACATGAATGATGTATTTTGCTTTGAGTCCGCAAGAAGGGGTTGCCACCGCATGACCAATCCTGCAATGTCCAATCCTTTTACAAACCATTTTCAGCAATTCACTGTCTGCTGCTGCATAAATAGCGCTGCATATTCCCGGATGCGGCATTAAATCGGCAGAGGCGGCATTGACAATGGCATCTGCCTTTATTTTTGTGATATCGCCGAGTATTACCTGCATAAAAACCTCCACAAGTTTACATTAGGAAACCGCACAGTAAATAACCTGCCACCGAGAATCCTGCGGCACACATTGCATAGGGAAGCTGTGAAAGCGCATGATCCATATTGTTCATTTTGCAGCAGCTGGATGTTAGGACCGTTGCATCCGAATAAAAGCAGGCGTGGCTCCCCAGCGTAGCGCCCGAAACAATTGCCCCCATAATCAGAAGAGGATTGGCGCCAATGGAAAAGGCCAAAGGAATGATAATAGGGCTGACAATCGCCGGAATCCCCCATGCGCTGCCTGTGCTGAAGTTTAGCAGGGCAACAAGAAGAAAAGTGATAACCGGCAGCAGCTGTGCATTGATAAGGGGCTTTACACTATGAATGATATAATCTGCAATTCCAATATCGCTCATGCCCTCCTGCATGACAAATACAAAGAAGATAATAGCGACAGTTGGAATCATATTGCAAAAGCCATGCATGACTAAATCACAAAAATGAGAAATTGTCATCTTTTTACGGGGGATATACAGAAGAAAACAGACTGCTATTGATGCGATCAAAGCTAAAAACAGCTCTCCCATTACAATCGTTAACGTAATCAGAACGCCAATCGGCAAAACAAAATCCCAAATATTCCCTTTTACGTTGATATCTTCCGCATCTTCTTCGTCCAAATTCAGGTCTGCGCTTTCTGGGGAGTACACCTTTCCAGTGCTCTGCACCCGGTTATACGCTTTTTTCATTTTTCCCCATTTTGGAATCAGGCCAAACCCAAACAGGGGAACAATTACAACGGCTGCAACTGCATAAAAAACAAAGGGGATAATATGGTAGAAGGTTTCAATCGCACTGCCGTATCCCAATTCGGGAATACCTGCTTCCGCATAGAATAACCCGGCAAAAAACACCGCCCATGTTGAAAAAGGCAGGAGAGCACAGACAGGCGCGCCTGTGGAATCGATAACATAGGAAAGCGCTTCGCGAGGAACCTTATGCTTATCTGTAAGCTTTCTCATACATGTGCTCAGCGTCATAATATTGAGATAGTCGTCCACAAAAATCAGGACGCCCATAACCCACGTTACAAACATTGTGGACTTTTGACCTCGGCAGAGTTTTCCAAGCATCTTTGAAAAACCAAGCGTTCCATGCGATGCTCCCAGCAATGCAATCAGGCTTCCAAACAAAGCACATACCAATATGACCCACTGATGGTCTCTGTCTGTAGCAACCCGGAAGAAGGCATCCATCCACCCTGAAGCGAAATCAAATCCGTCAACAATGATATAAGTAATAAAGGTTCCAACAACGAGCGATTCCAGGATTCTTTTGGTGATTAGCGACACGCCAATTACCACAACTATTGGAAGCAAAGTTAAGATACCGTATTCCATATCGACCCCTCTGTTCTATGAAAATCTGTCTTAATTATATCTCGAATAGAATTAGAGGGAGATAAAGCCCTGCCGGAATACATTAAGTTTTTGTTAATCGATATGCTGCGTGCATTTTCGGCTTAGATTTTTCATAGATCCATAATCCATTTGGAAAATAGAAATAACGTTGTCCGTCTTTTCATAAACGGACAACGTTATGGAGAAATCTTAATATACAGGCATTTCTGTTATTGACGTATCATTCGATACCCTACGCCGATATGGGTTTGAATATATTGCGGCGCAGAGGGGTTTTGCCCAATCTTTTTCCGCAGCGTTGCCATAAATACCCGCAGAGAAGGCGTATCCGATGCGGATGTGCTTCCCCATACTTCTTTTAAAATATAATTATGTGTCAAAACCTTTCCGGTATTTTTGGCAAGAACACAAAGCAGTTTGTATTCAATGGGCGTCAAATGAATCTCTTTATCATCCATATATGCGCATCCAGCGGCAAAATCAATGGCCAGGTCTCCGTTGCGGTACACACTGGTTTGTACTTGGGAAGAAACCTCATCTGCCCGGCTCCTTCGCAAAGCCACGCGAAGGCGGGCCAAAAGCTCATCAATGCTGAATGGTTTTGTCAGATAATCATCTGCCCCGGCATCTAACGCTTCTACCTTATCCTGATCCTCGCTTCGGGCGCTTACCACGATAATAGGCACATTGCTCCATCCGCGGATTTTTTGGATGATTTCAACGCCGTCCATATCGGGTAATCCCAAATCCAAAATAATGACATCGGCGTTATAGGAAACGGCATCCAAAAGTGCACCTGTTCCATTTTTCGCGGTGTGATACTGATACCCCTGTGTATCCAATGTGGTTCGTATCAAATTTGTAATAGCAGGATCATCCTCTATCACAAGAATCTTTGACTTATACATGATCAAAATTCACTTCCTCTAAAGGTAATGTAAACGTGAATACCGCACCATGCGGTTTATTATTGCTGACAGAAATTTTTCCGCCATGCGCGTCTACAATAGATTTGCATAAGCTCAAACCCAGACCTAACCCTCTGCGGCTGTCTGCTTTTCCGATATCCGCCGTGTAAAACATATCAAATAAATGCAGCTTTGCTTCATCTGAAATGCCCGGACCATCGTCCGCAATGCGGATGAGAACCATTTTTTTCTCCTTTCGCGCCGATAAACAGATGTGGGAGCCTTCCGGCGTATATTTAATGGCGTTGTTTACAATATTGATGATCACTTGGACAATCAGACGAACATCCATTTTCGCCATTAAAAAATCATCCGCAAGCTCTATGGATATTTCATGTTCGGACGCTTTTCGGTCTACATGAGAGATCGCCTCCCGAAACACATCATCGATCAGTTCCGCATTCATCTGGAGATGCATGGTTCCATTTTCGATTCGCGTAATAGACAATAGATTCTCTGTGAGGTTTACAAGCCACATGGAATCGTCATAGATAGAGCTGTATATCTCCTGTTTTTTGCTTTCATCCAGCGAAATACTTTTTTCCATTAAAACGCCTGCATTTCCGCTGATGCTGGTAAGCGGTGTGCGAAGGTCATGGGAAATTGCCCGCAATAAATTGGAGCGAAGGCGTTCTCTTTGCGTTTCCATTTCAATCGCTTGTTTCTCAGCCCGAAGTCTTCGGCGTTCCAAAATCAATCCGCATTCGTTCAGAAGGGAAATCAGCAGGTTTTTCTCAAATACATCCAATGGAGGATAGTATTTTGACGGGATTCCGATCACGCCCATAACTTCCTGATTTCCTCTGACAGACAAATATAGATTCTGTGCATGAGACAGCGTGTTTGTGGTTGCTCCGGCACGCTTGTTGTTTTGTACGACCCAATCAGCAACGCCCACTTCTTCCGGGGTCATTGCCCCAACCAATTTATTTGTTTCCGACTGGGGACAAACCTGAAATTCCAGCGCTTTGCCTTTTATGGCCAGCGAATACAAAACCGGCCGATCCAGAAGCGCTCTTACCTGTTCCGCTGCAAGCGCAATAATTTCCTGTTCATCGCGCCCTTGCTGCATTTTTTGACTGCTGTTCATCAGAAGCTCCATATAGTAAGCTTTTTGAGCAGATTGACGCGCTTGTTTTTTTACCCGCGTTGCCAATGAACTCGAAATAACACTGGCCGCCAGCATAATCAAGAAGGTAACCGGATAATCGGGGGCGGAAACCTCCAATGTAAACCTTGGCGCAGTAAAAAAGAAATTGAATGCGATCACGCTGAACAGCGACGCGAGCGCTCCGCACAGATAGCCATGCGTCCAAATTGCCGTGAGCAGGACACCCAAAATATATACGGTGATGATATTTGCTTCCCGCAGGCCAACGGCATAAAATCCAAAACTGATGATCGTTGCAGAAAGCGTGATCAGCACAACTTTCAGCAGATCAGTCCACCTGAATTTCGGCTCCTCTTTTCGAAGCAAATTGAATTTTTTCTTATAAAGCGGCTGTGCATCCGGAATGATATAAATGTCGATATCCCCAGCCAATTTCGTCAGCTTGTCGGCTAACGACTTACTTTTTAAAAGTATTGTGGATTTGTGGTTGGTTCTTCCTAAAACAATTTTTGTAATACCGCTGACCTTGGCGTATTCCGCAATTTGCACGGCCGGGTCATCACCATAAACCGTAGCAATTTGAGCGCCTAATTGCTCTGCCAAACGAAGATTATCCCTCAGTCGCTTTAAGCTGTCGCCCTTCAATTCTTTTGTTTCGGGCGTTTCAACAAATAAAGCCGTAAACCCACTATGGAAGGCCTCCGCCATGCGGGCCGCGGTTCGGATAACTTTGGCATTGGAGGGGGAGCTCGAAAGGCAGATTAAGATGTGCTCTCCGGCTTTCGCAACCGCCTCATTTCCGCTTTTTTGAGCATTCCGGCTTAATCGGTCAGCCGTGCGCCGCAAAGCAATTTCACGGAGCGCCTCTAAGTTATCTCTTGTAAAGAAATGATCGAGAGCACGGGACGCCTGATTTTTGCGATACACCTTTCCCGACTGCAGCCGGGAAATCAAATCGTCCGGTTCAATATCAACCAGCTCCACTTGATCTGCAGAATCAAACACAGAGTCGGGAATCCGTTCACTGACAGCAATCTGTGTAATAGATGCCACCAAGTCGTTGAGGGATTCCAAATGCTGGACATTGACCGTTGTATAAACATCAATACCTGCCCGAAGAAGCTCTTCCACATCCTGATAGCGCTTCGTATGACGGCATCCCGCCGCATTGCTGTGCGCCAATTCATCCACAAGCACTATTTGGGGATGGCGTTTGAGCGCCGCATCCAAATCAAATTCCTTGAGTTTAATTCCTTTATAATCAATTTCTTTGTTTGGAAGCTGCTCTAACCCTTCAAGCAGCGCAAGCGTATCGGGTCTGGTGTGACGCTCAATATATCCAACTACGATATCAATCCCCTGCTTTTGCGCCTGATGCGCCGCTTCAAGCATAGCGTAAGTTTTCCCCACACCCGCCGCATAGCCAAAGAAAATTTTCAGACTCCCTTGTTTTTGATTGTTTTCATTTCCTTTATGCGTAACTTCCATTTTTTCCAATATAGCATCACCCCACTTTTCTGTTTTCTATTATACCATATTGAGGCTTTTGGCGATATAAAAAAGAAACCCAAGATATTAAAATTGTATTAAGATCTGAAATCTCAGACCTTTAGTGAAAACAGATATTCTCTAACGCCGTTTTTCATGACTGGCGATATTATTCATTAGAAAACAGTAAATCCGTTCTTTTTCTGCGCCCCGGCAAGCAGGACGAACAGCCTCCGCCAATCTGTCTGCCATTTCCCGCCAAATCAAGTACAGCTAACTTTCCATGTTACCGCCGCCTTCCCTCTTTTCCTAAAAAATCCTTTAGCTTTTGAAAAGCCCCTGCACCTATAGCATGTTCAATACTGCAAGCGTCATGTTCCTCCGTTTCACAATCTGCGCCGGCGCGGCCGGGCGCACATCACAATCAGAACAGAACAAGTCATTTTCAGAACAGGTTTTGCCAAACGCAGCGTCCCCGGGCTGTGTTATAATAAACTGAAAGAAAAAGCCGTGCTTTTCTGTGAATTTTGCCGGGGAGGTCTGCCTGTGAAAAAAGGACTTTATTCCATACGCAAGCTGCAGCGCATTATGATTTTCCTGTTTCTAATCCCCATTCTCGCCCTGCAGCTCACGCAGAGCCTGCTCTCCTTTCAGGAGCTGAGCTCGGAGATGGAGGAAAACGGGAGAAGCATCATCTATCTCTATCAGCAGCAGATGGACAGCGACGTGCACCGCATTTCCACCACCATCGCGAACTACTGGGCGCAGGAATACAGCCACAAGCGCCTGCTCTACGCACAGAGCCCGCTGGACGCTTACAAGTACGCTTTCAATGTGCTGGACACCTACCGCACGCTGATGAATGTGGAGCCGACCGTCGCCGCCATTTTTCTCGTCTCCGGCGCCAACGACATAGTGCGGGGCGCCTTTACAACGACCCACACCACCTACGAGGAGCGCCTTGCCATGCGCGGCTATGTCGATGGCCTTGCGGAGAGCTGGGGAGA
>OIZU01001257.1_pt1 | contig 14377 bp, 9 predicted proteins | sample 1588661 | NCBI WGS metagenome assembly OIZU01 (sample SAMN03283257) | human gut metagenome | biome: human-associated habitat; material: feces | host: Homo sapiens | place: USA | collected 2013 | reverse complement strand
ACTGCTTTTGCCTTCGGAATCGTGAGAACCCCGATCTCAATATCGTTTTCTTTCACAAAATCCTTCAATTCATCCATCATACGGATCTCAACTCCACGGATCGTCAATCCGGCAAGCCTTGGGTTTACGTCAAACAGCCCTTTTAAAACAAATCCCCGATTTTCAAATGCTGCATAGTTCGCCAGTGCCTGTCCAAGATTTCCTGCTCCAATGATAACGAATTTATGTTTCTCGTTCAGTCCAAGGATCTTACCAATCTCTGTATAAAGATACTTTACATTATAGCCATATCCCTGCTGTCCAAATCCACCAAAATTATTCAGATCCTGACGGATCTGTGAAGCAGTCACTTTCATTCTTTTACTTAATTCATTGGATGATATCCGTTCGACTCCGCTCTCCAGTAGTTCCCCTAAATAACGATAATACCGCGGAAGTCTCCTTATTACTGCCTGAGATATTTCTCTTGATGCCACTTTCACTTCCACCTTCCTATTTTTTGACTCATTATTTTTAATTATATAAGAATCCAACGAAAAAGTCAAATTTTATAGTTGTTTTTTGTCGTATTTCAGCTATAATTATGTTACTGTGAGCAGTAACATAATTGCCACTTTAACAGGAGGATATAAAAATGATACTGGCATGTCATAATCTGTCAAAAAGTTTTGGGGATCAGGTCATCGTAAAAGACGGTTCCTTTCATATAGAAAACCATGAAAAAGCTGCCCTAGTAGGTCTTAACGGAGCCGGCAAATCCACGATCCTCAAGATGATCGTAGGACAACTTTCTCCCGATGCAGGGACGGTTGTTCTTACCAAAGGCAAAACTCTCGGCTACCTTGCACAGCATCAGGAGATGGAAAGCGGCAATACCATTTACGAAGAAGTCCGCACGGCAAAAGCTGAAATCATTGAGATGGAAAAGCAGATACGTACAATCGAGATGGAGCTTCCGTCTCTTTCCGGAGATGCTCTTGAAGCACGTCTTTCCACTTATCAGAGACTGACTTCTGCATTTGAGCACGCAGACGGTTACGCCTATAAAAGTGAGCTTACCGGCGTTCTAAAAGGTCTCGGATTTACAGAAGAAGAATTTACCAAACCCGTAGATTCTTTATCCGGTGGTCAGAAGACCCGTGTATCTCTTGGCAAACTCCTTCTTACCAAGCCTGACGTCCTGCTTCTGGATGAGCCAACCAACCACCTGGATATGAACTCCATCGCATGGCTGGAAACCTATCTTCTGAATTATCCGGGTGCTGTTCTTATCGTATCCCACGACCGCTATTTCCTAAACCGTGTAGTTACAAAGGTGATTGAAGTCGAGCAGGGACAGCTTCATACTTATATGGGCAATTATTCTGATTTTGCTGTCAAAAAAGAACAGCTCAGGGAAGCCAAATTAAAAGAATACTTGAATCAGCAGCGTGAGATCAAACATCAGGAAGCCGTGATCGAAAAGCTCCGTTCATTTAACCGTGAGAAATCCATCAAGCGTGCCGAAAGCCGGGAAAAAATGCTGGATAAGATGACGCTTGTAGACAAACCGATGGAGATCAACACCGACATCCATCTGAAGCTGGAACCTTCACGTGTCAGTGGCAATGATGTACTTTCTGTCAAAGGATTAAGCAAAGCCTTTCCACCACAGACACTTTTCACAGATATCAGTTTCGAGATCAAGCGTGGGGAACATGTAGCCATCATTGGCGACAACGGAACCGGAAAAACTACGCTTCTCAAGATTCTGAACAATGTGATCCAGGCAGACAGCGGTTCCTTTACACTGGGTGCCAATGTGGAGATTGGTTACTACGATCAGGAACACCACGTCCTTCATATGGATAAGACAATCTTTGAAGAAATTTCCGATGATTATCCGACGCTTACCAACACACAGATCCGGAACATGCTTGCGGCTTTTCTTTTTACCGGAGATGATGTTTTCAAGCTGATCGGCGATTTAAGTGGTGGTGAAAGGGGACGTGTATCTCTGGCAAAGCTGATGCTCTCCAATGCGAATTTCCTGATCCTCGATGAGCCGACCAACCATTTGGACATCACTTCCAAGGAAATTCTCGAGCGGGCTCTGAATGATTATACCGGTACGGTACTTTATGTGTCACATGACCGTTATTTCATCAACCAGACCGCCACCCGCATTCTGGAACTGACCGGCAATACCTTTGTCAATTATATCGGCAACTATGATTATTATCTGGAGAAAAAAGATCTTCTGGCCCCGGCTGTTTCCACAACTGCTTCTGAAGACGCACCGACGCAGGTTTCCGAATCCAAACTGAGCTGGCAGGAGCAGAAAGAAGAACAGGCACGTCTCCGCAAAAGACAGAACGACCTGAAGAAAACAGAAGAACGTATCGGTGTTCTTGAGACGCGTAATGGCGAAATCGATGAACTGATGATGCTGGAAGAAGTCTATACGAATTCTGTCAAATGCCAGGAACTGGCAAAAGAAAAAACAGCGAACGAATCAGAGCTCGAAGAACTCTATGAAAAATGGGAAGAACTGGCTGAATAAGCCGGTCCTTCCCATTTTTCTGTCAGGGATACGCACTTCATGCATTCCCTGCTCTTTTTATAATCTTTCTGCAATCGCTTTGATAAATCCTTCACTGTTCAGTACATGCACCTCCGGAAGAGTTGTGATCATTGCCAGATCCTTTGTCATATAACCCTCTTCAATCGTACCGATCGTTGCTTTTTCCAGACGGTCTGCAAAATCCATCAGTTCCTGGTTTCCATCCAGTTCTCCTCTCTTGCGCAGAGCTCCTGACCATGCAAAGATCGTTGCAACAGAGTTTGTTGAAGTCTCTTCCCCTTTCAGGTGTTTGTAATAATGACGCTGTACTGTTCCATGCGCAGCTTCATATTCATAAAATCCTTCCGGCGATACCAGTACAGATGTCATCATGGCAAGTGAACCAAATGCTGAGGAAACCATATCACTCATCACGTCCCCGTCATAATTCTTACATGCCCAGATATAACCACCCTCTGACTTCATTACACGGGCTACCGCATCATCGATCAATGTGTAGAAATATTCAATTCCCGCTTCATCAAAAAGGTTCTTATACTCCGCATCAAAGATCTCCTGGAAGATATCTTTGAATGTATGGTCATATTTTTTGGAAATGGTATCTTTTGTTGCAAACCAAAGATCCTGCTTTGTATCCAGCGCATAACTAAAACAGCTTCTTGCAAAACTTTCAATAGATGCATTGATATTGTGCATTCCCTGGATAATACCTGCTCCATCAAAATTATGGATCAGCTCTCTTGTCTCTGTTCCGTCAGGTGCTGTGTAGACCAGTTCTGCCTTTCCAGGTCCCGGAATCTTCATCTCGGTTCCTTTATATACATCCCCATAAGCATGACGGGCAATCGTGATCGGCTTCTTCCAGTTCTTTACACATGGTTCAATTCCTTTTACCACGATCGGAGCACGAAATACCGTTCCATCCAGAATCGCACGGATTGTTCCGTTCGGACTCTTCCACATCTCTTTGAGATCATATTCTTTTACCCTTGCCGCATTCGGTGTAATGGTCGCACATTTGACAGCTACTTTGTACTTCTTTGTTGCATTAGCTGAATCAACTGTAACCTGGTCATCTGTCTCATTGCGGTGTTCCAGTCCAAGATCATAATAATCTGTCTTAAGATCAATATACGGCAGAAGAAGATCATCTTTTATCATCCTCCAGAGAATTCTGGTCATCTCATCTCCGTCCATCTCAACAATCGGTGTCGTCATCTGAATTTTACTCATAGCTTCGTCTCCTTTTTGATTATTCTTCTTCGATATGCAGGTTCTCCATAACATGCATAATGTGGAGCGTTGCCAGATTGCCGGCTTTTTCCGCATCCTTTGCCTTAATGGCATTCAGGATCTCGTTATGCTCGCCAATCGACTTGATCGCACGCTCTTCTGTCTTAACGGAAGTCCTTCTTGCAAGCTGTACATATTTGTGAAAATCCGAAAGCACATGATCCAGGATCCTGCTCTGTGATGCCTCATACAGAATCTGATGGAATCTTCCATCCAGCTCTGTCAGCTGATCGGAATGTCCTTTATCCATATGATACTCGGATAAAAGAATGATCTCATCCAGTTCTTCCAGCTGCTCCTGTGTAATATGTTCTGTTGCCCAGCGGACGCATAATCCTTCCAGCATGGAACGGATCATATAAATATCATGTACATCCTTATCAGAAATACCGGTAACATAGGCTCCTTTATTCGGAATGATGTTCACCAGTCCCTCCAGTTCCAACTGTCTAAGTGCCTCTCTTACCGGTGTACGGCTAACTCCAAGTTCCTTCCCCAATGTTGCTTCTCTGAGTTCGTCATTTTCTTCGTATTTACCTTTCAGAATGTCATCTCTGATGGTCTGAAAAACCTGACTTCTCAATGAATACTCTTCCATTTTATCTCTCTCCTGAATTTCGTTAGATTGTGATCCCCTTTTCGCCACAGATTCTCTCAATCTCCCGGATTAGTTCCTCATCTGTGAGTACGGTCACACGGCCGGATTCATATTCCGCATCAACCCACTTCTTCAATTCTACAACTAAAATGGAATTCTTGTCTACCTGTTTCTCATTTTTCAGGTGATAATATGTATTTATCCAGTGTGCAATACCTGCAAGACCGGAAGTATTGGACACAGCAACCAGCGGTGGTCGGTTCAGAAACTTGCCGGTATCAAACACATTGTAGATTTCTTCGTTCTTTAACAGTCCGTCTGCATGGATTCCCGCACGGGTTACATTGAAATTCTTTCCGACAAACGGGGTACGCGGCGGGATCTGGTATCCAATCTCTTTTTCATAATATTCTGCCAGTTCAGTAATCACCGTTGTATCCATGTCATCCAGCGTTCCACGAAGCTGCGCATATTCAAAAATCATTGCTTCCAGTGGCGTATTGCCGGTACGTTCGCCGATTCCAAACAAGGAACAGTTCACGCCACACGCTCCATAAAGCCAGGCCGTTGTAGAATTATTGACTGCCTTGTAAAAATCATTATGTCCATGGAATTCGATCAGTTCACTCGGTACACCTGCATGTACTCTGAGTCCGTATATGATACCCGGAATGGAACGAGGAATCACAGCCCCCGGATAGTTGACTCCGTATCCCATCGTATCACAGACACGGATCTTAACCGGAATCTGGTATTCTTCCATCAGATGCATCAATTCCAGACAGAATGGAATGACAAATCCATAAATATCCGATCTGGTAATATCTTCCAAATGACATCTTGGACTAATACCGGTCTCCAGACATTCACGTACAACTGACAGATAATGTTCCATCGCCTCTCGTCTTGTCATCTTCAGTTTATAAAAAATATGATAATCCGAACAGCTTACCAGGATTCCTGTTTCCTTCATTCCCAGATCTTTTACCAGCTCAAAATCCTTTTTATTTGCACGGATCCAGCTTGTGATCTCCGGGAACTTATAACCTCTTTCCATACATTTATATACGGCATCCCGGTCTTTCTTGCTGTATAAGAAAAATTCACTCTGACGAATCTTCCCCTGCGGACCTCCAAGCCTGTGCATATAATCGAAAATGGTTACAATCTGATCCGTTGAATAGGGCGCTCTCGACTGCTGTCCATCCCTGAATGTCGTATCCGTGATCCAGATCTCATCCGGCATACTGTGCGGTACAATACGATCATTAAACGCAATCTTCGGAATCTCATCATAATGAAACAGGTTCCGAAACACATTCGGTGTGTCCACGTCTACCAGCGGGTACATATGCTCCTCAAGTTGCAATAAATTTGTATGCTTATCCAGATAAACCTTCCTGTTTTCCATAACCGTCACTCCCTGACCTGTATTTTTGTATCATTGTATACAACTATACCTTCGATGTCAACCCCATTTTCCTCATTTCGTGACTTTAGCCAGTATTTCATTCAATTAAAGTGCTAATTTGTTAAACTTTCATACAGTCTCGATTCTCTTCTCATCCATTTTCCCTAGTTTAATCCACCTATTTTCTCCAATATCTCCCGTCCTCAACAATTATCCCTTTTTTCCAATATCTCCCACCCTAGACAAGCACCCAACTTCCTTACTGTCTCTATCCCTCTCTTCACAATGAAGCAATGTCGTCCTCTTTGCCAATACCGTTATCTGGCTGGGCGGGAAAAAGAATCTCTTCCAATCCTATTTTGTGCAATGGAGATGAAACTCAAAAATTATGGAAGCCTTTGCTGACATAATTTTCGCTTTCAGAGGTTCATCGGAATGGTTTGCACAACTTGGATTGGAAGAGATTCTTTTTTCCCGCCCAGCCTCACAACCCTATTCAAAAAAGGCAGCCTCACCCCTCCATGGGATAAGACTGCCCTCTCAAATATTTTAATATAACTTTGCACTGATCATCTTCGGTCTGAACCCGGCTGCCTCCAATGCCGCAATAATCCGGTTCTTATGATCGGTTCCAAATGCTTCCAGTGTCACACGAAGCTCCACAGCCGCATTCCGGTTAATGCTTACAAACTGATTATGTTCCAGTTTGATCACATTTCCCTGCTCTTCTGCAATCGTCTGTGCCACTTTTACCAGTTCACCCGGTTTATCCGGAAGAAGTACCGATACAGAGAAGATACGGTCTCTCTGGATCAGTCCGTGCTGCACAACAGAAGACATGGTAATAACATCCATGTTCCCGCCGCTTAAGATAGATACTACTTTCTTACCTTTCAGATCCAGCTGTTTTAAAGCTGCAACAGAAAGAAGACCGGAGTTTTCTACTACCATTTTATGGTTTTCCACCATATCAAGGAATGCTCCGACCAGTTCATCATCTTCTACAGTCACGATCTGGTCTACATTTTCCATAACGTATGGGAGGTTCTGTTCCCCGACTTTTTTTACTGCTGTACCATCTGCGATCGTGTTGGCACTTGGAAGTGTTACGGTATGTCCTGCTTCGATTGCAGCAGTCATACTTGCTGCTTCTGCCGGTTCCACACCGATCACTTTGATCTTTGGATTCAGCATTTTCGCAAGTGTAGATACACCTGTGATCAGTCCGCCGCCCCCGATCGGTGCAAGGATATAATCAACGGTCGGGAGTTCCTGGACAATTTCCATTGCAATCGTTCCCTGTCCGGTAGCTACATCCAGATCGTCGAACGGATGTACAAAAGTATATCCGTACTCTTCAGCAAGCTCATAGGCCTTTGCACAGGCATCGTCATAAACATCTCCGTGTAAAACAACCTCGGCACCATAGCTCTTGGTACGGTTTACCTTGATCAGCGGAGTGACAGTAGGCATAACAATCGTCGCCTTACATCCAAACGCTTTTGCCGCATATGCCACACCCTGTGCATGGTTTCCCGCTGAAGCTGTGATCAGACCTTTTGCACGATCTTCCTCAGAAAGAGTGCTGATCTTGTAATAAGCTCCTCTTAATTTGTATGCACCTGTGTACTGCATATTTTCCGGTTTCAAATAAACCTTTCCCCCGGTCTGGCTACTGAGATACTCACTGTAGATAAGCTTTGTCGGACGAGTCACACGTTTTACGATCTCGCTTGCTTCTTCAAATTTTTCCAATGTCAGCATATTATTCTTCTCCTTCTTCCTTCTTTTCTTCTGTTGTAAATAATGCCTGTACAAATTCGTCGGAATCGAATTTCTGCAGATCATCGATCGTCTCACCGACACCTATATATTTAACAGGAATTCCAAGCTCTGCCTGAATTGCAACTGCAATTCCGCCTTTGGCCGTTCCATCCATCTTAGTCAGGATAATTCCTGTAATATCCGCAACATCACTGAATTCCTTTGCCTGTGAAAGTGCATTCTGTCCGGTCGTTGCATCCAGAACGACCAAGGTTTCTCTGTATGCCTCCGGATATTCCCTTTCCAGCACACGGTTAATCTTCTTCAGTTCCTCCATCAGGTTCTTTTTATTGTGAAGTCTTCCGGCTGTATCCACCAGAAGGACATCTGCCTTTCTCGCTTTCGCAGCCGCTACCGCATCATAAACGATGGCTGCCGGATCTGCACCTTCCTGTCCGCCGATCAGGTCTGCATCCGAACGATGCGCCCATTCCTTTAACTGCTCTCCCGCTGCTGCACGGAAAGTATCTGCTGCTGCAAGCACAACTTTCTTGCCCTGACCTCTCATCTTACCGGCAAGTTTTCCGATAGTAGTCGTTTTTCCAACTCCATTTACCCCGATCACCAGAACAACAGAAGTCTGGTTTTCAAATTCATAAGCCGTCTCGCCTACATCCATCTGCTCTTTGATACTGTCGATCAGGAGCTGTCTGCACTCAATCGGCTCTTTGATATGCTGTTCTTTTACTTTTTTACGAAGATCATCAAGAATCGCGTAAGTTGCTTTTACCCCCAGATCTCCCATGATCAGAACCTCTTCCAGTTCCTCATAAAAGTCCTCATCTATCTTTGAAAATCCATGAAAAATACTGTCCATTCCAGACACGATATTATCGCGCGTCTTGTTAAGTCCTGCTACCAGACGCTTAAAAAATCCCATTTTTTCCTCTGCCATCATATCCTCCTATCCACTACTTTGTAAGCTCATCTTCCAGAAGATCCACAGATACCAGCGTTGATACCCCTTTTTCCTGCATAGTGATCCCATACAGCCGGTCTGCCGCTGTCATCGTACCGCGACGATGTGTAATGACGATAAACTGTGTATTTTTCGTCAGCTTGTGCAAATACTGTGCAAATCTCGTGACATTAGAATCATCCAGTGCCGCCTCGATCTCATCCAGCAGGCAAAACGGGGAAGGTTTCAGATTCTGGATTGCAAACAGCAGTGAAATCGCCGTCAACGCCTTTTCTCCACCGGAGAGCTGCATCATATTCTGAAGTTTTTTACCCGGTGGCTGCGCAATAATCCGGATTCCGGCTTCCAGCACATCCTCACCATCCATCAGTTCCAGAGTTCCTTTTCCACCACCGAACAGCTGTTTGAACACCTGATTAAACTCCTGGCTGATCTTTGCAAACTGCTCAGTAAACTGCTTGCGCATCGCCTCATCCAGCTCTTCAATGATCTTCTTGAGCGTTACTTCTGCCTCTACCAGATCATCATGCTGGGTTTTCATAAATTCATATCGCTCGGAAAGATTTTTAAAATCTTCGATCGCATTGACGTTCACCGATCCGAGTTTCCGGATCTCCGTCTTTAATTCCTGGATCCGCCTCCGCATCTCGGCAGGATCTGTCAGACTCTCATCCCGGATTTCCAGCGCATGATTATACGTCAGTTCGTACTCTTCCCACATGTAATTGATCTGCTTTTCCAAAGCTTCCTCGTAGCCTTCTTTTTTGCTGGTCAGCCGGAAGGATTCTTTATCAAGCTCTGCCATATGGGTTGCCAGATCTTCCCGCTTTTTCAGAAATGCTTTATGCTTCTGATTCAGTTCTTCCCGCTTTTTCTGCGATTCTTCGATCTCTTTGTTGATTTCCTCGAATAATTCCTTTGAATTCTCTATCGTCTGCCGGATCTCGGTAATCTGTGCTTCCTTCTGCTCGATCTCACCGTAATTCTCTCCTTTGCTTGCATTTAAAGTGGCAAGCTCTTCCCGGAATTTTTCCATCTCTTCCCGGATACGGACAAAATTCTCCTCGATAAAATCTTTTTTCTGCTCCAATGCAGCAAAACTAAGATGAATATTTTCATTTTTGCGCACTTCTGCCGCTTCTGCCTCACGCTCTTTTTCCAGCCACTTCTGTGAGCTTTCCATCTGGCGTGTCAGCTCGTCCTCCAGGTGCTGGCTGGTCTCCAGTTCCATTTTGATCGATTCTTCATTTTCCTCGATCTCATGAACCTGTTCTTCCAGCTTCTTGCGCTCCGCATAAATTCCTTCTGAATTTTCTCTGGTCGCATTCTGACGGCTTTTTACCTGGTCCAGATTCATCTTCGCAGTATTCTGAACCACATAGTCATTCTGCAATTCCTGCTGGATTTCTTCCACCTTTGCATACAGCGCCGTCCGCTTCTCCTTTGCGGCCGCAACTTCTGCTTCCGCTTTCTGAAGTTCTGTTTTCAGACGCGCAACCGTCTTTTCCAGTTCTTCGATTTCACGTCTTCTGCTGAGCAGATTACTGGAATTCTTAAATGCTCCACCGCTCATTGCTCCGCCAGGATTGATCAGATCTCCTTCCAGCGTAACGATCCGCAGGGACTGACGGTACTTTCTTGCCAGACGGATCCCTGTATCAATGTTGTCTGCCACAAGAGTTCTTCCAAGAAGATGCTCTGCAAGAGATGTAAATTTATCTTCTACCGTTACCAGCTTGTCCGCCGTTCCGATCACACCCGGCTCGCGAAGGGCTTCTGCCCTGGTCAATCCCTGTCCCCCACGGATCGCTGTCAATGGAAGGAAAGTTGCACGTCCATACCGGTTCTGCTTCAGATAACCAATCATTTTTTTTGCAGTCTCTTCGTCTGCAGTAACGATATTCTGGATACTGCCTCCAAGTGCGATCTCCACCGCAGTCTCATATTTTTTATCTACTTTGATCAGATCAGCCACAACTCCCAGGATTTTCGGCTCACGGCTTTTCTGCTCCATCACACGACGGATACTGTTCCCATAACCATCGTAACGCTCCGTAAGGTTCCTCAGAGACTCCAGACGAGAGTACTCCCTATGATAAGCATTCTGCCTGTTTCGCAGGTTTTCATTTGTCTGTCCGATCTCTTTTTGCAGTCCGGCAATCTCTGTTTCATAGTTTTTGATCTGTTCTACAGAATCCGCGATCTTCCCTGATACTGCCTTCAGTTCTTCCGTATACTGCGCGGCAAGTTCCTGTTGCCTCTGTACATCACTCTCCGCTTCTACCAGACGTTTGTAAAGCAGTGCCCGGCGTACCTTGATCTGTTCAAGCGTCGTCTCATAATGCTGCAGCTTTGCCTTCGTGGATGCACGGTTATTCAGAAGCTCACGGATATCGTTCTGATTCTTTTCAATCTCCACTGTCATCTCTGCAATCCGGCTCTGCAGGGCAGTCAGCTCCTCTCCTGCCTGCTTTTGTCTCTCAGATGCTGCTGCAAGATGTCTGTCGATCTCTGCTTTTTCTTCTTCCAGTTCGGATTTCTGCCTTTCGCGGTTTGCAAGCTCTGCCTGAATATCGTTTGCCCGTTTTTCATAGTGTTCATCATTCATGCGGACACTATTGATCTGCTCTTTTAAAAGCTCGATCTGGTTTTCCAACTGCTGTTTCAGAAGTGTTGTCTCATTTCTCTGGCTTTTTGCATGCTCGATTCCGGCGTCGATCTCGTCTACTTCCTGCTCGATCTTCTCATACTGCGCCTTCATATCTTCATGCTTTTTGCCGGCTTCAGTGAGTTCATCCTGCGCAATCTTCAGCTTCTCATCGTTTTCCCGGATCTGCCCCTTCAGACGTTTCATCTCCACCAGGAACATATTGATGTCATAACGCTTCAGTTCTTCTCTCTTTTTCAGATATTCCTTCGCTGTCTCCGACTGTCTCTGAAGAGGACCAAATTGCTTCTCCAGCTCTCCCAAAATATCATTGACACGGACCAGATTGCTCTGCTCTTCTTCCAGTTTGCGAAGAGACAACGCCTTACGTCGCTTAAATTTGACAATCCCGGCTGCCTCATCAAAAAGCTCTCGTCTCTCTTCCGGCTTACCACTCAGAATCTTGTCAATCTGTCCCTGTCCGATGATCGAATATCCTTCTTTTCCGATACCCGTATCATAAAACATCTCATTGATATCCTTGAGCCTGCATACACTGCCGTTGATCAGATATTCACTTTCCCCCGAACGGTACAGCTTTCTTGTGACTTTAACCTCTTCAAACTCCACCGGGAGTTTGTGATCTGAATTATCCAGTGTGATCGCAACCGATGCGTAGCTGAGAGGTTTCCGGTTTTCCGTACCGGAAAAAATAACATCCTGCATCGTACCTCCACGGAGTTGCTTCACCTTCTGCTCTCCGAGTACCCAGCGGACGGCATCCGCCACGTTACTTTTTCCACTTCCGTTCGGTCCGACGATTCCGGTGATCCCGTTATGAAATTCAAAGACAATCTTATTTGCAAAAGACTTAAATCCCTGTACTTCAATACTTTTTAAATACATGCCTCACCTACTGTACCTTTCCTTCTTTCAGCTTAAGGATTGCCTGATAAGCCGCTTCCTGCTCGGCAGCCTTTTTGGTCCTTCCGATACCACATCCAAAGGCTTCTCCACCGATCACAACCTCTACACGGAAGGATTTATTATGGTCCGGTCCTTCTTCTCCTACCAGCTGGTAGACAATTCCTTTTTCCTGACCGCCCTGTACCATTTCCTGCAGGATAGTCTTGCTATCATAAAAGAGCCGTTTCCCTTCCAGGTCGTTTAAAATATATTTTAAAATAAACTCTTTCGCATTAGCAAAACCACCATCCAGATAAATCGCACCAATCAGTGCTTCCAATGCATCCGAGGTAATAGACTCTCTGAATCTTCCACCGGTCGCGTCCTCACCTTTCCCAAGCAGCAGATAACTTCCAAGATCCAGATCCCGCGCACAAAATGCAAGTGCCTTCTCGCATACCATGCTTGCCCTTAACTTAGTCAGTTCTCCTTCCGGCATTGTCTGGTTCTCGAAAAAAAGATATTCGCTTGAAATCAGTTCCAGAACGGCATCTCCAAGGAATTCCAGACGTTCATTACAGTCTGCCTTCTTCATATGCTTTTCATTCACATAAGAGCTGTGCGTCACAGCATGTCTGAGCAAATGGCTGTCCTTGAAATTGTAGCCGATTTTTTCTTCCAGTTCCTTTACATTTCTGCTCATGATTGCTCCTCCAATTTTAAAAAAGGACATTCCCCAGAAATGGGGATGTCCCCTGTAATCATTTTTTCCTAGTTAACAGCGTTCTTGATCTGTTCTACAGCATCACCTACTGTTGCGATCTTTTCTGCATCTTCATTTTCAATTTCGATATCAAATGCATCTTCAATCCCCATAATAATCTGGAAAATATCAAGCGAATCAGCTCCCAGATCATCTACAAATGTAGTGTCCATCGTAATTTCATCCGGGTTACATCCCATCACATCAACAATAATGTCTTTCAGTTTTTCAAATTCCATAATTCTTAATCCTTTCTGAGCTTATTCCTGTGCGGATTTTTCTTCCGCCTGAATACATTCTTTGATCTTTTCATTGATTCCTTCTTCTTTGAAGGTTACGCACTGCAAAATTGAATTGCAGACTTCTTTTGCCTTGGAACTGCCGTGTGTCTTTACTACCAGACCGGTGAGTCCAAGCAGTGGTGCTCCACCGTACTCACTTGCGTCAAAATCCTTCATAGTCTTTTTCAGCACCGGCTTAACCAGAAGTCCACCGATCATGCCGCGGAGATTCTGCTTCATACCACCTTTGATCTTGCTTACAAGAACCGATGCTACTCCTTCATAGAGTTTCAGGATCACGTTGCCGGTAAATGCTTCACAGACGATAACATCTGCCTGACCGCTGGGAATCTCTCTTGCCTCTACGCTTCCGATAAAATTGATGCTCTTTTCTTCTTTTAACAGTGGAAACGTCTCTTTCACAAGCGCATTTCCTTTTTCTTCTTCTACACCAATATTTACAATTCCCACTCTGGGATTTTTCACACCCATAACATGCTCCATATAAATAGAACCCATACGGGCAAACTGTACCAAATGAGAAGCCCTTGCATCTACATTTGCTCCACAGTCAATAAGTAAAGATACTCCGTCTTTCGTTGGAATAAGGGGAGCTAAAGGAGCTCTTTCCACCCCTTTAATCCTTCCTACAATTGTAGTACCGCCTACCAGTATTGCTCCTGAACTTCCTGCAGATACAAAGGCATCGGCCCTGCCTTCCTTTACCATCTTCATTCCTACCACGATGGAGGAATCTTTCTTCCTGCGGATGGCATTTACCGGAGGTTCTGCCGTCTCAATCACTTCGGTAGCGTTCACCACCTCGATCTGTTCTTTATTATATTGATAATTTGCAAGTTCTTTTTGAATAACGTCTTCCCGTCCAACCAGGAATACCTTCATTAAAGGTTCCTTTGCTATGGCGTCTACAGCCCCTTTTATCATTTCTGCCGGGGCATTGTCCCCGCCCATAGCATCCAGTGCTATGTTTGTAATATCAGACATTTCTATTCCTCCTAGCATTGCTAGGATTAATTCTACTAGACATCCCTCTAAAAATCAATCATTTTGTGAAAGAATTACGTGCCATATCTTCCATCTTCTGAATCCATTCAAATGCTTCTTGCTGTTCATAGCCGAGATCCTTTCTGCCATCTGGAGCAGTAAAGAGA
>OIZU01001247.1_pt1 | contig 14482 bp, 25 predicted proteins | sample 1588661 | NCBI WGS metagenome assembly OIZU01 (sample SAMN03283257) | human gut metagenome | biome: human-associated habitat; material: feces | host: Homo sapiens | place: USA | collected 2013 | reverse complement strand
CAGGATTCTTACCGCATTTTTAATCAGGATTGCGAACTTGTTTCGCAATTACCTAGTACTCGGCAATGCAGTGCCTGTACATAGAGTATAGGAGAAACAAACAATTATTACAAGAGAAAGAGGTGAAACACATGATGAACTTAGAAGAAAAGAAAAAACAGGAAATCAAGAGGATGGTGGGCATAGCAGAGCAAATTGATTTGACGGGTATCTACCTATTGACAAGAGATGCCATCACACTACTGACGCGTCAGCGAGAGGCAGAAGCAAGGGACGAGAGTTTAGAGAAGAAAGTAGGGTGAGAAGAATGGTTGGCCTTAAGATAAAAGAATATTTAGATGAAAAAGGGATTAAATACTCGTATTTATCGAAAAAGTCGGGGATTCCAATGAATCTACTAAGCCCGACATTAAACGGAAAAAGAAAATTGAGCGTAGAAGAATATTTTGTAATATGCAGCGTTCTTGGGTTACCTGCAGAAACATTTGCGCCGGACAATCAAATCAGTGAGTAAGTAAAGTGAGTAGGAGGTGGATATTTTGGAAGAGATGAAGAAAGAAATGGATAAAATGAAAGACCAGATAAAATCATTGAGATTATCTTACCGGGTCTTAAGCGTTTGTTTCATTGTGGTAACTATTAGTTTCCTGATTCGTTGTTTTTGGATTCAGAAATCTCTTTCTGGATTGTATCAACTGATTCCTTTAATGTATCGAGTTGTTCAGATGTTGTAGCATTAGAAGCTTTTGTGCTTTCTAAAATTTCTGAAAGTATTTGAACTTCAGTGCGCTGCAAAGCAAGCTGTTCTTGTTCTGTTGCTGAAGGTCGTAGAGTGACGATCAGGGTGATGATTGCAATAACTGTGTTAAGCAAATTTAAAAATCTATCAAAGGTCATTTTTGAATGCTTAGAGTCAACTGGAAAAGTATTGGTTGCATTATCGAAATCGGAAACGATGGAATTTTCAACTATTACATATTCAGTATCTGAAGTAGATTCTGGTTGAATTTCAGTTCTAGCAGATAGGGTTTCTTTAACAGCACTTTTTATGGCGGAAATTGCAGCCGGAGAAACTGATGAACCGATGGACGAAATTAGTGAGTCCATTGCTTCCTGGAGTTCGGGTGTAATTACAAAGTCAGAAGCTAAGTTTGACACCGCAGACAGAGAGGATTGAAAAATATCCAATGATTTTTTTGAAAATTCACACCAAGACATTGTAATTGAGCATTAGTACATTCGGATGCAAATTTGGATAATGCGGAATTTAAACCAGACAAATTCAGGTAAGAATCAGTTAGAGAAGTGTTACTCATGGCAATTCCTTCTTTCGTAATTATTATGAAAGAATTTTATCATAACATGAAAAAATTTTCAATTATTTGCAACAGATGAAACAAGTTCAGAGAAGAAAGTGGGGTGAAATAAAAAAACGCTTCACACAAATAAATCTTCCATATTGGGTATAGAAAAAAGGAAGTGACTTCCCTTTTTAGATAAAAAAGAAAGGAAGAAAAAACAAATGCAAAAAGCAAAAGAATTTTTACAGATCAACCAGATGGGCATGAATTACCTAATGAAAGTATCCGATCTGGCCAAGATGGATGGAGTCTCAAACAGAACAGTATGTCGCAGGGCAGAAGAGATAGAGGCACTGATACCGGAAAGATATCCGGAAGGATCTGTCGTATACAACGGCAGCAGGAAAGACAAGATTGACCTGTATGTGTATCAGGACTACCAGAGACAGCGGGGGAAATTAAACAATCCACTGGCGAGAAAATATGTAGAGCCGTACTCGGCAGATAATATGGCAATGATTTGTCCGGTTGTAGAACGAGTAGTTGTAATGGCAGAGGAATGAAAGCGAGGTGAAACAATGGTGAAAAAGATTGTGAAAAATGTGGAAAATATCGGATTAATAACAATGACCATACTGGCAGCAGCAATACTGATAGCAGTACTTGTTACATTTGGGGTATCGGAAACACCGGGACTCTTCCAGCTCGCAACTGGCACACTAGCGACAGCATGGATTACATTGTTCGCAATGGCCAATATCAAGGAGGACCGAAATGAGAACGATAAAAACAAATAAAACACAGTTCTACAACCTGCTTCAGAAGTATTCGCCGTATGAATTACCGGCACTTAAGGATACAGCTTATGAAAAGGCTACCAGAGCAGATGCTTACTGGTTACGATTTTCCAATCCGGAGGGACAGTGGGTAATTGCATATCTGGAGATGTTCTGCAACCGGCCGACGATGCGGATCAGCTGCAGACTGGATCATTATGATAAGACAATCACGGTAGCAGAAGAAGATGTCAAGGACATGGTTAGAGAGGTATCCAGGGGCGAGAGAAGAGAACACGTATGGACAATCCGTTGGACGGATAACAGTGGAATCGACAGTTGTAGAGGAACGGAAGAGGATGCAGAAAGATATGCGGCAAGAAAATGTAGGGAACACGGGAAACCGGGATACATACTCGTGGAATAGAAAACGACAATAAAAAAGCTGGTATTTGCAGATACCAGCAGGTCCGCCATAGGCGTATAAACACTATAGATATGATATCATGGCGGACCTAATATGTCAAGAAATACAGAGGGCGGAAGAAACCCTCATAGCACTTGATAAAGATATTAAAGTTAGGACTAGAGGCTATGATTAAGAGACGAAAAATGATCCTTCGGGATGGAGATGTGATAGATGTATCTGAATACCATGATGGGAGATATGGAGCACGGGGAGAGAGACGTGGCAAAAGAAAGAAACCAACCAAGGAAGAGATGCAGAAAGTAAATGCCAGGAACAAGACGAAGAGGTGTAGGCAGAGAATGATCCAGTATCTGAACAAGGGAGACCTATTCTGTACACTTACATACAAACTAGAGAATAGACCGCCAAACATGGAACGAGCGCTGAAAGATTTTGAAAATTTCAGAAGATGCGTGAAGAGAAAGTACAAAAAACAAGGAAAACCTTGCTATTGGTTCAGAAACATAGAGCGAGGAACAAAGGGAGCGTGGCACATCCATCTAGTGATCAATGATATCGGAGATACAGCGAGCATCATCCAGAGAGCATGGAAACATGGTGGTACATGGACAATTGCAATCAATAACAGCAAGTTCTACGATGAAGATTTCATGTCGTTGGCGAGCTACATGACGAAGGATGAGAACACAGTAGAGTTGAAACAGGATGGCACACCGTGCAAACCACGGATCCGGGAATCCAGCTACAACACAAGCCGTAATATGCCTCTTCCGGAACCCAAACCGGGCAAGCTGGTGAGATGGAAGAAGGAGGTAAAACCGAGCAAGGGGTATTACATAGCACGCATATATGAGGGTATCAACCCGGTGACGGGATACAAATACAGACAATATACAATGATACGACTGAACAGGAGGATTTGAAAATGAAGAAAGTAACGATATACACTACGACCTCGACCAAAAGACTAAAGGCAGAGATTGGATGTTATGCAGCAATTGTGGAGTATGTCACAAGAGATGGTCCTGTTTCAAGACCGGTAGTAGGGTATGAAAAAAATACAACTTATAACAGATTAGTCCTACAGGCGATTATATGTGGTTTGTGTGCTCTCAATCAACCATGTGAGGTGACGATACACACAGACTGTGTATTTGTAAGAAATATGCTCAATAGTGACAATCCAGAACGTTGGCAGAGAAGCGAATGGATTAAGAGAGGTGGCGGAGAGGTCAAGCACAAAGATCTGTGGCAGCAGTACCTTGAAGTAAAAGGGGAACACAAAATAACTGCAAAGCCTAATGACTACGAGGGTTTGCCGGACTATCTGCAAAAAATGGACAAATTAATGGAAAAATTAAAGAAATAAGCAAGAAACCCTAGAGAACACTAGGGCTGGGAGGAAAAAGAATGTTTGAAAAATTTGGAGAATTTGACTCAGCGGAAGAAATCAACAGAGCTGCACTAGCGCAGCTGCAAGAGGGAGATGTTGAAGCAATAAAGACAATCGCCCTTGAAAACGGATTGGACATAGAAGATGTAGAGGACTTTTGCACCGGTGCAATTGAAGAACTGACCACGCCATGCTTAGCGGCAATCGGCAAACTGAATATAGAAGCACAGGATTTAGAACTGAGTGGGATGCTGGATGATTGGAAGAATTACCTGATTGAGATGTGCACAGAGGATGAAGAAATGAGCAGTGCGGTGCGAAAAAAAGGAAAAGAGCTAAGAGAAGTACTCGGAAGAATCCTGAAGACTAGCTTTGAAATGAAAATCAAGCTGGACGATCGAATTGTACGGGCAGCAGACATAAAACCGCCCGTGTATATTGGAATACCAGGAAAAGCTCAGATAAGAGAAATTGCCAGAAAGTATTATTTGGGAGAGAAGAAATGAAAGTATTCAAGGGATTCACGAAAGACTTGACGGCAACATATGGGGAAGGCGTGTTTCACTACGAAGTAGGCAAAAAGTATAAGGAAGAGCAGAGCAAGACAAGGAGAACTGGTTTTCACAGTGCAGAATATATTCTGGATTGTATGAACTGGTACGGCTTGGAAAGAGGAAATCGTTTTTTCTTATGTGAAGCAGAAGGAAGTTTGGATGAAGAGGATGGATGTTCAATGGTTGTGTCAACCGAGTTAACTCTGCTAAAAGAACTTAGCCTCCTGGAAATTGCAGGATATGCCATGAGCTATATCGTGGCACATCCGAAAAGAGAATGGGAAGCAAGACATGCAAAAATCGAAGTGAATCGTGACAAAGCAGAAGCAACGGATGGAAACCTGATTGCAATCGCACGAGGCAAGCATCCAGTCGTAACAGGTGAAAAGGGAACGATTATCGGGCTGATTCTGGATGATTCAGAAGGAAATCCGATAGCGGCGAGGGTGTGCAAGGTGGCAGGTTTTGTGAAACCAAATGTAAAATACACACTCACAGAGGACAGAAAGCTGGAGGAGATAGAAAAGTGAAACGAAAAAAGATAGAGGCAGTCAAACCAATAAAACCGAGAACGAAAAAGAAGATTGCAACAATACAGGAATTGGGAGATATCCTGATCCTAAATATCTGGTCACAAAGAGAATTGTACTGTAGATATTGCATTAATGTGTACAGCGGCGAACATGAATACTGGGAAATAAGAGAAGGATGGAAGAAAGGGAAACTACTAACAGCTCTTGGAGAAAATCCATGGTACTGGTCATGGATGAGCTATAGAGGATATCCGGAGTTAAGTGACGAAGATAAAAAACGATTATGTGAGCTTACCGGTACAAGTGAAAAAAATCCATACAGGGGAATAGAGCAACTAGAAGGACACTATGATAGAGAGCTTCGTTGGAAAACGGAAGAAAACAGAAAGGACCGACTAAAGGATTTTATGGGTCGAGTACCGGATACACCACAAAATTTCAGAGAATGGGTTTTTGAGGTGGCAGCAGGCGAAGACTACATGTTCAAAGAAACAGGAACACGAGAATTCCAGTGCACGAATTGTGGAGAAAAATGGAAGGAAAAAGAAATCCAGCCAAAGATTAGACATAACGATATGGTGATCTGTCCGGGATGCGGAAAAACAGTACAAGCAAAGACCAGAACAAAGGCTGTATTGAAAGAAGGATTAAGTGCTTATATTTTGCAGAGCGTAGACGAAACGGCAAGTGTACTAAGGATATTTAGAGTAGAAATAGGCTGGGACAATGGAAGACATTGGGTAGCGGTAGACGAACGGATGCGCGTTGTAATGCACAAGTTATCGAGACTTAGAAAAAATGGAAGAGTGTATAAGTTATATTACAGAAATTGGATGGATTGGGGAACAGGAAATGGTGGAAATTTCCGAGCACAAGAAGGCTACCTGTATCCAGGAGAATTCGGAGAAATATTAGAAGATACGATTTATGCGGACTCAGGGTACGTATTAGAGCATCTGGGAAAGACAAAACAGAAATTAAATTATAACAGACTGCTGGCAGGAGCGGGATATATCAGAGGGTATATACAAAAAGTGGAGCTTTTAAGCAAGGGAAAATTTCGAGAATTGTTAAGAGACACTGTTGAGTATACAGCATATCCAGGAGGGGGGAGTTGTTATTACGGACCATTAAATATGGCGGGAGGAAACATGGAAGAATTTTTCCAGATAGAAGACAAACAGAAGATAAACCGGATCCGTGATGAAAACGGCGGTAATGACATGGTGCGGTGGATGCAATACTCGGACGAAACCGGTCAGAAGATACCAAGAGATACACTCCGGTGGCTTATAAGAGAAAAAATCGAACCGGAACAGACAAAAGAAATTGCGGAATATATGAATCCGCAACAAGTAGAAAATTATATAAAAAGGCAGCAAAAAGAACAGTATCCAATGTTTATGGCGGAAGCAGTCATGGAACAATATTTAGATTATATTGCAATGTGCAAAGCATGTGACAAGGATATGAAAGACGAGATGGTATACAGACCAAGAGAACTGAAAAGACGGCATGACGAGGTGGTCATTGATAAGCAACAGATAGAAATCTTACGTGCAATGGAAAATAATCAAGATGCACAAGAAACATTTGCGCAAGAGATGCGGGACAAATATCCAACAGCAGAGCAGACATTAAGTAAAATTCGAAATAGGTACGAGTATGAAAACGAGGAATACAAGATTATTGTTCCGGAAACATTAGTTGATATTGTAAAGGAAGGACGAGCTTTGCATCATTGTGCTGGTAGCTCGGAACGGTATTTCAACCGGATTGAGGCAGAAGAGACATACATTTGTTTCCTGCGAAGAAAAGAAGCGCCTGGAATCCCGTTTTACACAATTGAAGTAGAACCGGGAGGAACGATCAGACAACATAGAAGCTATTTGGATGAAGAGCCTGGTATTGAACAGATACGGGCATTTCTGAAGGAATGGCAGAAAGTAATACGAAAACGATTGACGGAAAGAGATAAAGCGCTGGCCAAAATGAGCAAAGAAAAACGGGAAGCGAACATAAGAGAACTACAAGAGAAGAACAATACAAGAGTCTTACAGGGATTAGCAGAGGATTTTATGGACGCAGAATTTGAGGAGGCAGTGTAAATGGATGAAATGATGAAATATACAAGTTACGGCGAGTATAAACGAGCAATGGATGCAGTACTAAGTAGGACAGTAGAAGATTTCGTGTTGACTGGATACATACTGAAGCAGGGAAGAGACACAGATATCTTGAAAGAATCCGGATACGCAAATGTGAATGAATTTGCGTGGGGCGAGTATAAGCTGGATGCAACACAGGTATCGAGATATATCGGAATCAATGACAGATTCTCGGAGGGCGGATGCTCTCCGAGACTGAAAGAGCAGTATCGAGGATTTGGGTACACCAAATTAGCATTGATGCTGACACTTCCGGAAATTGTGGCGGAAGAATTACCGCCAAGCCTTAGTAAAACAGAAATTCAGGCGGTGAAAGAAGAGATTGAGAGTGAAGAGAAAGTAACCGACATTGAAGTGATTTTGGAAGGAGAGAAGGAAGAACAAAAGAATCTTGACAATCTGGGAAAAGCACTGAATCAAATTTTCAGCGACATGCCGGAATTATATCAGGAAGTCCATGAATTAATCCGGAAGAATAGCGAGATCAGGTACATTCGTGAGGTTATGGCACCGCAGGGAGATAAAATCTATAGCACAAGGATTCAGGGATATGGAAGAATCATGGTATATGTAAGCGAATCAAAGGATGATATAACGATTCATGCGGTAAGACAGGGAGAGAAAGAATGGTATTCCTGGAAAGATGTTGTGAGCTGTATGAAAGACATTATGCAAAAAGACAATGCAAAAGAGGAATGGTCGAGCTTGTACGGGCAGCAGTTCCCGGGAAAAGAAAAAATTGCACCGGTACAACCAAAAGAAAAGAAGAAAGCCAAGCCGAGAAAAGAGTCAAAAGTAGTAAAAGCAAAACCTCCGAAAAAGAAGGAAGAACCGGAATTGCCAAACGATATTCCGGGACAGACAGAGATTGCAAAAGATTTTCCAGAATTGCTTCCGGAAAAAGATGAGAATTGCACCCGTGCAAATGCAAACGAAACTGAAGAAAATGTATCGAAAAAGCCGGAAAGTGTTACTGAAACTGAAGAAAATGCGTCAAAAGAATCAGAAAACATGATCAATACACAAGAGAATGTTACTGAAGTCATGATACAGCAGGCATATAAGGAACGAAAAAAATACATTGAAACATTAAGCACATATGAGATGGCTCTATACATTGCTGCATCCATAAAGACAATGCCGCACATGATGCTAAACTCTCCGGATTTCTGGTTTGAGTGGCTTGGAAAGGAAGTAGACGAAAAAGGGGAGGAGATTGAAATTGTCGGATGATGGACTGATGTTTCCGAAGAAAGCATGGAAAAACAAAAAAAGGACACGAAAAAAGAAAAGAATCCTCCCAACAACCAAAGGTGTGTGCTATATATGCGCACACCGGTATAACGACTGGAGCTATAAGCCAACGCAGGAGCACCACATTATTTTCGGAGCTGGTCAAAGAAAAGATTCTGAAAGAGAAGGAATCAAAGTGTATCTATGCCTGAAGCACCATGGAACCGGAAGGGAGGGTGTACATGGCAGCAGGGAGATGCGTGAGTGGTTGTGCAGGGAAGCACAAAGGGAATATGAGAAAACTCATACAAGAGAAGAGTGGATGCAGGAATTCAAGAAAAATTATTTGGAGGAAGAAAATGAGTAGCAGAAAGAAGATTTCGCCAAAGGTCAGGCAGATGGTATACGAAAAATGCAATCACCGATGTGCTTACTGTGGATGCGAGCTGGATTATAAGGATATGCAGGTGGATCATATCGAATCTGTGTATAAGCATGATTTTGAAAAGTATCGATTTGGCAACGCAAAATTAACCGAAGAGGAACTTAATAGCATCGAGAATTACATGCCAGCTTGTCGGGCGTGCAACTTTTACAAGAGTACATTTAGTTTGGAAAAATTTCGAGAAAATTTGACAACTAAGCTCTATGAGAATTTGCGAAAGAATTTCAATTATAAACTGATGTGCAAATACGGGATAATAAAAGAAGACATAAAGCCGATTGAGTTTTACTTTGAAAGGTTAATGAATAAAAAGATAAAAGTAACAGAGCTGGATATTATCGTCACGATGGTGAGCGGTGAACCATATTACGAAATAAAATACAAACCGATTGGACAGAATCACTGCTACATTGGCTATAGTTCATATTACCTTAGCGTGGTTGTTAGATATAAAAATGAATATTTTACCGTAGTCGAAGAAGAACAGAAAAGCCCTTGGACGCTGTGCAGCGAGGGATTGCCAGAAAAGGACACTGATGTACTTGTAAGCCTTCCACACGGTCAGGTGACAGTAATGAGATATTTAGGCGATGGTGTATTTGGAGGAATATTTAAGCGGACAACAGAAGTGATAGATGCATGGATGCCATTACCAGAACCATACAAAGAAAGGACAAAATAACATGGGATATTTAGAAAAAAGCACAGTAATGAAAGCATTAAACGAAGATATGGAAACGACATTGGCATGTTACGACGGAAAAGGAGAAAAAGATATTATCAAATTCTGTTACGAATGCATAAGAATAGAGCTTGACAAATTACCACAATATGTTCCGGAAAATGCAATTGAACAACCCAAAATCTACGATGTAGATAAGATCGTTGACCAGTTAGAGGAAGAGAAAGAATATGCTAATGCAGATTTTGAAGAGTACGCCAAAGAAGTAGAACCTTGTCTGGATGCAGAATATGACGATACGTATAGCTAAGGTATGGAAAGAGCAATTCAAATCATGAAAGAGGAGATAGAAGAGAGGAGCAAATAATGAAGAATAAAGAGAAGTATGCAGAGGAGATTATGGAAATTGCATGTAGTGGCGACAAATTGGCAATGAAAAAAGATGACGAGTGTTTAACGAAATGCAGCAGGATGAGATGCTCTGATTGTCGCTTTAGTGGAAAAGGAGAATGTAGTGAAGCTATTCACGAGTGGGCAGAATCCGAGTGCATCGAAAAGCCAGTGATAAGCAAGAGGGATAGAGCATTATTGGAGTATCTTAGAGAAGGAACAGATTACATAGCTAGAGATATGAATGGTGGCCTATACGCCTATATCAGCAAGCCGTATAGAGCCATCGACTGTTGGGATAGCCGTGAAGGGGAACTTGCTAAAAACTTAGGCGGCTTTAAATTGGACTTTCCAATGGTGAAATGGTCGGATTCTAAGCCGTGGCTTACAGAGGACCTGAAGAAATTGGAGGTAGTGGATAGTTATGAGTAAAATTCCAAAAGAAATAGTAGACAAAATCGAACAGAGAAATAAGCTTAACGAAGAAATAGACGTATGGTGCAAAGAAAACCTTGATATGGATGGTATGTGCTCGGACTGTGCCGATATTACAGACCATCACACCGGCAAGGAGCAAGGAAATGATGAATGCAAAGAGTGGTGCGAACAGTGGAATGGATATTGTGAAGATGATTATCATGGTCATTATTACTGGGAAACAGAGTATCCAGAGAAATATCTGCATATGGAATTTTGGGTTTAAAAGTTGGAGAAACCATAGAAGCATGAATAGAGAATTATGCCGTCTGAAAAGAGGAAAGAGATGAACGATTGGAATAAAGTATACGATAACAGAAAGAAACAAAATACAAAGGAAGAAAAGGATAAACCGCCAGAAAAAGCAATCCAAACATTCTAAAGAAAACCATTTGATGTATTGGGATACATTCAAGATAAATATGGAATAGAAAAGGAGAGAAGCAGTGAATAAGGTGATATTAGTCGGACGGCTCACAAGAGATCCTGAAGTGAGGCATCCACAGAATGATAGTCAGGCAGCAGTCGCTAGGTATACATTAGCAGTAGACCGAAAATTTAAAAGAGACAATGAACCAACCGCGGATTTTATTCCGTGCGTTGGTTTTGGCCGTTTAGCGGAATTTGCAGAAAAATATTTCCGTCAGGGAATGAGAGTCTCTGCTTCCGGTCGTATCCAGACTGGAAGCTACACAAATAAAGATAACCGGAAGGTATATTACACAGAGGTTGTAATAGAAGAACAAGAATTTGCTGAAAGCAGAGCAGAGAGTGAAGCAAACAGATCAGGGCAGCAGCCAACAAAACCAGAAGAGAAAGTAGACGAAAACGGATTCATGAATATCCCGGAAGGACTGGAAGAGGAGCTGCCGTTCGATTAATTTCAATGTGGCAGCAGGACATTAGAAGATTGGAGGAGATGCCAGTGGAACAGAGACTGGAAGAAAATAACGTAAAGAATGAAAATAACCTGAAGAAGGAATATTTAAGGGGATATAGGAGTAATAGAAGGAGAATTAATCGTATCGATGATGAAGTTACTGAGTTGAGAGAACTTGCAGCATCTGTGAAGGCTACTGATTATTCTGGCATGCCGCATGGAAGCGGAAATCAGAAAGATTTATCTGATGAGCTTGCAAGAATTGACACATTGGAAAAGAAACTTGAGAAAGAAAGAGAAAAATGCGTAGAATCCTATATTTCAATTGAAGATGTAATCAAAGCTGTAAAGAATGAAGATGAGAACGATGTACTATTCTACAGATATGTGAAAGGTCTTCGATGGTGGGAAATCGCTGAGAAGATGGAGTGTACTGAAAGATGGATACATAAGTTACATGGAAAAGCACTGGAACATCTGAAAATACCAAAATGATTTACCGCAGTTCCTTGAAGTTCAGTATAGATGTGTGAGAGAATTACAATGAGCCAAGGCGGAAAACCGACGGCTCGTTAAAACCCCATAAACCAAAACCTAGAAAGGGACAATCTGGAGACAGGTTGTCTTTTTCGTTGCATAATGTCGAATGTTGGGATATTATGGAAGTGGGCATAACGGTTTGATGATTGGGTGGATAGGAAAAGCATGATAAAAATAGAAAGTGAAATAGTAGGAAAATTACTGGACTTATATAAGAAAGCGGAAGTGAATTACGAAAAAGATAAAGAGCTTTTTTATGGTTATTTGTGTGAACGAATTATTGAAAGCGCAGAGGAGACTGGAGATAAGGTAATTGCTTTAAAACAGTACGAAATGAGTGTATGTGCATATTTGGAAAGCAATTTAATCAGCTTTAATATTAATGTAGCAACGCTTTTGATTTCCTTTGCTACATTATTTGTTACATTGTTTGCTACATTATTTAAAAATTTTAATAGCATAACGGGAATTGTGCTTATAGTTACAGTTGCAGTGGTAATAATTGTATGGTTGTTAATAAAAAATCATATAAACGAGCGAAAATTGTCAGAAATTTTATTTGCATTAAGAAATATCAATGGAAAATAAATGATATAATTTAATTTAAGGCACCCTACGGGGTGCTTTTCTAATGCAAAAATTTGGATACTTAGCTCAGTAGGTTAGAGCTCCCGGCTCATAACCGGACGGTCGCAGGTTCGAGTCCGAATGCGCCAATTTTATTTTGAATATTAGAATACAAATAGAAAAACCTCTTGACATATGGTTAACCATATAGTATAATATATACATAAGGAGGTGAGATACAGATGAGTAAGAAACACAAAAGAAAAAAATCCGATATCAAGACTTGGGCGGTCGGAGCGATAACGGATTTAATCATTGGAATAATCTTATTGATTATCTCTAAACTGTTCGAATAGAACAGATGCAGAGAAGGGCGAAAGCCCTCTCTGTTATAATAACACACTCATCTGTAGAAAAGCAATATGAAAGAAGCTTTAATGTTTTTAGGTATTTTCTTTGTGGCAATTGGAGTGGCGAAATTAGCTATTTATTTCATCGTGAAAAGGAGGGATAAGTAATGCCGATAGGTAGTCCAAAACCTCAGACAGTTGCGTCAGAGAAGTACCAGAAGAAAGCAGGATACATGACAAAAGGTTTCAAGATTAAGAGAGATGTGGCAGAAGCATTCCAAGAAGCATGTAACAAGGTTGGAGTGAGTCAGGCATCTAAGATAACGGAACTAATGAACAGATTTATAGAGCAGGTAAACGAGGAGCATCCGGAATAATCCGGGTGCTTTTTTGTATGGAGAAAAGAATATGCAGACGGCAAACACATTCTACAAGAGTTCAAGGTGGAGAAAGAAAAGAGAAAAGATATTAAGACGGGACGGATATCAATGCGTTGAAGCTAAGCGATACGGACAGTACGAGGAAGCTACAACAGTGCACCACATCTATCCACGAGAGGACTATCCAGAGCTGGAATACGCGGATTGGAACCTGATAAGCGTATCTGGAAAGCGGCACGACACATTCCACGACAGGACGACAGGAGCTGTAACAGACAAAGGAAAATACTGGCAGAACAAAAGGAAAAGAGAGTTCGAAGAATGGAAAGGAAGGCAGCCCCCCGGTATGGGAAATGCAAAAATTGACCGGTGGGAATCGGGCTAGGGAACTGTTTCCAATAGCGCGGGATTCTGAAAATAAATTTTCCGGCAGGATAGGAGGTGAGAATAGATGGCAAGATACATACCACAAAGGCAGACGATTATTGACAGGACAGTCAAGTACATGAAAGAACTGGGGACCTATAAAGTGCAGTATAAGCAGGTGATTGAGATCTATGCAGACATGATCTATCAGTACAATGTCTTAAGTAAACAGTTTGAAGAGTCTGAATATGAAGTGATTCTGGACACGGAGAAAAGTGGGGGTAAAAAAAGCCCTATTCTCGTGAGTCTTGAAAACCTCAGAAAAGATATCGGGGCATACTCTGACCGGTTGATGCTGAATGCAAAAACATACAATGCAGAGATTGAACAGCCGAAGAAAGAGAAGTCTGCATTCGCTATGTTGCTAGAAAAACAGGGTGGAAAATAATCTGTGGATACAACACATATTACATCCGCACACTTTAGGACGGCTGTTAAGTACGCGGAGAATATTATATCCGGGAAAATTCTGGCCAACAAAGATAGGAAGCTTGCGTGTAAAAGATTCCTCGATGATCTCGAAAGAGATGATTTAGATTTCCGACAAGAGCAATTTGATTTTGTAATCGATATTATCGAGTGCACAATACACCATGTCAAGGGCGAAGACAAAAACGGAGTAAGTTACAAGGGTACACCAGTGAAGCTGACAGATTGGCAGAAATTTGTTTGCGTTAATCTGTTTGGATTCTTTCGAAAAGGAACAGACATCCGCCGGTTTAACGAAGCATTGATATTCCTTCCAAGAAAGCAAGGAAAGACATCGTTCAGTGCAGCACTGGCCGAAGCAAAAAGTATACTGGATAGAGCATCCGGAGCAACCACATATATTGTGGCAAATTCGGTGAAACAGACAATGGAAAGTTTTGGATTCCTAACAGACAACATGAAAGACCTGAAAGGTCAGGGCAAACGCATAAAAAATAATTACTATTATAATCATCACTTTTCAGTTAT
>OIZU01001246.1_pt1 | contig 14483 bp, 14 predicted proteins | sample 1588661 | NCBI WGS metagenome assembly OIZU01 (sample SAMN03283257) | human gut metagenome | biome: human-associated habitat; material: feces | host: Homo sapiens | place: USA | collected 2013 | reverse complement strand
GTTTTATTTTCTCTTGTAGATTGTTTCCCCATGAGAATAACCTCCCCGTATATCGACGAACATGAGGATTATCAGGTGGTAAGTCCACATGCTGTGCGTGTATTTCCTTTATGGATTTTATTATACTTGAAGCATCAAGAAACAACAAGCGCATTGTTAAAAGCAATTGGCAATGATGAAGATTTACCTCAACCAGATGATGAGAACCAGAATGTTGCATAATAGCTTTATCTATAATTGAAAACAACAAGATGGAAAGGATCAGAAAAGCTATTCTGGGCCTTTTGTCTTAAAAGGATAGCAGTATAAAAGAGCAGGGATTTTTATACCCCATCTATTGATATACACTGTAACCATCAAAGAAGATTAAATCATAAAATTCAAAGAAATGGAGGAGTTGGCAATGAAAGGTTTTAACACTGGTGAGGGTTACATGGGATTGGTAGATGGTAAATATATCTTGTTTGCCAGTGAATCCGATTACTATGAATACATGAACGATTAGGAGTTTATGGATGTAGATGAACGAAGAGAAGCACTGGAAGATGCCGGACTGGATCCGGATGAATATGATTTCTAAGGAAGGAGCATTTACAATGGCAAAAGTATTTATCACACTGACAGGAACAAAACATTATTTCGGAAATGATTTTCTTGAAAAGGGTACGAAAATCAGACTGGAGAAAGAACCAGATAATGAGTATGACAAGGAAGCAATCAAAGTTACTTATGAAGGCCTTGGAAAAATCGGGTATGTGGCGAACAGTTCTTATACAGTTATTGGTGAGTCGATGAGTGCCGGACGTCTCTACGACAAGATTGGAGATGTTGCATATGCAAAGGTAATATTTGTTACACCAGCTGGGACAATCTGTAAAATTTGTAAAAAGAGTCTGGTAAAAGACGAGGAGCTATAATGAAAGAATAACGTATTTTAATCTGTAATAAACAAGATATGAATTTTTTTTAGGAGGAACGAACAAATGAGTAAAAAAGAAGGATACAGCAGAAAAGGATTATTTGGAGAAATTAAGCATTATGATGCGAATGGAAGAAAGATCGGAGAAAGTAGACCTAACATCTTGGGAGGATATAGCAATTACGATACAAATGGTCATAAAATCGGTGAGAGTAGACCTGGCATCTTTGGCGGAATGAATCATTATGACAGCCACGGACATAAAACTGGATCAACCAGATCTGGTATATTTGGTGGAGCAAATCATTATGATGACAAAGAGCATAAAACTGGTCACAGCAATCCTGGAATATTAGGTGGCTGGAACCACTACGATGACTGATACTTAAGAAGGAAGGAGTCAACATGTACACCCGGAGTATCAACTGGTAAGCTATGAAATGCCAGATAAACCGTCAGAGCGTCTATGCAGTACATTAGGTGATTTTTTTACTGGTTTGAATTTTGTACAAAACTAGACTTAAAACGTAAAGATTTATGTGAAAAGATGCACAATATATCTCCCACCTGTGATATACTTATAATATTATTGGCAGAAGGGAGAAGTGCATCATGCCGAAGGGAACAAATCAGAAATTTAAGCTGTACCGACTAGCGCAGATTATGCTTGAAAAAACAGATGAAGAGCATTATATTACAATGCCAGAAATTATGGAAAGTTTGGCAGAATACAATATCACAGCTGATCGCAAAAGCATCTATACTGATCTTCGTGACCTAAGTGTTTTCGGCATTGAAGTGGAAGGAGAACCTGTTGGAAACCGTTATCATTATCATGTGGTTAGTCGCACGTTTGAACTTCCTGAGCTGAAACTTCTGGTAGATGCGATTCAATCTTCCAAATTCATCACAGAAAAGAAATCCAATGCGCTTATTAAAAAGCTGGAAAAGATGGTCAGCGAATACGATGCACAGAAACTGCAGCGGCAGGTATATGTGTCCGGACGAATAAAGACAATGAATGAGAGCATCTACTACACAGTAGATGCTATTCATAATGCAATTTCAGAAAATAAGAAAATAAAGTTCCAATACTATCAGTGGAATGTAAAAAAAGAAATGGAACTCAGACATAATGGAGCCTGGTATCATATCAGTCCATGGGGACTTTCGTGGGACGATGAAAACTACTATCTGGTAGGCTATGATTCGGATGCTGAGAAGATTAAACATTACCGGGTAGATAAGATGCTTCATATCCGATTGTCAAGTGAGAACCGGGAAGGAAAAGAGTTCTTTAATAAGCTTGACATGGCTGATTATGCGAAGAAAAGCTTTGGAATGTTCGGAGGAAAAGAACAGACGGTAAAATTACTGGTAAAAAACAACCTGGTAGGTGTCATCATTGACCGTTTCGGGAAAAATGTGATTTTATTTCCAGTAGATGATGAACACTTTACAGTGAATGTGGATGTGCATGTTAGTAGACAGTTTTTTGGATGGGTGTTTTCATTGGGAGAAGGTATAAAGATTGCAGGACCAGATGATGTGGTGGAGCAGATGCGAATTGAGATTAAAAGATTGACAGAACAATATTCATAGAAAATGGAGGGTAAACAAAGATGGCAGAAATAGAAAATAGCAAGGATTTGATTAGCGTATTATGGAGTGGAGCAGATATTTTACGTTCAAAAATGGATGCAAATGAGTATAAAGATTATCTGTTAGGAATCGTATTTTATAAATATCTTTCAGATTCTTTTTTGATTAAAGTATATGATTTACTTTATGACGAAAAACCAGCCACATTGAAAGAAGCGTTAGAGGCATATAAAGAAGCACTAGAGGATGAGAGCGCAGAAGAATTGAAAGATCAGCTGTCAGAAGAATGCCACTATGTTATGGAGCCAGAACTTACATATACTTATTTTGCTGATGCTGCAAGAAATAATTCTTTCAACCGTGAGCAGCTGCAGAAAGGATTTAATAATATAGAGCAGAGTGATCCAATCTTCGCAGATTTGTTTACCGATATTGATCTGTATTCCAATCGATTAGGCGCAGGCGACCAAAAACAGAGTGACACAGTTGCAAGTCTTATAAAAGAAATTGATAAAGCAGATCTGTTAAATTCAGATGCGGAAATACTTGGAAATGCCTATGAATATTTGATCGGACAGTTTGCTTCTGAAACAGGAAAGAAAGCAGGAGAATTCTATACTCCGCAGGCTGTATCAAAGATATTAACAAAAATTGCTATTTCAGGGCAGGAAGATAAAAAAGGATTATCCGTATATGATCCGTGTATGGGATCTGGATCATTATTGTTAAATGCTAAAAAATATGCATCAGCACCAGAATATATCAAATACTATGGACAGGAACAGAATACATCAACTTATAATCTGGCGAGAATGAATATGTTCCTACATGGAATAGTGGCAGAAAATCAACATCTTCGAAATGGAGATACATTAGATGGGGATTGGCCAACAGGAGAAGAAACGGATTTCAATATGGTTCTCATGAACCCTCCATATTCAGCCAAATGGAGTGCAGCGGCAGGATTCCTTCAAGATGAACGTTTCAGTGATTATGGTGTATTAGCACCAAAGTCAAAGGCCGATTATGCATTTTTGTTACACGGATTGTATCATTTGAAAAATAACGGAACAATGGCAATTGTTTTACCACATGGAGTTCTTTTCCGTGGAGCGGCAGAAGGAAAAATCAGAGAAAAACTGCTTCGCTCTGGTAATATCTATGCGGTGATTGGACTTCCGGCGAACTTATTTTACAATACATCCATTCCAACTTGTATCATTGTCTTAAAAAAGCACAGAGACGGACGAGATGTACTCTTTATTGACGCATCTAAGAAATTTAATAAAGGTAAGAAGCAAAATGAGATGACAGATGAACACATCAATGAAGTTCTTGCCCTGTATAGTGACCGAAAGACTGTAGAGAAAGAATCTTATCTGGCTAACTTTGAGGATATTGAAAAAAACGATTTCAATCTTAATATTCCTAGATATGTTGATAATTTCGAAAAAGAAGAAGATGTGGATATCAATACATTACTACAGGATATGAAGAAAACGGATGATGAATTGGAACAACTCAAAGGTGACTTTGTATCTCTGCTGAAAGATTTAACATCACCAGATCTAAACATTATTTCTTCGTTAAATGATTTGATCGGAAAGCTGGAGGGATAATAGAGATGAAAAAACCAAAGATTAGATTTAAAGGCTACCAGGAAGATTGGGAACAGCGTAAGTTTGGAGAAATAGTAGAAAAATATGAAGATCCGGTAGAAACTCCAACAGAAGGTTATACGAGACTTGGAATTAGAAGTCATGCTAAAGGAACATTTCATAGTTATGTTGAAAAGGGAAAAGAACTTGAGACAGCTAAAATGTTTCGAGTAGCAGCGGATAAATTCATTGTGAACATTACATTTGGATGGGAACATGCAGTAGCAATTACTGATGAAAATGATGCTGGAAAGCTTGTTTCTCATAGGTTTCCACAATATAGTTTTAATGCAGGGATGGAACCGAAATTTTTTAGATATCTGATTCTTGATGAGAATTTCAAACATCATTTGGAATTATCTTCACCAGGAGGAGCTGGAAGAAACAGGGTTTTGAAATTGAGCGATATGCTTCAATACAAAATGAATTTTCCATCTGAAGCAGAGCAGAAAAAAATAGCTGCGTATTTTGATGATTTGGACCACCTCATCACTCTTCACCATCGTAAGTACAAGAACTTGCATAAAATTAGTCTGAACGATTGGGAACAGCGTAAGCTGGGAGATATAGCTGATGTGATAAAACTTGCGGGGTTTGAATTTACTGAACATGTTGTCTATTCAGATGAGGGTAATATTATCGCATTGCGAGGATTGAACATAAAAAATGGTCAGTTGATTTTAGATGATGTTAAGTATATAGATGGAAGTAATTTTTCTAAATTAAGTCGTAGTAAGTTATTTATAGATGACATCATGTTTACCTATGTCGGGACTGTTGGAGAAGTAGCTATAATCAAGGAAAATGATAGATTTTATCTCGCACCGAATGTTTCGAGAATTAGAGTTAAAAGTGATGATTCACCCAAATTCATTAGCCATTATATGAGGACAGATAATTAAAAAAACAAGGTGATTTTTCCGTTAATTGCAACTTCATCACAGCCAGCACTAAGCATGGAAAATATTAGAAAATTTACTATTAATATTCCTATAAACAGAGAAGAACAAGACTGTTTAGCAAAATATTTTGATAGCCTAGATCACCTCATCATTCTTCACCATCGGAAGCAAATTTACGTGTTAAATACCCTAATATATGCCAAAACCACGCTATTTATTACAAAGGAGAAAAAGAAAATGCCAGAATTAGAGAAAGTAATAGAAGATAAATTAATAGAACAGCTAGTTTTTGGAGAGTCCCAATGGACTTACCGTGAAGATTTAAAGACAGAGGAAGATCTTTGGAAAAATTTTAGATACATTCTAGAGCAGAATAATAAAGCACGTCTAGATGGACAGCCTTTGTCTGATGCAGAGTTTGAACAGGTTAAGAACCAGCTACAGTTTTCTTCGTTCTATAAAGCTGGTGAATGGCTGGTTGGCGAAAATGGGAAGGCAATGGTTCATGTGCAAAGGGATACAGAAAAATTGCATTTAGTTGTGATGAATCATGAGCATATTGCAGGTGGAAGCAGTGTTTACGAGGTTATTAACCAATATAATGCGTTAAAAGACGATGATATTACTACGGTTGCAAGGGACAGAAGATTTGATGTTACACTTATGATTAATGGTCTTCCGATGATACACATTGAATTAAAGAACAGACAGCACTCTTACATGGATGCTTTTTATCAGATAAAAAAATATATCAGTGAAGGAAAGTTTACTGGTATTTTTTCGGCTGTCCAGATGTTTGTGATCAGTAACGGAGTAGATACAAAATATTTTGCTGCAGCAAGTGATACAGAGTTGAATCCTAAATTTATGAGTGGTTGGGTAGATACAGAGAATAATCCGGTGGCTGATTATATTGATTTTGCAAAGAATGTTCTTCGTATTCCGGAAGCCCATGAGATGATTGCCAGATATACAGTTTTGGATGAAGATGCAAAGCGATTGATTTTACTTCGACCATATCAGATTCATGCCATTGAGTCTATACGTGAGGCATCAAAGACAGGGAAATCTGGTTTTGTCTGGCATACGACCGGATCTGGAAAGACGCTTACTTCTTATAAAGCAACCAGAAATTTGTTAATGGATATTCCTGCGATTGATAAAGCAATCTTTTTGATTGACCGTAAAGATTTGGATACTCAGACCACTATGGCATTTCAGGCTTATGCGAATAATGATTTGGTCGATGTAGATGAGACCGATAATGTAAATGATTTGAAAAAGAAATTAAAATCTGATGATCGTCAGGTAATTGTTACAACGATTCAAAAAATGCAGATTCTGATTAGCAAAAGATTACAGGAAGGAACATCTGAATACAACAAGATTAAAAATTTGAAAATCGCTTTTGTAGTAGATGAATGTCACAGAGCAGTTACTCCAAAAACAAAGCGTGAATTAGAACGCTTTTTCGGAAGATCGCTTTGGTATGGATTTACAGGAACGCCGAGATTTGCGGAGAATCCATATCCGCAGATGGGTGATTTGCCACGTACAACAGAAGAATTGTATGGAAAAAGACTTCACAAATATACAATCCAGAATGCGATTCATGATAATGCTGTACTCGGCTTCCAGGTAGAGCACAATGGTCCGAAAAATATTACAGATGAGACAGATGCCAGTGCATACGACAATGAGACCCATATGCTCCGGGTATTAGATATCATCCTGAACAAATCCTATCACAAGCTGGGATTTCAGAATGGAAAAGGACAAACATATGAGGGTCTTTTGACAACGAGTTCCATCCAGATAGCACAGAAGTATTACGAACTCCTGACTAAGGTAAAAAACGGAGAAACATCATTAGAAATTGATGAGAAAATCAAACAGGTTCTTCCGGACTTTCCGAAATTTGCAATCACTTATTCCGTAACAGAAAATGAAGAAGGCTCCCACGTAAACCAGGAAAAGATGCAGAAATCACTAGATGATTACAATCAGATGTTTGGTACAAAATATGAGCTTTCACAGATTCAGGGGTACAATGGAAATCTGAATAAACGTCTCGCGCGGAAAGATGCAAAATTCAAGAGTAGAAGTGAGCAGCTGGATCTGGTCATTGTGGTAGACCGCCTGTTAACTGGGTTTGATGCACCATGTATGTCTACCATTTTTATTGACAGACAGCCGATGGGACCACATGATCTGATTCAGGCTTTTTCAAGAACAAACCGTATTTTTGATAAAAACAAAACATACGGACAGATTGTTACTTTCCAGGCACCAAATTTATTTAAGGAAAGTGTTGATAATGCAGTGAAATTATATTCTGCGGGAAGTACAGGGACAGCGATTCTGGCAGAATGGGAAGAAATAGAACCAGCATTTCGTAAATCGTTGGCAGCATTAAGAGTATCAGCAGAAACACCGGAAGAAGTAACACCGATGTCAATCAAAGAGAAAAAAGTGTTTGTCAAGATGTTTCAGACCTTTGACCGATTATTTGCTCAGCTCAAATCATTTACCCAGTATGATGACAGTATGCTTGAGGAGTATGGCATTACAGAAGAGGAATACGATAAATATGCCGGAGTTTATAAAAATGCTGTAGAAGAAATAAAAATAGCGGAAGGTGGAGACGATTCCGGGAACGAACCACCGGAAGATGAAACGATAGACGTGGATTATGAATTGATGGCTTATAGTAGTACAAAGATTGATTATGAGTATATTATCAATCTGATCCAGAATATTGTAACACCAGATGAAGAGGCAGAAGCTGTATCTCCGGAAGAACGTCAGAAACAGATTGATGAAGTGAAACAGTATATTGAAGAAATGCGGAAAGATAATCCAAAGGTAGCCGAGATTATGACGAATCTGGTCAGTGAAATTGAGGAAGATGAAAACAAATATAAGGGTCAGTCTATCTTAAATATTGTGGAAAACATGAAACGTGATTGCATTGAAAAGGTAATCTCAGATTTCTGTGTGACTTGGTACGCATCGAAAGAAGATGTCATGTATGCGGCTCTTCATTACAGAAACGGGGAAATACCAAACGAAAGTGTAATCAAAGCAACAATTGACTATCAGAGTTATAAATCCGTACAAGAAAAGGCACTTCCAAAATTCAAATATTATGCGAAGTGTATGGCAGAATTAAAGAAAACATTAGATGAAGAAATTAAACCTCTGATCAGTGTTGCATAAGAAAAAAATAGGTGATTAATTGTCTGCATCAGCGTAAGTGATTCGGGAAAGGAAGAGAAACTTATGCAACAGGAAACAGACAAAATGCAATTATTTTATGAGTACTATAAACAGTGGATTGAAGTGTACAAAAAAGGTGCAATCAGGGATGCCACGATGGCAAAGTATCTGATGACGCAGAAATGGGTAGAAAAACTTGCTCCGGAGTTGAAGGTTTGTGAACTCACCAGGACTGCTTATCAGAAATTGCTGAATGATTATGCGAAAAATCATGAACGGCAGACAACGCTGGATTTCCATCATCAATTGAAAGGAGCAATTCTGGATGCGGTAGATGAAGGAATGATAGAGAGAGATCCCACCAGAAAGGCAATCATCAAGGGAAAATCGCCAAGAGCAAAAAAAATAAAGTATTTGAATCAGTTTGAATTACATACGTTAATTGCTCACCTTGATATTCGAGAAGAGGTAAACTGGGACTGGTTTATTCTATTGGTTGCAAAAACCGGTATGAGATTTTCAGAAGCACTTGCGATTACTCCTTCGGACTTTGATTTTGCAAGACAAACATTGTCTATTAGTAAAACATGGGATTATAAGGGGAATGGTGGCTTCCTTCCAACAAAGAATAACTCATCAGTGAGAAAAATTCAGATTGATTGGCAGATTGTTGTGAAATTTTCAGAGCTTACTAAGAATCTGCCAGAAGATAAACCGATTTTTGTTGGAGAAACAAAGATCTATAATTCTACAGTGAATGATGTACTTACCAGACATTGCAAAGCGTGTGGAATTTCAGAGATATCCATTCATGGACTTAGACATACACATGCCTCTCTTCTTCTGTTCGCAGGTGTATCAATCGCTAGTGTAGCCAGACGTTTGGGACATGCCAGTATGACAACAACGCAGAAAACATATCTACATATCATTCAGGAACTCGAAAACAAAGACGTTGACCTGGTAATGAGAACATTATCAGGATTATAAACGCAAATAATTAAACAGGATTACTTACGCTGATCTAGATATATAACGAATCCGAAATCAAAATGTGTAGGATCAGTATTTTTAAACATAAAAATGGAAACGGAGGAAGTGAAATGGATATATCAAAAGCAGACTGGAAACTTTATCGTGAGCGTGTCTCAGATTGGCAAGAACACTATATGGAAAAACTCACAGAAGAATATGTAAAATTACTAACTTCTCCCGGCAACGCATCAGATCATTTCTGGGAACTGGAAAAAAGAATTAAGCAGGACAAGAAACATCCTGGAGTTTTGATTGAACTTCGAAAATCTACAGCTATATGGGATATTGCATATTTTATCAGGGATAAAGTGATTACAATAGATGAGCTGGAAGGATTCAGTGAAGACTTGATTAATGCAGTAAAGTTGATTCTGAGCAGGTAATTATTGACCGGATAATAAAGTCGGAAAGGGATGGTATGAATATGAGTGATGCTATAACACTAAATTATTATAATAGCAATGCTGCTGTTTTTTCTGAAACTACAAAGAATGTAGATTTTTCGGAAGTACAGCAAATATTCACAAAGCATCTCTCCCCAGATGCTTCTATTCTGGATTTTGGTTGTGGATCTGGACGTGATACAAAGTATTTTTTAAATCATGGTTATCATGTAACCGCAACAGATGGATCAGGTGTGATTTGTAAAATGGCAACTGATTACACAGGCATCCAAGTAAAACAGATGCTGTTTGAAGAACTTGATGACCGAAACCAATATGATGGAATCTGGGCATGTGCTTCCATTCTTCATCTATCCAGAGAAAAATTACCAAATATATTTCATAAAATGCATCAAGCATTAAAAACGAATGGCATAATTTATACATCATTCAAATACGGTACATTTGAAGGTGAACGAAATGGTCGATATTTTACGGATTTTACAGAAGTGATGTTTGAAGAGTTTGTAAGGCAGATTTCTGGACTACAGATAGAAAAAATGTGGATCACCGGAGATGTGAGAGAAGGAAGAGGTGATGAACGGTGGTTGAATATATTGCTTCGCAAAACGGACATTTGTTAAATATTGAAGCAAAATATTATAATAAACTGGATATCGAAGCTTTCTCTCAGATGATGAAAGATCCCTCTTATTGCTACAAGTTTTACTGGCTGGAAGCCGTGGTACATATTATTTCAGAAGGAAAAAATGAGACAACATTTGATGAGATTATTGATGAAATGATAGCGAATGCTTGGTATTCAGTACGGGAATTTCATATTCACCTTAGTGGAATACAGGCAGATGGACTGATCAGAGATGGTCTGGAAAGGGCAATTTTGCAGCTGACAGAACTCAGTAATCTTCCAGCAAATGCATCTAAAATCGAAATAAAGAATGCTATTCGGGAACATCAGACAGATTTAAAGAAAGCCAAAGAACAGTTGACTAATATGGTGCCATATAGAGCTCTGGCAGGCTTTTTTACAAGGAGTAATGAAGTACCGGATTGGGGAAGTGTCAAACGCATTACAGCGTACATTCAAAAAATAAATGAACTGGTAACTCCTTTGCCATATGTATTGGGTGATAGCAGCAAATTGAAAAAAGAGGTGCATTTTCATCCAGACTGGGTAGCAATGATTCAGGATAATACAGTCAATATTCTTGGATGGATCCAATATGAAAAAGTGAAATGGCTTCAAAATAATAATCCTGAAGTACCTAGTCTGATATATAAGCTTGCTCCAATGGATGAAAAAATGCGAAAACTGTCAAATGTGCGGAAGTTGTGGCAGGGAATCATGGAAATACAGGAAATAAAGGATGTGTTTACAGGACAGCCAGTAAAAGAAACGCAGTATGATGTAGATCATTTTATTCCGTGGTCATTTGTGATGAATGATGAGTTGTGGAATCTGATGCCGATGGACTCTTCCTTAAATTCGTCAAAGAGCAATCGATTACCCAAGTGGAATCCTTTTTTTGAAGTTTTTGCCGGAAACCAGTATCTGATGTATGAAATGATAAATGAAAGACCGGAACTTCATAAACGATTTGAAGCGTGTTATCGGGATAATCTGCATTCTATCTGGGCTGGTCAGGAATTGTACCGTAAAGGTAATTCCAGAGAAGTATTTTATAACATTCTGGAAAAGAACATGATGCCGGTATATGATTCGGCCAGAAGACAGGGATATGAAATCTGGAACTATGGATAGAAGGAGATTATGATACGATGGGATTATTGACTACACAAGGTACCAGGCATCAATGATAGCTACCTACCATTGGTGCCTGGCACCATTAAGTTTTTTCAAACACATTTGAATATGCATTTTATGTGTGCCTGAACCAGGGTGAAGCATATGCATCGGAAGAAATAAGGACAAAGTCTGTCTGCATGAATGAAGATATCGGAGAGGTTCTGAAAGAACTGTAGACTTGACAGACAGATTCGATCAAAGTATTAGAATAAAATTGCATAATAACGGTAATAGAGAAAATTTCTACTTTTTCCATTGAAAAAACGTGGGAAATGTCTAAAAAATCAAAATTAAAAACTAATACCAAAAAATGAATAATTTTAAAAAAGTGGGAATAGAATAATGACAGAAGGCACAGAGTGTGATAATATCAGTCTATGAAATATATTACCGAAAAATAAAAATTATTAAAAAAGTGGGAATAGGAGATGGTGGTATGCAGCTTATCGTAAGAAAAGAGTATTTAAACGAACTGATTGAATTGTATGGGACACCGGATATAAAAGTAATTACGGGCATCAGACGAAGCGGTAAATCGGTATTGCTGCAAGAGTTTGTCTCTTATTTGCAGTCATTAGAGGAACCGGTAAATATTGTTATGATAAACCTTCAGGAATTAGAGTTTGATCATTTGTTGGAGTATCATGCATTGCATAAGTATATCTTGGATCAGTACAAAGAGGGAATGACTAATGTTTTATTGATTGATGAGGTTCAGCTATGCCCGCAGTTTGAACTTGCAATTAATAGTATTTATACAAAAGGAATTTATGATATTTATATTACCGGTTCAAACGCATTTTTGCTAAGCTCAGATTTAGCAACACTTTTTACCGGAAGAACGATAGAAATAAAAGTATATCCATTTTCTTTCGTGGAATATCTAACTTATTATGGAATTACAGACAGGTATGATGAAGCTTTTGATCGGTATGTCCGAACTGGTGGTATGCCTGGATCTTATGTATATAAGACTGAGGACAGACAGTATGATTACGTTAGGGATGTGTATTCAACCATTCTTATCAGAGATTTGGTTGAAAAGTATAAGATAAGAAATAAATCAGAGTTCACCAACATATCTGAATTTATGATGGATAACATCGGTAATTTACTTTCGCCTAATAATATCAGCAAAACTTTAAAAAATGACCAGAGCGAGATAACCAGAAAGACGGTGTCAAAATACATTGGGTATTTGGAAAATGCATTTCTGTTCTATGAGGCAAAACGCTATGATTTAAAAGGGAAAAAATATCTGGCAAATAATAGTAAATATTATCTTTGTGATACATCATTTCGTTATGCAGTCAATGGTACACGAAACATGGACTTTGGAAGAGTTTACGAAAATATTGTTTATCTGGAGTTGCGTAGGAGAGGATATGAGGTATATGTGGGAAAACTTTATAAAAAGGAGGTGGATTTTGTAGCAAAGAAACGTGAGGTTCAAATATATATTCAGGTAAGCGATAATATTTCAGATGAAAAAACATTTGAAAGAGAATATTCGCCTTTGCTTGCAATAAGAGATGCATATCCTAAGATGATAATTGCAAGAACACATCATGAAACTTATGATTATAAAGGAGTTCAAGTGGTTGATATCTGTAGATGGTTACGAGAATAGTACAAACTACTGAGTTTGTAACTATACAAGGCAATGCCATTAAGCTAGGTGTTCGAGGTTTTGTTCGGATTTGCATTGAAACATGTGCAAGAGGATATTTTGAGTGTTGTTAATTTTAAGTGTGACCCGATATTGATAGGTTTGCTCCTCGATAAAAAGGGATATTTTCCAGCATATCATATGAATAAAACAAGTTGGATAACAGTTGCACTTGATGGCAGTGTTTCTGATGATGAAGTTAAATTGCTTTTGGATATGAGTTTTGAAGCAACTGCACCCAAAATGCGTAAGAAGAAAAAAGAAGAATATAGAAGAAAAAGGGGTGAGGTGTTTGGGGACATTTGAATACTATCTTATTTGGGTTAATGTAATTGGATTTTTTCTATATTTGTTTAACATGTTTTTATATTTGCATACCGAAAATGTACAAGTTGATGCTATTTTAACTATCTGCTCATTAATTGGTGGTTCTGCAGGAATATTGTTGGCGATACTGCTATTTGATCGTAAAGCTGTCAAAGACAATATGATGTCAAGAGTGTTTATCGCATGTGTATTTGTGATAGAAGTTATAATATTATTAATGGTAAAAGGACATCATGCAGATCACATAACACTGGCATTTTGGGAGTTTTTTGCAAAATATAAAATATTACTGATATACTTAGCAGTTATCAATTTTATAGCTTTCGCAGCTTATGCGGTGGATAAAGTTAATGCAGCCGAGCATCGTTCGAGAATTAGAATTGTAACATTACTAGGTTTAGCATTTGTTGGTGGTTCGGTTGGCAGTTTGTTGGCAATGTATTTATTACGTCATAAAACAAGGAAAAATTATTTCATTGTTGGTGTTCCATTAATAATGGTAATGCAAGTAGTGGTGATTTTTTACGCAATGAATGCAGGATGGTAACATTTCGTATTTGCTGAAGGTACATGAAAGTGTTTTCCTGTATCAACAGATTGTTCAGAATTTTAGAGATAAAAACCTGGAACTATATTGTGTGATTGAACAGTTACAAAGAATGCAATTCTTATGGAGGGTATAGGATGATACAGATTGCAATTGTGGAAGATGAAGAAATTTACGTAAAACAATTAACAGAGTATATCCGGAAATATCAAACGGAAAGGGGAAAATCAATAAAGGTTACGGTATTTGCTGATGGAGAAGATATCATTGAGAATTACAGTGGCGGTTTTGACATTATTCTGATGGATATTCAGATGAGGTTCATGGATGGTATGACAACAGCAGAAAAAATCCGTCAGATGGATCAGAAAGTAATTATTATGTTTATTACAAA
>OIZU01001245.1_pt1 | contig 14486 bp, 20 predicted proteins | sample 1588661 | NCBI WGS metagenome assembly OIZU01 (sample SAMN03283257) | human gut metagenome | biome: human-associated habitat; material: feces | host: Homo sapiens | place: USA | collected 2013 | reverse complement strand
TGTACATTGCCCGGTGCAATCACGCTGGGGGATGCAACGGCATCCACATCGTCCGCTAAAATCGCATTATCAGCCCAGGAAAAATAGGCAACCAGGATGTTGGTGTCCGGCTCTGAAGATTCCGCAGGAATCGTACTCTCCGGTTCTGTGTTTTCGGTTACATCACTCTCCGGCGTGCTGGAAGGTTCGGTCTGCTCCGGCGATGTGGAAACCTGCGAAGAACTGGAGGGTGCTTCTTCTTCGGTGGACGGCGTATTGCCGCAGGCTGCCAGGGAAAGAGATAGTGTAAGAGCCAAAATCAACGCAAGGATTCTTTTCATGGTTCGTCCCTTCTTTCTTTCAGAATGTTCAGTTTGTTTTGTATTGCGATCACCGCTTGCCGGGGTTCATCAATGTCCACAACGGTTTCTTCCATCGGACAAGCTCCTGTGCCGCTGCGGTTGCGGATCGATTTTACAGAGCAGTCGCACAGCGGAAGGATTCCATTGTGGGCTAATGTGTAGAGAGCTGTTTCGCTCATCACCGGTGCATAGACTTCTTTCACACCAAGCAGGACATACAGCAGTGCCGCCGCTTTTCCCACAATCTTGTCCGCCGCGCTGAACCCTCTGAGATTGGGTCCGTTCTCGATAAAATCCAACAGCGGTTTGACGCCGCGTTCTGTACTGGAATACATCGTGTCCTCCCGGCAGAAAACACAGGTGTATCCTTTATCTTTCAAGTATTGGGAGGCGGTCACAATGTCATTGTTCATCCTTTTTCATTCCCTCAACCCGATAGACAATCAGCGGCAGCAACGCCCATTGCAGGCACAGCCCGATCAGACCCGCACCTATACTTGTCCAAATGGAAGCAACTGCGACGCTCTCATTTCCAAGAGCGTACACGGAGACTAAAATTGCGGCCGCTCGCACAGCTCTGCCTGCAATCTGCGCCATAACGACCTTCAGGACGGTCGGCAGTTTTCTATTGCGGAGCAGACCTGCAGCCAGTCCGTATGTACCCAGTTCCAGCATCATAAAGGGCAGCATCGCTAAACCAGGCATCCCGGAAAGGGCAAAACTTGCAACCGGGCCGAGTATCCCGGAAATTGCTCCCGCATAAGGTCCGGCCAAAAGACCAACCAGAATGATCGGCAGGTGCATCGGCAGAAAAGTTTCGCCCAAGGCAGTACCCAGCCCGCTGGCCGCTCCCAGGAGATGGAAGAATTGCGGCACTACTACTGCCCCTGCAATGGCAGCCAAGGTCGCCAATGTCTGTACTTTCACGGAAAGCCGCGGCTTTTCCATAATTGTTGCGCTTGTATTCATTTGCAAAAGCTCCTTTTCTATTTTATCTATCACACAATCAGGTTCACAGCTAATCCCGCTGCCAGAGAGAACAGCATTACATAAGCGAGATACAGCAGAAAATGGCGCAGCCCCAATATGATCTTCAACGCGCCCAGGTTGGTGATTTTGGTGGCCGGACCGGTAAGCATAAACGAGGCTGCACTGCCCATGCTCATACCATCCCAAAGCCAGCCCTGCAACAGGGGAATTGTGCCGCCACCACAGGCATAGAGAGGAACGCCTATGGTGGCCGCCATCAGAACGCCCCAGGCTTCGTTCCCACCGAACAGCCCCGTCATCACATCGGAGGGCACATATCGCTGAAACAGTGCCGACAAAAGAATACCGATGAGAAAATAAAGTCCCGTCGCCTTGATATTTCGGCCCAGATTTTTCAGGTATCGCACCAGGGGATTGGGGTCTGTATCCCGGCTTTTGGGTGGTTCGAAACCGTCAAAATTAAAAAATGATTTCCGGCGAAAGAAGATCCGTACCAGCACCCCGGCAGTGACGCCGCATAAAAAGCAGGTCACGATCCGCACAGCAAGGGCGGTGGTCCCCAGCGCGGCGCTGTACAGGATCAGTTGAGGATTCAGCAGAATCGAGGACATCATAAATGCCGCCAGCCAATCGTCCTTCATGCCGCTTTTGGAAAAGGAAGCAGCAATAGGAATGGTTCCGTACATACACAGCGGCGAAGCAATGCCGAGAACGCTGGCGGCTACAATTCCCAGTGCGCCCAGCTTTTTCTCGCCCAACGAACGGAAGGTGTCATGAATCCGATCCTTGAGAAAGACAGAGACGGCAGAACCCAGCATCATGCCCAACACCCAATAAGGAAGGAGCTGCTCAAGCTGGACGCTGAAATAAAACCAAAGATAGGTGCCCTCACGTTTTACGATCTCAAGCATAAATCTCCTCCCTTCTATAACAGCCGGCACGAGCCGTCCGGCGCATAATAAAACTCACTGAGTTCCTCGCAATCAAACAAATTCATCGTTGCATCCATGTCCCGCGCCAGTGCATACTCCTTCAGCTTCGTTCGCTCCAGCCAAAACACATTGCCTTCCGATGAAGGACGCAGGCTGCCTTCAAACTGGTTGCTCTTAAAAAGTAAAATCACATACCGTCCGCCGTTCTCCATGGTGAATTGCTTGATCCCGCAAAGAACAGGAGCCTTTATCTGATACCCGGTTTCTTCCAAAACCTCACGGATCACGGATTCCACAAAAGATTCTCCCGGCTCTACATGGCCGCCCGGAAAGGCGATTCCGTCCCAGGCTGTGCCAACTCGTTCCTGCACCAGAACACGGCCGTTCGGATCAGAAACCATGCACAATGTGGTAAAAACAGCCTGTTCCATAACGCCCGCTCCCTTCGGGTCATTCGTCAATGGCGACCAGCTGATACTCTCGGCTTCCAAGGCCGATCTTCTCCGCTTGCTCCAGCGTGTGTAGTCCATTCCGGGATTCAATACGGTTGACAAGGGAGCCTCCGTCCTCGGCGGCATAGACCAGATCCACACACGCCTGGTCCACGGCTACCGGATCGAAAGAAGCCAGGATACCGATATCGTGCATATCCGGCTCGGCAGGGTTGCCATCACAATCGCAGTCCACACTCAGCCGGTTCATTACGTTGATGTAGAGGATATTCCCGTCCAGGTAGTCCACCACGGACTTGCCCGCCTCGGCCATGGACTCCAGGAAAGCATCCTGATCGCCGCCCCACATACTGCCGCCGGTACCGCCGGAATGAATATGGGATTTACCCTCGGAAGAGGCAATACCGATAGAGATGTTTTTAATGGCCCCGCCATATCCTGCCATAGCATGACCTTTGAAATGAGAGAGCACCACATAATAATCATAGTCGGCAAAGTGAGAACCCACATAATTTTCTGTCAGATTATCGCCGCCCTCCACAGGCAATGTCATGGAACCTTCCTCGTCCATAATGTCCACATCAGCTATGGCGGTATAACCATGATCTTCTGCCACCTGATAGTGCATGGCAGTGTTCGAACGTGATCCCCCGTAAGCGGTATTGCATTCCACAATCGTAGCGTTTAAGGATTGAACCAGATTTCCGATCAAATCCGTACGCAGATAGTTGCTGCCCGGTTCACCGGTAGAAAGTTTTACCGCTATATTGCCGGAGGGCGAAGCTCCCAGCGCTTCATAAACAGCCATCAGCCCATCTGAACTGATATCGGTAGTCATATAGACCACGGGAGCCGTTCCATCGGCTACCGGATCTTCGCCGGGGGCGGGGGTGTTTTCTTCGATGGGAGCGGGACCATCCTCTGTTTCATTCTCCGTTGTGGACGGCGTGGATTCCGTCTGGCTGCTCGGCGTAAGCGAATCGCTTGCTTCCTGCGTTTCTCCTGCTTGCCCGCAGCCAGCCAGACAAGCCATGACGAGGAAAGCAGCCATCATAAAGACAGAAATAACTTTCTTGCGCATTGTATACTCCTTTCTGCGCTCTGCGCGGATGATGTTTTTTTATTCCATGTGTTCCAAAGTGACCGTAACCCCGTCCGAAAAAGCCGAAATCTCATCGACTCCTGTTTCCAGCCTGCCTAAAGAAATCAGGCCGCTTGAATACCCAAACTCCTGGTAGAATAGAGAAAGGTTACCCCAAGGGGCATACAAGCAGAGGTCACCAGCCGAAGGGTCATAGCCGTCTGGTTCGCCTTCTGTGGGAAGCTGTTGTTCTTCCCGCAGATAGGCGATTTTCTCCACACCGTTGTAATCCTCAAAGGTCAGTTCCAGGGGCAACATTTCATACAGCGCATTGGCTGCCGGGGTCTCATACAAAGTGATCGTATAGGTTTTTCCTTCGGCTGTCATTCGGATCTGCCGCTGAACAGATTCCTCATTTGCCGTTTCCTCAGACGATGCGCTCTCGGAGATGTCCGATGACTCCGTTACAGGTTCGCGGCTTTCGCTGTCCTGGTTCTGCGAAGGCGGGGGCGTGGAGGAACTCAATTCCTCATGGGGATTTTCTGACTGGCAGGCGACAAGGAAGATGGCCAGCAGAACCGCCATTGCCAGACTTGCTGCTTTTTTCATACGCGCTCCTTTCTTTTGGCAGCCTTCTTCTTTCCGCCAAGTTTTCTCAAACCCTTGGAGAGATAGTGAGCAAGGAACGCCCAAAGCCCCATCAGGCAGAGGTAGTCAAGATAGAACGACCAGACCGGTTCCTCATAGTCCAGAAAAACGAATTCGGATCGCAGGAACAGATAAGTCGAAAAATCCCGGCCCACAAATACAAAAGCACCATAAGCTGCAATCAACAAACCAATCAGGAACAGGAGCGAACTGCGAAGTTTTGAAGGAACCGCCTTGCCGGTTCTTTTCCTTGCCATACCCAAAAACATATTCCAGTGCATCCCCAGATGAACGCTCATCAGGATAAAGCCCCAGTAGGCGCCCAGGATATGCAGCCTTCTGGCCAGCGCCATTCCGCCATCAACGGGTAAAAATGCGAATACATGACGCGACATGACAATGCCGCTGTACATCTGCGCTGCCATGGTCACCAGAAGCAGCATATCCACCAGAACCTGGAATACCCGCATGGGCGTATATCTGCCTTTAAATAGGCTTTTATACCAGCCTCGGTTTAAGATGTGATGGGCAAGGAACAAAACGAGCATTCCGGCTCCGACCCACTCGTGGGCGGATTCGCCCCAAAGCTGATACCCCATCAAAAAAAGCAGGAGCAGCGTCATCAACGCATCTACCACAATTTTGACGATGGCAGACCGATTCATAGCATCATCCTCCTATCCTTTTTCCGAACTCGTATGCCTCCTTCGGAAATTTCGTTCGTTTTGTCATGGAAACAGTGCCGCAGCCTGTCCCCAGGATCTCGCCCATATTTTCAAAGTTCAGATACCGGCAAAGGGTTTCATAATGGGCTTTCAGATCGGTCATAGTCCAGCTGTTGCTGTCCCATGCCGCCGCAATCAGGGCGGTTTTCAGCCCCCTGGCTGTTAATTGTCCGTTGAAACTGTAAAAGCGGTCGATCACCATCTTCAGCTGGGTGGAAAAACCGAAATAATAAAGGGGAGTCACGAAGACTGCCATATCTGCTGCAAGCAGCATTTCCCGCAACTTTGCCATATCGTCCTTCTGCACACAGGGTCCGGACATCCCACAGGCTTCGCATCCCAGGCAGGGATGAAGGCTTGCGTGACCGGCATCAAATACCGATACATCATGTCCCGACTCTTTTGCACCCCGGATAAATTCTTCTGCTAACAGGTTAGAAGAACCGTGCTTATGGGGACTGCTTTCAATCACCAAAATGTTCATGCCGGTACCTCCTTACAGACCGAGGCTTTTCACCCACGCGGACAGTTCGCTGGCTGAGGCGCTGCCGCTCAGTCTCTTTCCCGATACCATCCTTGCAGCGGGGCAGCTCTTTTGCAGGATCGCCGGGGTCTTGCCCAGGCCGCTTCCGCCGGAAGTGCAGAAGGGGACAATCGTCTTACCGGAAAGGTCGTAGCTTTCCAGGAAGGTCTGTACAATGCGAGGCGCTTCGTACCACCAAATGGGGAAGCCCACAAAAATGGTGTCATACTGCTCCATATCTGCCACCGGTGCAGCAATGGCCGGGCGGGAAGCAGGATCGTTCATTTCCACACTGCTGCGGCTCTTGTTGTTATTCCAGTTCAGATCAGCACTGGTATAGGGTTTGGCGGGTTCGATCTCATACAGATCGCCGCCAACAGCTGTTGCCAATGTGTTTGCCAGTCTTGCGGTCACACCGCTTGCCGAAAAATAAGCTACCAATGTCTTGCTCATGTTTTATACCTCCATATTTATCCAGATTTATTTCAAAGTATCGTAGTCCGCATCCGTCACAGCTTCCAGCCATTCGTTAGAAGTTCCTTCGCCGGGAATTTCCACTGCCAGATGGGAGAACCAGCTATCCTTTGCTGCGCCATGCCAGTGTTTGACGCCTGCGGGAATCTCCACTGCGTCACCGGGATGAAGCTCCTGCGCTTCCTTGCCCCATTCCTGATACCATCCTCTGCCTTCCGTACAGAGCAGGAGCTGTCCGCCGCCCTTTTCAGCCTTATGGATATGCCAGTTGTTGCGGCATCCCGGCTCAAAAGTTACATTGGCAATATTGACTCCGCTCTGGCCCGCAACGGGATTAAGATAACTCTGTCCCACAAAATACTGCGCATAGGCATCGTTGGGCTGCCCCTGACCGAACATACCGCCGTGTGCTTCTCCCGCCGTGTCGTCATCCTTCCAGACATCCTTTGCCAGACGGAAAACTGCCCAGCCCTTAGGCCAGCCTGCATAAAAGGCGGCGTGCGTGATGATCGCAGCAGCTTCCGCCCTGGTCACGCCGTGCGCTTTAGCGTTTTCAAGATGATAAACGAGGGACGAATCTGTGATGCCGGAAGACATCAGTGCCACCATGGTCACAATGCAGCGTGTTTTCAAGTCGATATCCTGATTGTTCCAATTCTCCCCGAACAGTACATCATCATTGTAGTGAGCAAACTCCGGGGCAAAATCTCCAAGCTGTACTCTGCCTGCAGTCTGTACAATTTTTTCACTCATAAAGAACCCTCCTTTGTTTTTTCATAACGCACCTCACATTGGCTGCGCTCCTGGTACATTTTCCAGTATGTTTCCGCAATCTTTTCCGGTGAGAATTCAGTTCCTGGTTTGATGCCGCCCACAATAGTGACTATGCCAAGAAAAATCCCCTTTTCTTTCAGAACAGGATGCATGGCGTAGACCATCGCCCTCAGCGCCGCCTTGTCCATGGAAAGCGGAAGATAGTCAAAATGCGGATGCACTGCCAGCCCTCCGCCTGTTACCAGAACAGTGCCATTCTTTTGGGAAAATTCTTCGGTATCAACCATTTGGATACAGCGATAAGCACCCGCCACATCTACCTGATAGCGTTGAATCAGAACATCTGCGTCAATATGTGTATCCACATCTGCGGTGGTAATTCCCACGTTATAAATCATCACATCCGGCGTACCAACTTCCTTCTGAATGGCTCTGAAGGAAGATTCCAGACTGTTCTGGTCAGTTACATCCGCAGGACAAATGAATGCTTCAACGCCGTTTGCTTCCAAATCCTTTTGAAACTTTTTCAACCGTTGCTCGTTCCGGGCAAGCAGTACAACACGAAATCCTTTGCTTCCAAAGGTCTCCGCAAGACTGTATCCCAGCCCAGGACCGGCGCCGATGATCACAGCTGTTTGTTTTGCCATCTTAGTTCCTTCCTCTTTCATCATGCGTCCTCATTCCTGTCGGAGATGAGCTGGCCGCCAACGCCTACATTCTCCAGGCTGTTTTCCTTCAGGAACACATAGAATCCGGCTTCCGGCAGCCCTGTCACTTTAGCTGCCACTTCGGTAAATCCCTTCACCAGCTCTTTTTTCTGTTCTTTATTTAACTTTGCCGCTTCAAACGTAATAACAGGCATCTTTCTTCCCTCCTTAAATCTTTCTTGCTTTCTGTATAGAAAAAACGGCGCACGATGCCGACAATGCGGCAGCGCACGCCGGCCTGAAATAATTCCCTTGTGGAATCAGATCATAGGCTTTTCCCAGGAACCGCGGGTATCCACTCCAGTCTGTGCCGCTGTCTGCTCCAGTTCCGCCATTTCCTCAGCGGTCAGGACTACACTGGCTGCCTTTACTGCGTCGGCTACCTGTTCGGGGCTGGTCACACCCAGAATTGGAGTAGTACCCTTTGCAATCGCCCAGGCAACAGGAATCTGTGCAGGGGAAACGCCATGAGCCGCTGCGATCTTCTTTGTCACAACAGTGAGCTTTTCGATCTGAGCAAGCTGGGGATTGTAGGTCGCAGCACGCATGCTTCCCTCCGGAAGCGGATGCTGGGTGTCATACTTACCTGACAGCGCGCCCTGTTCCAGCGTCATATAGGCAAAGAACTCCATCCCATGCTCCTTGCAGTAGTCCAGAATGCCCGCATCCTCAGAAGACCGGTACAGCAGGCTGTAGTGATTCTGGATTGCCGTAATATGGACGCCCTCGGCAGAGAGGATTTCTTCTGCCCGCTTGATCTGTTCCAGATTGTGGTTGGAAACGCCCACCCGGCGAACCTTGCCGCTCTTCATCAGAGGAATCAGGCCGGGAGTCCACTTCTCTACATTGCCCGGATTGTGAATCCAGTAGATGTCGATATAATCAGTGCCCAGGCGCTTCAGACTGCTATCACACATTTCCTCCACCGGACTCTTCCCCTCACTGGCAATATCGGGAGTAAATTTGGTGGACAGCAGAATGTCCTCACGCTTACAGGTTCTGGCAAACGCGCCCAGAATGTCCTCCGATGCGCCCATGCCGTATACCACAGCGGTGTCCCAGAGGTTCAGGCCCGCATCCATAGCGGCGTCGAACACCGGCTTCAGCTCCTTTTCTCCCAGCTTGTTGCCGAAAACCTGATCTCCGCCTACAGCGCCAACGCCCCAGGACCAGGTACCGAGTGCAATTTTAGGGAATTTCTTTCCGTTTTCCATAATAAAAGTCTCCTTTTTGTAATGATTTGATTTTATAATGATTCAGTCTGATAGTCCGTTTGCCGCCAGCCAGCTGCTCACATCATCCGGCATACTGCTGCCGCCAGAATAGTGGATATCCAGCGCCTCTCCCATGGCGGCATCCGGCACAAGTTTCGCAATGGCCGTCAGGCTTTGCCCGAACCGGCCGCCACCGTGACTGCAAAACGGGATGACGGTCTTGCCGGAAAAATCGTATTCCTCCAGGAAGGAAGCCACCGGCATGGGGATGGACGCCCACCAGTTGGGATAACCCAAAAGAATGGTGTCGTATTGCTCCATATTCTCCACATGACCGGCAAGCTCCGGCCGAGCCTGTTCGTTCTGATCCCGCTGGGCTTCGTCCAATACTGTGTTGTAGTCATTCGAATAGGGATGGACCATGGTAATCTCGAACAGATCTGCCCCGGTCTGCCGCTGGATCTCTTCTGCGATCCCCTGGGTATTTCCACCCCAGGAGAAATAGGCGATCAAGACGTTTCCGTCACCATCGGAGGCATTTTCCACTGCAGCGCCGGACACTGTACCGGAGCCCGCTACGGCGTTTCTCACCAGCCGGATACCAATATTGAAGCTCATATGCTCTGGCTCCAGAGTTGCCCGGTACGCACAGCGCATATTTTTGGCAAAATCGTTCCAGCCACCCCCACGGTAGACCCGCAGCGCGCCGGTCTCTGGCCCGGTGGGATCGGTCTGTTCTTCTGCGGGATATGCGCCGTAGTAATCCCAGACCCATTCGCTGACATTGCCATGCATATCGTAAAGGCCAAAAGCATTGGGTTCAAAGCTTCCCACCGCTAATGTAGTCTCCCGATAGATACCGGGTTGTGTTTCCAGATTGCCCTGGGAAAAGTAATTCCCTTCAATTTCATAAGGGTAGTGTCCATAATAGTTGACCTCCTCGGCGCTGGGAGAGTTTTCCGTATTGAAGGGCGTTTCCGTCCCTGCGCGGCAGGCGTATTCCCATTCCGCCTCTGTGGGGAGGCGATATCCGTCCGCTTCTCGGTTCCAGGTGACATTTGTTCCATCGATGGTATACGCCGGCGTCAGGTTTTCCTGTTCACTGCGGGCGTTGCAGTAAGCGACGGCATCCAGCCATGACACATTTTCTACCGGCAAATCTTCTCCGGAGAAATTGCTGGGGTTTTCTCCCATCACTGCCTCATACTCAGCCTGTGTCAGCTCGTATGGACTGATATAGAAATCGCTGACCGTGACGGTGTGCTGGGTTTCATCCGCACTGCGCCATGGCTCTGAATCCGGGCTGCCCATCTGAAAAGTGCCGCCCTCGATGAGGACGAAGCCTTCTGTCGGCTCCGATACCAGTGCAGAAGTGGGAGATGTCTCAGAGGAAACAGAACCGCTTTCCGCCGGCGGATTCTCCGATTCTGTTTGTGAAACGGATTCCTGCGAACAGGCCGCCAGCGACACCGCCATTAATAGGGACAACAGAAGTGCCGTTATTCGTTTCATCTTGCCTCCCCCTTACTGGTCAAGGCCGATTGCGGCCAGCCATTCCGTCACGGCAGCGGCAGGTTCCGCAGCCTGTGAGCTTCCCAGGGAAAGGCCCTCGGTCACGGTAGCCTCCGGTTCCATACTTTCAATCGTCCCGATTGAACCGGAAAAACCGCTGCCGCCAGAGGTGACAAAGGGGGCGATGGTCTTGCCGGAGAAATCGTACTCATCCAGGAAGGTGTAAAGGATCATCGGCATATCTCCCCACCAGTTGGGAAAACCGAAATAGACGGTGTCGTACTGCTCAAAATTCTCCACGGTTTCCGCGATCGCCGGGCGGGCATCACTGGCCTGTTCCTCCTGCGCAATATCCAGAAGAGTATCGTAATCGTCCGTGTAAGGTTCAGCCGGGATAATTTCAAAAATATCTGCGCCTGTCTGCGCCTGGATCTCATTTGCAACCGACTCCGTATTGCCGGACCAGGAGAAATATACAATCAGGGAATTGGACCCCGCCTCATCCTCCGGCTCGGAAGATGCTTCGGCCTGGGATTCTCCCTCAGTTGGAACAGAGGAGTCTTCTGGAGCAGAGGTTTCTTCAGTCTGTGAAACGACTTCAGAAGAAGTGCTGCTTTCCTCGGAATCAGGAGAACTGCTCTCCGTGGAGCCGCTGTTTCCACAGGCGGCAAGGGTAAATACCATTGCGAGTGTCAATGCAAGGGAAAGAATTTTTTTCATTTTGTGATCTCCTTTCGTTTGGCAGGCTCCTGCGGGTTTCGGTTTCCCGTTTCGCAGACACCTGCGTTTTTTATTTGTTCTCTCTGCCAAGAGTCATGCACTTGGCTGCGGTTTCCCCGGTTTTCAGGTAGGTGTAGCCGGGCATCTCAAACAAAATCGGTTTGAAAACATCATAGTTGATTTTCCCGGCGTCATTCAGGATACTTTCCTCGGCATAGGTGTGATCGATGGTCAGGATAAAATTGTCAAATCCTTTTGTCTCGTAGATATCCTCCACCGAACACTCCATAGTCAGCTTCGCTTCGCTGATCTGCGGAGCGCCATTCTGCCCGATGGTATACTCAAACACCTGGGATTTATCTGTTTTGCTGCCGCTGACACAGCCCACATAATCAGCCTTCTGGAGCATTTCTTCGTCCACAATATTGACCGAGAGAGCCTTACTCTCGCGGATGCCCTGATTTGTATAATGGGGCTTTGCCAGACTGACCATGATATGGTCGTGTCCCATGATTCCTACATGACCCACCAACACCCAGTTGGGTTTACCATTTACCATAGTACCTACTACTACAAGAGGCGTCGGATAGAGCGCCAGTACGGAGCCTAAATCTTTTTTCATTTTACATTCATCCTTTCTTTGTGTTATTGTTCCGAGCTGGAAGGCCTGTTTGCGTCAAAAATGATGTAATCCAGCTGATCCAGCAATTTCTGCTTGGAGTGGATATTCTCCAGAAGCTTTTGCCGCTGACTGCGCAGATAGCGGAGCTTTTCATCCTTCGTGATCCTGCTTTGCATGAGCCGCTCCATGAAACTTCGCAGCGTGTCCACTTCGGCACCAGCATCCATCAGCACATTGATAATTCCCAGATAGTCCATCAGATCATCATTGTAATCGACCATGCCGTCCGGCTGCTTATGGCAGTCAAATAACCCCTGCTTTTCGTAAAACTGCAGTTTATCCAACGGTACAGCAAAGCGTTCACTTGCCTGCTCAATGGTCATACGCTTTCCTCCCTTCTATATACAAAAATGTGAGTGTGCCTGGAAAGCGTTCTGCTTTCGGCTACACTCACATTATAAGAGACGGTCTTGCATTTGTAAAATACTTGGTTTCTTTGGCGGCCATGCTTTGAAAGCATTTCAAAATTCCTGAAAAACGGCAAAAAGGAAGCCGTGCAAGGTCTCCTTTTTTGCCGCATAATAGGGCTTCTTAGACAATATATTGCTTTATGGTCTACTTCTACAGGCCCCTGTTCTCTGTTTTAATATTCACTATTTATCAATTCTTGCAATTCATCTATAAAACGGCAGACATGAAATCCATCACATACGGCATGGTGAACTTGAATTGCCAAAGGAATGAGAGTCCGTCCAGCCTTTTGATAGTATCTTCCCATTGTGAAAATAGGTTTCAAATAGTCATATCCTTTTTGTAAGTTCAGGTTAAATCCTTCAAAGGTTGCCCACGGTATCATTGACACACTGAAGTTGTTGCTTGGAACATTTGGTTTTGCCATCATTCCTTTTTGATTCCCATATTGTAAAATATCATTTTCGTATTCAGCTAAAAATTCTTCAATATTTGATGTATAAACAGTCCAGAGGTTAGAAAATGTTTCAGTATGCTTGTGAAACACTGTATAGCAAGGTATCATTTCACTGTATATACCCAATTCATCATTCTCGTTGAAAGAGGTTCTAAATTCAGAATGACGATTCACAATGGTGGTAAGATAATAAAGCATAGCCGGATATAGCTTAATCTGTCGCTCCCTTATTTTTGTAATATCTAATTTGACGGTCATGCTGTAAGTACAGGGAACATTTGAAAAATAGTGTTCAAAATATTCCTTACGAGCCCAGGTATCCCTATCAATTTTTTCAAACAACATTTTGCTTACTCCCTATTTTTTTCACCTATTTCCGTCCTCGCTGTGGCTTTGGATTTTTCAGCAAGTCCGACTTTTGTGCCATTCTTTTTAACCACTTTCTTTTTTCTGACAGTTTCCCATAGTTCAGCTTGAGCCGCTTGCAGATAAACGCCATCGCCACCCGTTCCGGGGCGCTGTCCATGCTGGCGATTTCCTCTGCGGTCTGTAAGAAATCCCGAATTTCTTCTGGAGTATGGTATTAAGATTTGTAAAGCACTTGATTCCTCTTGCTATCATGCTCTGTAAGCATTTCGAGCCAATTCAATGAATTTTTGTACAGCTTGATTAGCGGGCTGGTATTTTTTCCAGACCAATACAGAGGTGTTGCTGATTTCCGGAGAGAGGGGGCGGAATGTCAAACCCGAAAACTGTTTTACAGCCCCCTCAATCACAAACGCATATCCAAGGTGGCGCTTCACCAGCAGAGCCGCGTTGTCAATCATATCATAGGTGCAAAACACATTCAGATGATTCGTATCGCCGCCAAACCAGGCTTTCGCTTCCCGCTCAGTAATCCGCCAGTTCACGATCAGCCGCAGAGATTGTATATCTGTGGGTGTGATGAACGCTTTCTCTGCCAAGGCATCGTCTTCCGGCATGAGAAGACCCCAGACATCTTTTTGAGGCAGACGGATAAAATCATACTTCTCCACTTCAACAGGTTCCATCAAGATACCGATGTCCAGGAGCCCCTTATCCAACTGATCTTTAATGGCAGCCGCCATACCGGTACGAAGCTCGAAACGAACCTGTGGATATTTTTCCGTATAGGCCTGCAACAACTCCGGCAAAGCTTCGGAAGTCGCCGCAGTCACACCGCTGCCAATAGAAATGAGACCCATCAATTCTTCAGCACCGCTTTTGAACTCCTGCTCTGTTTTGTCAGCCAGAGAGACCAGTTCCTCAGCCCGCCGGCGCAGCAACATACCGGCTTCTGTCAGGGATATTTTTCTGTTCGTCCGCTCAAACAATTTTGTGTTCAACTCATCCTCCAGTTCTGCCATCTGACGGCTAAGAGTAGGCTGAGTGATATGTAAAATCTCTGCTGCACGTGTAATGTTTTCTTCCCGCACAACAGCTAAATAATAGCGAAGAACTCGAAGTTCCATAGTCGCGCCCCCTCATTGGTATATATAAATATTATACCACAGATATGCCTTATTTGGAAGTTCTTTTATTTGTCATGCTTTGAACGAATTTCAGAAGCATCTCTATGTACCCAGCCGCACTACGCGGCTGGGTTCTTCTTTTTGAGGAAGTTAATACGCCGGGGTACCGTACCCATAAATCTCATAGTACCCAATAGGGTAGCTGTTCTGGCGCACAGAATCGCCGGAGTTGCCTTCTACGGTGTAGACGCGGCCATTCTCAACTTTCTCCACAATACCCACATGGTCGGATTGCCCGTCTTGGCCTCCATCATCCCAGTCAAAAAAGATGATGTCGCCGGGGCGCGGCT
>OIZU01001234.1_pt1 | contig 14576 bp, 11 predicted proteins | sample 1588661 | NCBI WGS metagenome assembly OIZU01 (sample SAMN03283257) | human gut metagenome | biome: human-associated habitat; material: feces | host: Homo sapiens | place: USA | collected 2013 | reverse complement strand
CGATATTATTGCGACATATCCATATCCGAATACACTCGTGGTCTGTGAGATCACCGGAAAACAGTTAAAGACCGTGATGGAGCGCAGTGCGGAATATTTTGCTTATGATAAGGATGGAAATGTCTGTGTTTCCGACAGTTTTCTGATTCCGAAAGTCGAGCACTATAATTACGACTACTATATGGGTGTGGATTTTAAGATCAACCCGGAGAATCCAATCGGCAGCCGGATCGAGGGATTGTCAAAGGACGGAAAACCGGTTCTTGATGATGATAAATTTACGATCTGTCTCAACAATTACCGTTACAGCGGTGCCGGTGGATATGATGTTTACACGGAGTGCCCGCTGGTCAAAGAGATCAATGTTGAGATGGTGGAACTCATTATGGATTATTTCCACGAATATCCGTATATTGAGGTGTGATGTATCACATAATGGACTTGACAGAATGCCAGGTTTGAAATATAATCAAGACAGCGTGTTGAAGAGAAGAGTACTGATCGGAAATTTTAAAGAGAGAGATACATTTTGGTGCGAGTATCTTAAAATGGAACATCAGGAAGACCACCTCTGAGCGGCCCTAATTCGGTCCGGTGATTCCGTTATCATCAAAATGAGAGATTTTCCACATGGAAATAAACGGGGTGGAACCGCGGATAAAAGATTGTTTATTCGTCCCTTATACAGATAAGTTGTCTGTATAAGGGACTTTTTAGTTCAGGAAAAGGAGATTGATCATGGTAGATTTTAAAGAAGATGAGAGACTGAATACGCTCAACCATTCCTGTGCACATGTGATGGCACAGGCAGTAAAACATTTATATCCGAACGCAAAGTTCTGGGTAGGACCTGTTGTAAAAGAAGGATTTTATTATGATATCGATCTTGGCGATACCGCAGTCAATGATGATGTGATCGCAGCGATCGAGAAAGAAATGAAAAAAGTCTGCAAAGAAGGTAAAAAGATTTACAGACGTGAGATCTCAAAGGCAGAAGCATTAGAGCTGTTCAAAGATGATGAGTATAAGCTTGACTTAATCGATGGCCTGGAGGATGGAAACATTTCCGTTTACGATCAGGGCGATTTCACAGATCTCTGCCGTGGACCGCATGTCGACAATACCAAGTTATGTAAAAACTTTAAGCTGATCAAATATTCCGGTGTTTACTGGAAAGGTGATGCAAACAACCATGTCATGCAGCGTATCTACGGTGTATGTTTCCCGACCGCAGAAGAGTTAGAGGAGCATTTAAAACTTTTAGAGGAAGCGAAAGACCGTGATCACAGAAAGATCGGCAAAGAGATGCATCTGTTCATGTCCGATGATCTGGTTGGACGTGGACTTCCGATGTTTCTTCCAAAGGGATATACCGTATGGCAGGAGCTTGAAAATTATATCAAAGCAAAAGAGCGCAAACTTGGTTATCTGCATGTTATGACACCTTGTGTCGGTACGGTAAATCTGTACAAGACTTCCGGTCACTGGGATCACTACAAAGAGAACATGTTCCCGGCAATGGAAGTTGAGGGAGAGTCTTTCGTACTCCGTCCGATGAACTGCCCGCATCACATGATGATCTACGCAAACAGAATGCATTCCTATAAAGATCTTCCGATCCGTATCGGTGAGATCGCACATGACTTCCGTTTTGAGGCAAGTGGAACTTTAAAGGGTATCGAGAGAGGAAGACATTTCTGCCAGAATGATGCACATTTATTTGTAACACCGGAGCAGATCGAATCAGAGTTTGCAAAAGTGGTTGAGCTGATCTTTGATACTTACAAAGATTTCAATATCACAGATTACCGCTGTGTACTCTCCCTAAGAGATCCGGAAGATAAAGTAAAATATCATGATGATGATGAGATGTGGAACAACGCAGAGAATGCACTCCGTAAAGTGCTTGACGATATCGGTATCGAGTATACAGAAGAGATCGGCGAGGCTGCTTTCTACGGACCAAAACTTGACGTTAATGTAAAACCGGCGATCGGTAATGAGTATACACTTTCAACCTGCCAGTTAGACTTCTGTCTGCCGGCAAAATTCAATCTGTCCTATATTGACAGTGACGGAACAAAGAAAACACCGGTTGTTTTACACAGAGCGATCCTTGGTTCCCTCGACCGTTTCATGGCATACATTTTAGAGGAGACAAAAGGAAACCTGCCGTTATGGTTAGCTCCGGTTCAGGCTAAGATCCTTCCGGTAAAAAATGAGGATGAGGAACTCAACGCATACTCTCATGACTTATACAAATATCTCGATGATAACGGAATCCGTGTTGAGATCGATGAGAGAAACGAGAAACTCGGCTACCGTATCCGTGAAGCACAGATGGAGAAAGTGCCGTATCTGTTAGTACTTGGTAAGAACGAAGCAGCTGACGGAACCGTAAGTTACAGACTGCATGGAGAGCAGAATTCCACCACAGTTTCCAGGGAAGATTTCCTTGCACTGTTAAAAGAGGATATCCGCACAAAGAAGATCAATCCTGCAGCATTAAAATAAACAGAAATATGAAAATGCGGTGTGTCCGGCAGGATATGCCGTATTTTTTTAAATTCATAGGAAATTACGTCCTATGAATTTAAAAATTCATGACTGGAATACACCAGACAGGAAACAAAAGCCTGATAAATTGTCAAAGATGTATATTGCAATCAAAATTAAATGATAGTAGAATGAAACCAATATAGGACCGTTTATGAGAATAAATCAGAAAGAACAAAGGAGGATATTGATGTGACCCTAAGTGGAAAAGTATCATTAAAGGTAAAAATGACGATTCTGATTATTGAGATTTTAATAATCGGATCATATGGAGTAGTTGTCGGAGATAAAAATATGGGTGCTATCCGTAATGATGCGATCGCCAGCATGGAAGAATATGTAAGTGAGGAACATCCGGAATATTCCCAGGAAGAAATACAACAGGAACTGCAGCCGATATTGCAGAAAATGCAGCAGGAAAAGAAAGCAAAACAGGATCAGTTTTTCTATTTTATGGTTATTATGTGTATACTCACGGATATATGGGTACTGTATCTTACATTCGACATTACATCGGGCGTCAAAAGATCTGCGCTGTTTGCCAAAAAAATGGGACAGGGCGATTTTACGCAGCGTGTGGAGGAAAAATACCTGAAACGTGAAGATGAGATCGGTATTCTGGCACGCAGCATCCGTGACATTCATCACAATATGAGACATCTGATCGGCTATGTACAGCGCGAAGCGGATACATTGGATGAAACGGTTGGAACAGCAGAGGCGGCACTGGCAAAACTTGCGGACGAGATCGACAGTGTATCCGGTATCACGCAGGAACTTGCAGCCGGAAATCAGGAGACCGCAGCAGCTGCACAGGAAGTGAATACGATGTCCGGAGAGATTGAGGAAGCTGCAAAAGGAATTGCAGAGCATGCGCAGGAGGGAAATGGAAAAGTTGACGAGATCCATACCAGAGCGGCTGATACGAAACAAAAGATCAGTGCAAGCCGTGCAAATATCAGGAAAGTGCATGGGGAAATCAATGAGAGCTTATCGGAAGCACTGGAAAATGCAAAAGTCGTGGAGCAGATCGGTGTTCTTGCGGAGTCCATCATGGGAATCACTTCGCAGACAAATCTGCTGGCTTTGAATGCGTCAATTGAAGCCGCAAGAGCCGGAGAGGCGGGAAAAGGATTTGCAGTTGTTGCAGATGAGATCCGTAATCTTGCGGAGCAGTCGGCGAGCACGGTCGGGAATATCCAGGAAGTGACAGAGCGTGTCCAGACAGCAGTTGCAAGACTGACCACAGATGCAAAACGTCTGTTAGAGTTTGTGGGAGGAGACGTCACGGAGAGTTTTGATGATTTTGAAAAAATGGCAGATAATTATAGTGAAGACGCAAACTATGTTGAAGAACTTGTAACGGATTTCAGTGCGGCATCCGAACAGCTTTTAGCTTCAGTCAGCGGAGTGGTTGCAAATATAGAGGAGGTAACGAAAGCTGCAAATGATGGTGCGGCAAGTACCGGAAGCATTGCAGAGCGTGTTACCAATGTTGACAGACAGGCAGAAGATATGCGTGTACTGATGAAACAGACGCAGGAAGCATCTTTGATGCTGCGGAAGGACACAAAGAAATTTACGGTTGCATAGACAGGATCAATCTATTGTAAAAAATATTTTGGATAAAGTGAAAATTAGGACTGCACCACCATTTACTAATTTTAAAAGTTCAAGTAAAATATAAGTAAAATTATGCTTTGTAAAACAGGGAGACTTATATGTTACGGGAAAAGATTAAAAATTGGAAAATGGAACTGGCTGCAGTCCTTGTTTTTGTTCTGGTTTTGGGAATGACGGGGCTATCCGGCAGTGTGAAGGCGGCAGACCAGACGGACTTGAAAACAATAGATATCATGTTCGTGCATGACACACATTCTCATCTGAACAGCTTTTCAACGGTAGTAGATGAAAAACAGGAAATGATCGGCGGGTTTGCAAGGATTAAGACACTGATCGATGAACAGAAAGAAAAAGCCCCGGATACACTGGTGGTGGATGGCGGAGATTTTTCCATGGGAACGCTGGTGCAGACCGTTTTTGAGACACAGGCGGCAGAGATTCGGATGTTAGGGGCACTGGGCTGTGAGGCGACAACACTTGGCAACCATGAATTTGATTATCGTTCAAAGGGGCTTGCTAAGATGCTTGAAACCGCGGCGGAAAGCGGAGATACCGTGCCGGAGCTTCTTGTCTGTAATATCAACTGGGATGCCATGGAACAGCAGGGATTCTCAGAAGGACAGCAGCAGATCCGTGATGCATTTACGGAATACGGTGTGAAAGATTATGTGATGGTGCAAAAGGGCGATGTCCGGGTGGCACTGCTTGGCGTATTCGGAAAAGATGCACTGGCATGTGCACCGACCTGCGAACTGCAGTTTACGGATCCGGTGGAAGCAGTAAAAAAGACCGTAGCTGAAATTAAGAAAAACGAAGATGCGGATATTATCGTCTGTCTTTCCCATAGTGGAACTTCAGAGGATGAGTCAAAGTCAGAAGATGAGATTCTTGCGAAAAAAGTGCCGGATCTGGATGTGATCGTCAGCGCACATACGCATACGAAACTGGATGAGCCGATTGTGCATGGGGATACTTATATCGTTTCCGCAGGTGAGTACGGCAAGTATTTAGGTTCCTTATCCTTAGAACAAAAGGATGATGGCCGATGGAACATGAAAGAATATAAACTTACTCCAATCGAGACGGACATTGCAGAGAATGCTGCTACACAGGAAGAAATCAATTCTTTTATGGCGACGGTGGATACCGATTATCTGGCACAGTTTGGGTTTACGAGAGAACAGGTACTTGCGGAAAATGATGTAGCATTTGACAGCCTGGAGGATCTCTACAACATCCATACCGAGCATAATCTGGGGGATCTCATCGCAGATGCCTATGCTTATGCGGTCACAAACAGTACGGATTATAATGGCACTCCCGTGGATGTGGCGATCGCGCCGAGTGGAACGATCCGTGATACCTATACAAAAGGAAACATTACGGTGGAGGATGTGTTTAATTCGTTTTCACTTGGAATCGGTGCGGACGGTGTGCCGGGGTATCCGCTGATCGAAGCATATCTGACAGGAAAAGAGTTAAAAACTGTGGCAGAAATCGACGCATCCGTGTCTGATCTGATGACATCTGCACGTTTGTATATGTACGGTTTGCAGTTTACTTACAACCCGCATCGTATGATCTTAAACCGTGTTACCGATGTGTATCTGCTGGATGCAGATGGCAATCGCAGGGAGTTAGAGGACGATAAACTGTATCGCGTGGTGGCAGATCTTTACAGTGGGCAGATGCTGTCTGCGGTGACGAAAACATCGTATGGACTGTTGTCTGTTGTGCCGAAAAAGGCAGACGGAACACCGATTGAAGATTTTGAAGATGTGATTTTGACAGATAATGGCGGGGAATTAAAGGCATGGACGGCGATCGCACATTATATGGAGTCGTTCCCGGATGAAAATGGAGATGGAATTGCGGATATTCCACAATATTATGCCGGATTGCATGAAAGAAAAGTGGTAGATGATTCGTTCAATCTCATAAAATTAATAAAAAATCCGAATAAATATGCCGTCATGATCGCAGGAATAGTATTGATCGCTATTTTACTGGTTGTTTTGCTGATACGGTTAGTGTTAAAATTAGTAAAATACCAGACAGGAAAAAGACGCAGCGGAAGTAAAGCAGGAGAAGAACCATGAGCGCGCAGGACAAAACGGAAGAAATTTTAAGACAAATGCATATATTGCTTGCAGGCAGTGAAGCTTATGACAGTATTGGCAGTAAAATTATCCTTGATAAAAAAAGAATGTTAGAGCTGCTTGCAGAGCTAAATAAGGCCATTTACGCGATGTTGGATGAGTATGAACTGACAACGCGGGGCAAGGAGCGTGCAAGACGTGAGGCGGCAAAAATCGGAGAAGATATCTTAAAAGATGCCAGCGGGAAAGCGGAGGATGTGTATGCTGCGTCTGTTATGTATACCAATGAGGCACTGCGGCATGTACAGGAAATCATGCAGAGGGCAACGGATGCCATGCAGGAGATTTATAAGGATGCCAATGAAAAACTTCAGAAAGAAAAAGATGTTGTAAGGAGAGACCAGTCAGACCTGAAAGGACATCTGCAGAATCTTGCTGATACGGACAAATATCTGAATCTGATCGAGGATCGTAACCGTGAGATTGAAAAAGAAAGGGCAAAGGAAAAGGGGGAGACAGAGCCATCGCCTTATTCTGCGATCAAACCGGAAATTAAGATCAACCAGGAGTATTTTGAAAAGGCAGGAATCGTGCCGGAAAATGAACTGCCCGAAGAAATTCCCGAAGATACGCCAGAGGAAGCTGCGCCAAAAGCAGAGGTAAATGTCAATGTCAATCTGGATGCGGAATATTTCCACTGGAAAGAGGGCGGAGAAGCTTCCGGCGAGAAGAAACCGGAGAAACATTCTTTCTTCTCCAGACATCATAAAGAGTAAAAGGAGAATGTGATGTTAGAGAAGCCGGAGGAAAAAGAGTTTCACAAAAAATGGGAAAGCCTGTATGTTTTTACGGGACGCAGAAGTGACCTGACAACGATGATTTCCATTGCGGTCATAAATCCAATGATCCTGTATGTCTTTATCGGGTATGTAGCAGGGAAACGGATCAGTCTGCCGGTGTTGTATCTTATCATCGATGGAGTATTGTTTTTACAATGGGGACTGCTGGTAAAAAGACGGAAAAGAAAGATAGAGCAGTCCATACAGGATGTGGCCGGACAAATGGACACCATCAGGGAAAAAATAAATGAACTGGGAAATTAACTGACAAAAAAGGGAGACAGCCTTAATGGCCGTCTCCCTGTTTATATCCTGTATTAGAGATGATCTGCTGGCTGTTTGAAAGAACTGTTGCAGATGGGGTATAATTTTCATCATTAAATAAAAACTGATGTAATTGTGTAACGTTAGAAGCAAGATCGCACGGAATGACAACATCGCCGATCTTATCATATTTGTGCGTTGTTTTTTCATATGGAAAACCGGTTGTATCTCCAATGTCATAACTGAAAACTTTTGTGGCAAGGGCAAGGAGATCCGTGTTGGAAAAACTGGTCTGAATGTCCCCAAAAGCTGCGTTGATCAGTTTGTTGAGTGTCAGAATGTTGGATTTCTGCGCTTTCTGCATCATTGCGGTCAAAACAGTACGCTGGCGTTCGGTTCTGCGGTAGTCATCACCGCCGCCATAACGGATTCGTGCGTAGGCGCATGCCTGTACGCCGTCTAAGGTGTAAGTTCCGCCGGAGGCAGGTGGTGTGGAATTGTGTCCGGTCAGTTCATTTAATTCTTTCATATAACCGATCATCAGACTTGCCTCATCATCGGTGATCGTGATGTCGACACCGCCTAACAGGTCGACACATTCAATGATCGCATTGAAGTCGACGGTTACATAGTCGGTGATTGCAAGATCAAGATTGGTATTTAACATGGACAGTGCCTGTTCCGGTCCGCCCTTTGCGTAGGCTGCGTTGCATTTCTGGTAAGTGCCGCTTCCGGTATCTAAATAAGAATCACGGTAAACAGATACCAGATTGATGGTATGCTGTTTCGTATCGATGTTTGCCAACATGATAACGTCGCTGTTTCCTTTGGAGAGGCTGCCGTTGGAACGGTTGTCGAGTCCGAAGAGGGCGATCGTTTTGTAATGAGCCATCGCTTCTTTTGTCTCATCGGAGAGATCGTCATTGATGGAGACATCGTTCATGTCTAACTTATTTTTTTCAATTTTAGATAATTTGGTTGTGATAAAAAGGGCAATGGCGAGGAGCAGAATGATCACAAACTCCAGAATAAGGAGCATGATTTTTTTCTGCTTTCTGCTTTTGCCTGCAGTGTGCACATTTTTTTTCATAAGAATCCTCCGTTTTGTGTAAAACTTATTTTATTTACGGGAAAACTGTGGAAAATCTACGGAATTCCTGTGTGTACCAGTACGGGTACGAAAGATATCATAAGGCGGGGATGAATAGGATGCAATAAAGTATTTCTTAAATTTAAGGCCAATTTCTTAAATTAAATTAAGAAATGTGGAAAATGTTGTATATGCAGTGGGAATTTAAAGGAATATTAAGAAATCCGCTCTATAACAATTTAAACTTTCCTGTTAAAATAAATGTAAGATCTGGTGTAATACTTGAAGTAAGACACAAAAAGAATGGAGGAACTTATGCAGACAATTTTAGTGTGTGATGATGATAAGGAAATCGTGGAAGCGATCGAAATATATTTACAGCAGGAAGGGTATCATATTTTAAAGGCATATGACGGCGAAGAAGCACTGGAGATCTTAAAAGAAAATGAGGTTCATCTTCTGATCATGGATGTGATGATGCCGCGTCTGGACGGAATCCGTGCGACCTTAAAAATCCGTGAGGAGAGCAGCATTCCGATCATTATTTTGTCTGCAAAGACGGAGGATGCGGATAAAATTTTAGGACTTAACATCGGGGCAGATGACTATGTGGAGAAACCGTTTAATCCGCTTGAACTGGTAGCGAGGGTCAAATCACAGTTAAGGCGTTATACCCAGCTTGGAAATGCGGCAGAGAGCAGCGCATCGGTGTATACAGTCGGTGGATTGTCGATCAATGATGATTTAAAAGAAGTGACCGTGGATGGAGAAGTGGTAAAGCTGACACCGATCGAGTACAACATCCTTTTATTATTGGTCAAAAATCAGGGAAAGGTATTTTCCATTAATCAGATCTATGAGAGCATCTGGAATGAGGATGCGATCGGAGCGGACAATACGGTGGCAGTACATATCCGCCACATCCGTGAAAAAATCGAGATCAATCCGAAGGAGCCGCGCTATTTAAAGGTTGTGTGGGGCGTTGGATACAAGATCGACAAGAACTGATTCTGGGAGGGATTCCGTACGCCGGCATACAGGATAATGTCCGGCACGGGGATGGAGACTTCATATGGAAAAGAAATCATACACATACGGCAGTAAGCTGGCAGGGATGATCCTGCACCTGTTTTTTACGGTAATACTTACCATCGCTGTCTATCTTTTGGCATCACTGATCAGCAAAAATATTCTGCAGGTAACGGATATCGGTACAGATGATTTTTTTAATTCGGGCTACTATACCAAATGCATGGAGCAGAAATGCAGTGAACTGACCGATTATCTGCATCTGTTACAAAAAGGCAATAAGCGGAGTGCGGAGGACGATAAGCGTTATCTGCAGTATACAAATGAGTTTAAGCGTGAAGACACCAATTTCTGTTACTGGTATAAACAGAATGGGGTGTGGTATACCAATCAGCCGGATTCGGTGGAAGGCCAGGAGTTTGATACACAGACTGTTCTCATGGAGGCAAAGACCATGGGGGATTATCTGATCTATGATATGGAGAAAAAGGAATTTGGAACGGATATCCGCGGCATGGAGAATTACTTTTTTGACAGTTATAATAACCAGATGTATCTGCCACTGGAAAATGTGGTGCTTGTGATCGGAGTGGATACGGATCTGACGGCAAAAGACGATCTGTATGATGCCGAGATGGAGTATGTAAGACTGCATCCGTGGATCAAAGTCAGTATTGTTGCTGCGCTGGTCAGTCTGATGGGATGGGTATTAAGTCTTGTATATCTGACACTTGCAACCGGACACAGAGATGGGGAAGAAGGAGTTCATCTTAATTTTGTGGACCGGATAAAAACAGAGATCGTGACCGCCGTATTTATTGCAGCAACCAGTGAGCTCATCATGCTTTTGTCCCATGTAAATAATAAAACGTGGAACGTGTCGGGACTGTTGGTCGCATCGGGAACGGTCAGTCTATTGATTGATGTACTGTTTCTCATTTTTTATCTGAGCATGGTGCGCCGGATGAAGGCGGAAGTGATGTGGGAAAACAGCCTTGCCTGCTGGTTTGTAAAAGGGATGGACAAGTTTTTTGAAAAACGGACGGTGACGGTGAGCGTGCTGGTTGTCTTTGCAGTCCACATGATCGTCTGTTTCGTGCTTGCGATGGGAGCTTTTTATTACCACCGGGTAATCTGTCTGGTACTGCTTTTAATCTTCAGCGGCATGGAGGCATATTTCCTGCTGCGTTCGGCAGTGGAACATTATCAGGTATATGAAGGCGTGGAAAAAATTACGGAAGGTGTGCTAAGCAACAAGATCGACACAGAAGGACTGCATGGTGAGGATAAAAAACTTGCCGAAGCGATCAATAATATTGGCAGCGGTCTTTTGCATGCGGTGGATGACAGTACAAAAAATGAGCGCATGAAGGCAGACCTGATCACGAATGTTTCACATGACATCAAAACACCGCTGACCTCGATCATTAATTATGTCAATCTGATCAAACTGGAACATATTGATAATGAACGGGTGAATGGTTATATCCGAATCCTGGATGCCAAGTCACAGCGGTTAAAGCAGCTGACGGAGGATCTGGTTGAGACATCGCGTATTACATCCGGAAATGTCAAACTGGATATGCAAAAGATTGACTTAGTGGAGCTGATCTATCAGACGGCAGGCGAGTTTAATGAAAAATTTGAGGCGAAAGAGCTTACAATCGTCACCAAACTCCCGAAAACGGAAGTGATGATCCTTGCGGACGGCAGACAGCTCTACCGTGTCATCGAAAACCTTTATAATAATGTTGCAAAATATGCGCTGGAAAAAACAAGAGTTTATGTGGATGTGCATGTACTGGAGGAAAAAGTGACATTTTCCATCAAAAATGTTTCGGAGCGTTCCCTTGCGTTGGAAAACAGTAATGCGGGAGATCTGACAGAGCGTTTTATCCGTGGGGATGCCTCAAGAACGACCGAGGGAAGCGGACTGGGGCTTTCCATTGCAAAGAGTCTGACACAGCTTATGGGCGGCATCTTTTTCATCGGGGTGGACGGAGATCTGTTTAAGGCTTCGATCACATTCCCGATGTACAGGGAAACAATAGATACGGATGAATAAGAGAGTAAATTTACGGCTGTTTTCAGCAGATAGGGCATGCGCTTTCCAATGCTTTCGGTTTAACGTGTAAAAGTACTTGATTTTTGCTGATGCTGTCTATATAATTTTAAACAATGGATCTAATAGAAAATGGGCAAAAGAATGGAGGAAACCATGAAATTATACGATAGCGGTGTATATCTCGTAAATGGAAATGAACTGGTACCGGACGGTGCAAATGCCATCGAAGAGGTCGTAAAAAAGACCGGGGCAGCAGTGACCAAAGAGCAGGCGGCAGAAAATACGATTGCTTACGGTATCTTAAAAAATCATAATACATCTGGCAATATGGACAAACTTCAGATCAAGTTTGACAAGCTGACATCCCACGATATCACATTCGTCGGAATCATCCAGACAGCAAGAGCATCAGGATTAGAGAAGTTCCCGATCCCATATGTGCTGACGAACTGCCACAACAGCCTCTGTGCAGTCGGAGGTACGATCAACGAGGATGATCACATGTTTGGTTTAACCTGTGCAAAGAAATACGGCGGGGTTTATGTACCGCCTCATCAGGCAGTCATTCATCAGTTTGCACGCGAGATGCTTGCGGCTGGCGGAGCGATGATCCTTGGTTCTGATTCCCACACACGTTATGGCGCACTTGGCACCATGGCAGTCGGTGAGGGTGGACCGGAGCTTGTAAAACAGCTTTTAAATAAAACTTATGATATCGATATGCCGGGCGTGATCGGCGTTTATCTGACAGGTACACCGATGAAAGGTGTTGGACCGCAGGATATTGCACTTGCCATTATCGGAGAAGTGTTTGATAAAGGTTATGTAAAGAATAAAGTCATGGAGTTTGTCGGACCAGGTGTTGCAAATTTAAGCGTTGATTTCAGAATCGGCGTGGACGTTATGACCACAGAGACGACATGTCTTTCTTCCATCTGGAAAACAGATGACAAAGTAAAAGAGTTTTATGCGATCCACGGCAGACCACAGGATTACAAAGAGTTGAATCCGGGCAGCGTGGCATATTATGACGGAATGATCGAGATCGACCTTTCAAAGATCAAACCGATGATCGCAATGCCATTCCATCCGAGCAACACTTACACGATCGAAGAGTTAAATGCAAACCTGATGGATATCTTAGACGACTGCGAGAAACGCGCAGAGGTAAGCTTTGACGGAGCAGTTAAGCTTGACTTAAAGAGCAAAGTAAGAGATGGAAAACTCTATGTAGATCAGGGTATCATCGCAGGCTGCGCAGGCGGTGGATTTGAGAATATCTGTGATGCAGCAGACATCTTAAAGGGTGCGAGCATCGGACCGGATGAGTTTACGTTAAGCGTATATCCGGCAAGTACGCCGATCTATATGGAGTTAGTAAAGAATGGTGCAGTTGCATCCCTGATGGAGACAGGTGCGATCGTTAAGACGGCATTCTGCGGACCGTGCTTTGGCGCTGGCGATACACCGGCAAACAACGCATTTTCCATCCGCCACTCCACCAGAAACTTCCCGAACCGTGAAGGCTCCAAGGTACAGAAGGGACAGGTTGCCTCCGTTGCGCTGATGGATGCACGTTCGATCGCAGCAACAGCCGCAAACAAGGGATTTTTGACAGCCGCAACCGATGTGGATGTGAACTTTAGCAAACCGAAGTACTTCTTCGATAAAAATATTTACGCAAACCGTGTCTTTGACAGCAAGGGTGTAGCAGATCCTTCCGTTGAAATCCAGTTTGGACCAAACATCAAAGACTGGCCGGCAATGAGTGCATTGCCGGAAAATATGGTATTAAAAGTGGTATCCGAGATCCACGATCCGGTCACGACCACAGACGAGCTGATCCCGTCCGGAGAGACATCCTCCTTCCGTTCCAACCCGCTTGGACTTGCAGAGTTTGCACTTTCCAGAAAAGATCCGCAGTACGTGGGCCGGGCAAAAGAGATCCAGAAAGCGCAGAAAGCCTTAGAAGCCGGAAATTGCCCGTTAGAAGCAGTCGAGGAGTTAAGACCGGTTATGGATGCGATCGATAAAGCATTTCCGGAGACAAAGTTTGAGGATAACCATTCTAATGGAGAAATTGGTTTCGGAAGTACCATCTTTGCAGTAAAACCTGGCGACGGTTCCGCGCGTGAGCAGGCTGCTTCCTGCCAGAAAGTACTTGGAGGCTGGGCAAACATTGCAAATGAGTATGCAACCAAGCGTTACCGCTCGAACCTCATCAACTGGGGTATGCTTCCGTTCATCATCCCGGAGGGCGAACTGCCGTTCAAGAATCTTGACTACTTATATATCCCGAATATCCGTAAAGCAGTCGAGGACAAACAGTCCGAGATTACAGCGTATGTGATCAAAGATGGAAAGGCAGAAGAGTTTAAACTTGGACTTGGTGCGATGACTGATGATGAGAGAGAGATCATCTTAAAGGGCTGTCTGATCAATTATTACAGAGGGTAAAACCGCAGACTGATATTTTGGGGCATCGGCGCATGAGCACCGGTGTCCCTTTTTGCAAAATCCAGTAATTAACAAAAATTTCAGCAAAATCTGATTGCGTTGCCTGTCTGCGAAGGTTATAATGAAAATATTAGATAAGACGGAGGATGGCAATTTGGACGAACAGGAAAAGATAAAAAAAACATCCCAGGAAACAGAATGGGAATTAAAACCACAGTATGTCATCATCGCACTGGTCGTATTTGTGACTTTCTGCTGCTGCATACTGTTTTTCTTTATGATCTACCGTTACAATGGATTCACAGACTTCTGGAAGAAGCTGTCTTTGATCTTACAGCCGATCATTATCGGTGTAGTGATCGCATATCTGTTAAATCCAATCATGAAATTTTTAGAGGGACACCTGCTTAAGTTTTTAGAGCCGCGGATGAAAAGCAAATGCAAAGCGAAAAAGACATCACGGGGAATAGCAATTACCGGATCACTGGTATTTTTAGTGGGAATCTGTGTGCTTTTAGTGGCGGCGATCGTTCCATCTATCTCTGCGAGTATCC
>OIZU01001229.1_pt1 | contig 14691 bp, 30 predicted proteins | sample 1588661 | NCBI WGS metagenome assembly OIZU01 (sample SAMN03283257) | human gut metagenome | biome: human-associated habitat; material: feces | host: Homo sapiens | place: USA | collected 2013 | reverse complement strand
GCTGCTGCGCTTATACCGTTTGTTGTCCTCATGCATCCCATAAAACGACATCGCCAGCCCGGAAGCGAATGCAACAATAATCCAAGGCGCGGCATGTGCAGCCTCGGCGATGTCCCAGCCGCCCCAGTAGGTCAGCGCAACGGCCATCAAAGAGCACGCCCAGCGCCCTACCTGCACCGCGCCGATAATGGCCAGCAGGCCTACCGTGCCGGTGGCGACGAACGATTTGAGTTTCATTCTCTTGGCTCCTCCTTTGTGTAAACCTTTTCGAGCTTGTAAAAATCCTTCACCCACGCCATAAAACCGGCGCGGGAGATCAGCGGAGCGGCGCTCTTGGTGCCAATAGACGGCACCGCCCATGCCGGGAAGCTGCCGGCCTGAATCATACCGGTAAAGATCGGCTCGCTCACAGAAATGTCGTTATCACGCATGATCTGGCAGCACTCTGCAATTCCCATGCTCTTCTTCACTGCAGCACTCCTCCTTTTTTTCTCTCAGCTTCCGTTTCAGCCGGATGTGCCGCAGCCGCTCCGGCTACCTTGCGTCCCAGCGCTGTTCAAGCCAGCGATACGCCGCAAAGCACGCAGTTGGTGTGTTTCTTCTGTGCAGGCATGGTCAGCGCCTCACTTCTTAGAGCTGCCAAAGCTGCCAATGAGCAAAAGCGCGATCCACGCCGCCGTTCCGGCGGCCCAGGTGAACGTCCAGTGCATCAATGCGCAAATGGCCCACACGGCGGCGCAGGTAACGCCCCACGAGATGCCCAGAAGGGCGGCAAATGCGATGATGATCGCCAGTGCTTTACCCATTGTTCCGCGCCTCCTTTGCAACTGAGTCCGCGCACCACTTGCCAGCCGGGGCGGTCTTGCGGGGGTCTTCATAGGCTGCTGCAGCTTCGTCCTCTTCCAGCAACTTGTTCAAATCGGCCAAGAACTGGCCGCACATATCTGCCTGCGCAGGCTCTGCAAGCCGGATGATAAAGCCGCCGTCTAAGAAGCTCTTTTGTGCGTTGATGGCCGCTTTCGTTTTGTAATAGTCTTCGAGATACTGATACTTGCCAATCAGCTGGCAAACCTTATCGCGCATCGTGGTTTTCATAAAGATCCTCCTTGCATCAATGACGCATAACAATGTTGGACGAATGAACCAGATAGGTCACACCGTCAATCACAACCTGAAGCTGGTCGCCTTCATAGTCGCACCAGCTTTCGATATCGCCCTCGACAATCGTTCCGTCTGGCATTTTCAGCTGTGCCCAGCTGTATTCATAGGTCAGGTCGATGATCTGCTTATTGCATCCGGCCATCAGCAAAGCACTTGCCAATACGGACGCTACGCCAACAATAATTTTTTTCATGCTCGTTTCTCCTTTTAATAAAATGTTTAATAAAATGTCTTCTCTTTGCTGTGCCGTCGCAGTTCTCTGCGTTTCCTAGCTTCACTCTTCTCTGCCTTTGCTAAACATCGCTTCTCAAAGCCATTGCGCTACTTGACTAATCTGGTCCTTGCCAAGCCGTTCCATCGCAAATCACGGCATTTCTTCTCTCTTCCATGCCAATGCATCCGAAGCAAAACTTTGCCGCAGCGAATCGTTACGGTGCACCACTTTTCCTTCGCAAATCACATCAGCGCTTTTCTTTGCCATTCCTTCGCGTCGCCATGCTCTGCTCCGCCTTTGCCTTGCCTGTCTGTGCTTCTCAGTGCCGCTGCTCCACCCTGCTTCGCCGTGCTCCGCCACTGCACAGCAGCTCACCTCATAGCCTTCGCTTTGCACCGCCGTGCCTTGCCTTTGCCAAGCCTCGCTTCGCAAAGCCATCGCACGGCCAATCGAACTCAGCCTTGCCATTGCTTCGCTTTGCCAATCTCTGCCCCTCACGGCCGGGCTGAGCCTTTGCGGTGCGGTGCCATGCGAACCATGCCGTTTCTCCGCGAATCAGGGCCGTCAATGCCATGCCCTTGCGCTCAGTCCTTCACCTCATAGGCGGTGTAGGTAAAGCGGCCCTTTCCGCTGTTGCGCCACTGGCCGATGCCGCGCAGGATGCCATAATCCAGCCATTCACGCACAACCTTTTCGTGGCTGTCGTCAAGGAGAATCACGTCAAACTCGCAGCTGCTGCCCGCCGGGATCTCCTCACTGTTGGCAAGGCTCACGCGCTCGCCCTGTGCGGTCTGGGCGCGCAAAGGACGCTGGCAGTCGCCGATCTCTCCGTTTGTCCGAATCGGAATCATGCGGGGCTGAACGAAGATCAGGCCGTCAATGACCTTCTTGTAAGCGGTCAGCTTGCCGCTTTCGTTCACGGCCTTCTTCTTACCGGTCTCGGTCTTGCCGCCAATGCGGGAAAGCATACCGCAGGCATCCTTAAACATGCCTTTGATCTGGTAATCGTAAAAAATCGGATTGCCGTCCGGGTCACGCGGGAAAACGGTCATGCCCTTGTCAGCTACCGCATCAGGGCCAAGAGCCGCCACTTCATCCTCGATGGTTGCAGCATCCGGCGACTTGCTGGCGATGAACTCCCGGGCAACATTGGGGTTTGCGGGCCAGGTGCCCAGCACCGGCTCAATAAACGTAGCTTTCACATGCAGTTTTTTCATAATAGTAACCTCCAAAATAAGTTTGTATCCTTACGCCACGCCGTTGTTCTCGGTCTGGCGGTCGTTCTTGCGCACCGCAGCCATGCCCATGCCCATCCAGAGCAAGGTCTGCTTGTCGCGCGGATCCAGCGAGTCAAACAGCTCGTTGACCAGGGCGTCCGCAGCGTGGGCCCCGTCAATGGGGATGCTGTACCGCTCTGCAGCCAGATCGGTGCGGTTCTTCTTTGCCTTTGCCATAAAATCAACTCCTTCTGTGGGTGGCTCCCACGACCATTTTCGTGACGTGGCGAAAATGGTTTCGACCTTTGCCGGAGGTCATCATCAGGTGGGATAATCGCTCAATTACGGCCTGCGCCAAGCGTCACGTTCTTCACACTCAAAATGTGTGCGACTCCTGCAAAAGACGCTTCAAAGTCCAGAACCGCCTGTGCAAACGCTTTGGCTTCCGAGGATTCATAGACCTCTGCCGTAGCAATGTAAACCTGACCGTCTGTGCCAAGATACTCAATATTGATAAGCATCGTTCAGCCCTCCCTTACTCTTTGACTTCGCACACATCGGCCAGCTCGTAGATGTCCAGACCGTGCCCGGTCTCGTCGATCAACCGCTGCACTGCCACGTTCCGGGCGTCCACCGGGTCCTCGGCAAGGACCTCGTAGCAGTCCCAGAACTTATCAACCGTGTTGTAAACGTACACCTTATAGCGTTTCATGATTCAGGCCTCCTGTTTGCTTGTGCTTCTTAGCTTGGCTATATTATAGCATAGCCAAGCTATCATGTCAACACTTTTTTCTTCGCTCAGCTAATTTTTTCTATTGACACGGCTTTGTGCTTGCTGTATAATAAAGGTGCAAGGAGGCGTCGCCAATGAACACTCGAATCGAGCAAATCATTGCAGCGCTTAATATCAAGAAGGTTGACTTTGCCAACCGTCTTGGTGTTTCTCAGCCCTTCGTTTCTGAGCTTTGTTCAGGCCGGAAGGCTCCCAGCGACCGAACAATCTCCGACATCTGCCGTGAGTTTAACGTCAACGAGACGTGGCTGCGCACGGGTGAAGGGGAGATGTTCAACCAGATCACCCAGTCGGAGAAGCTGGCTGCTTTTCTCGCTGACATTACGGCGAACGAAGAAGACAGCTTCAAACGGCAGTTTGTGGAAGTTCTGGCCGATCTGGAGCCCGAAGACTGGAAATTTCTTGAGCGGATGGCGAGAAAGCTGCAAAAAAAAGAGGGAAACCCGTAAGGGTTCCCCTTCTTTTGCTACCTTGATTTATTTAATCAGCTTGCTGGCGTAAACCCAGACCAGGCGCAGCTTGTGCGGGTCTGCCTTTTCCAGCAGTTTGATAATTGCGTCAATGTAGCCTTGTCGGTCTGTGGTGTTCATTCTGATGCCTCCTATGTGATGTAAAATTTAATATGTGTGAGGTGGTTCCCGTGATATGGAATGTTGGATTTCGGAAAAATATCACGCGGGTTATCAATGCGGTCTTCAAGAAAAAAGATGATCCCGAAGTCCAAGAGTCGTTGCATTTTGTGCGCCCGAACGCTAAGTGGAGCAAATCACCAGAGCCCGTTGTTTTAATCGATCCTGACACCGGGGAAGAATTTGTGGATTTCCCGGAGGAAACTATACCAGAAAGAATACGGAATGTTCTGGATTCTTTTTTGGTGATCGAGCAAACATCAGATATTGAAGTTTTGTTTTCAAGATATGATCTGATCCTTGATACGCTCGATGAACTCAAGAAGTATGAGAGGATGGGGTTCAAATTTGATTTTAGCCCTACTGAGCTTTACAACATGATAAAGTTTTCTCTCTCCGACCTTTTTGAGGTTGTTGTCGAAAATTCTTATATCAAGCAGCTGGAAAAACTCCTGACCTTGAAAACTCAAAAGGGAAAAGCAAACTCTATTCAAAAATGGAAAGATTCTTTTTCGGATGAACGAATCACAAATTCAATGATGGGTTGCGTGGTTTTGCGTTTTGACAAAATGCAGAATTTTATAAAATCAAAAGATGGGGTATAAACATGGCAAACACTTGTCCTGTCTGTGGCGGCAAACTTGGCTTGCTCAACCGTGAGAAGAGTGCTGACGGTCTGATTTGCGCCGGATGTAGCAATTTCTTTTACTCAAAGTTGGGCTTCCGGGCGGCAAAGCAGCCGACAGCTGCGCTTGCGGCATACTGGGCTACACTGGAACAGCGTCGGAAGGTGTTCAAAGAAACCGATTCCATCTATGATGGTGACGCGCTCTTTGTGTCGATTGACAAACCAAACCGGCTGTTTTGCATTGGACACCGCAGCGGCGATAAAGGCCCTTGCATGATCTACAGCTTTGATGAAGTCGCTGGGTATGAATCTGATACTCCTGACGATCTGACGGTGACAGAGACAAAGGGCGGTATTGGCCGTGCCGTGATCGGTGCAGCCGTTGCCGGGCCTGTGGGTGCGATCGTGGGCGCTGCCACTGCCAAAACAGAGACCCGCAAGGGTCGCAGTAAAGAGAGCGTGTCTATCCGCTTTGCGCTTCCACTGGGCGAAAGTAGCTTGCCGACAACGGTTTATCCCGGCGGAATGACTGCGTTTCTCAAGAGCTGCAAAGTCAGCCAGGAGAATCCGCAGGCTGCCGCTACGGCTGTCCCAAGCGCCGCCGATGAGCTTTTGAAGTTTAAGCAACTGCTGGATATGGGAGCTGTTACGGAGGCAGAGTACAATGCCAAGAAAGCTCAGCTATTAGGCTTGTGACTCGTTCACAACCGCATTATACAACCGTTGATTGTATTGCGTCAAGCACATTTAATCGCGCAAAAATGCGCAAAAAATTTAGCATTTGCGCTGAATCGCTGAATTTTACGCCGGCTTTTTGCTAAATACGCGCGTTTTGTGCGAGCAACATGCAAAATATGCGCGATATTATTCGTGGTCAGTCGGTTGTTGCATTTTTTGCAACAGCTCCCCGGCCAGCTCCCCGCCGGGTGCGTCTGCTGCGGCGTGGAGAGCCTGAACAGACTTTGCCTTGCGGGTTACATAAAGGCAGGCCCGAGCCTGTCCCTCGGGCGGCATATCCTCATAGCATGCCAGCGCGGCGCGGATGTGGGCGCAAAACAGCTTCATCTTGTCCATCTTTAGTCCTCCCAAGGTTCAGATGTTCGGGTCGTGCCAGTCAGAACGCTGGCGGGCATCCCGTCAATGATGGTCATTTCGTTTTCTTTACCGTTTCTTTGCTCGAAATCCATTTTATTTCACCTCTGTTTTTGTATAATTTGTCCAACTTATTTTAGATTTTACCATTTTATGGGAAAACTTGAAGGACTTCTGCTCTGTCGAGTGGCATGGGTTTTCCCCATGTCGCTTTTTGTTTTTATGGCATGGAAATTTGTGAGGTTATAATTGATGAGCTACTTTACTGCGGAAAAGCTTGGTGTCGCACTGGCGCGGGCCAGAGTCGCGGCAGGCTTGAGCCAAGTCGACATGGCCCGCCGGATCAACAAGGGAAAGGCTACGGTCCAGAGCTGGGAGTGCGGGGCGTCCAGTCCACCGGCTGACAAGATAATGGACTGGTTCGAGGCTTGCGGGGCTTCTCCGCTCCCTGCCATGCAAGAAATGCTGCACCCAGAGCTTTACAAAGAGCCCATACAGCGCAAATCAGACGAAGATCTGGACAAGGCGCTTACAGAATACTTTCGCACGGCACCTCGAATCGTAAAAGAGATGGTGCTGTTTATCCTTTTGGGCCGACATGGCAGCTATCCACCAGCGGTGTTTGCTGAGGTGTGCGCAAATCTGCATACCCCCTTACAAAACAAGGTGTCTGTCTGCGGCCAGATACTGGACAACTACGGATTCGCCGTGGCTACAGGGACGGACCCGATCCCGTGGGAAGTCCAGCCGCCGGTGAATCTGCTGAGGTCGGCGTATCAGGCTGGCAAAGAGGCCGCAAAAAGCGGCGAAGCCGACTATACCGCAAAGCGAGGTGAAGAGACTTGAAGTGCATCCGCGCCTGCTGTCGCCGGGAAATACCGGACGACGCATCTTTTTGCCCCTACTGCGGCAAGAAGCAGCCAGAAGCCGCCCCGCAGCAAAGAAAAAAGCGCCGCCGCCCAAAGGGCAGCGGCAGCGTATATAAGTTGAGCGGGACGAGGTCAAAACCGTATGTGGCCCTGACAGCCAAGCGAGACGTTCTGGGGACGTTTGCGACGCCGGGTGAAGCAGTACAAGCGTTGGACGCTTACAACGTCCAAAACACCCCCGCAGCGCGTCTGAAATGTACTTTTGCGGATGCCTACGCCCAATGGAAAGCGCAGCCCAAATTTGACAAGCTCGGCACTGACATGAAAAAGGGTTATGAGCTGGCCTATACAAAGGCTTCGCCGCTGTATGACCGACAGCTCCGGGACTTAAAAACTGCAGACTATCAACAAGTGATTGACCAGATGGTGGAAAAGGGCCTCTCCCGCAGCTCCTGCGAAAAGCAGCGCACACTTTTCAGTCAGATCTGCGAGTGGGCAATGGCTCAGGACATCATAAACAAAAACTATGCTATGCTCTTGCAGCTCCCAGCGGCTACAGGCAAGGCAGAGCGCACCTTGACCTCTCAAGAGATAGAGCAGATAAACAGCCGACAAGACGACCCGAAGCTTGGGCAGACAGCACAAATCGCAATGGTGCTGCTCTACACCGGTATGCGTATCGACGAGCTGCTCTCCATGCGCTGTGACGATGTGCATCTAAAAGAGCGGTATATGCAGGGCGGCGAGAAGACCGAGGCGGGCAAAAACCGCATTATCCCTATTTTGGACCCCATTTATAAAATCATTGTCTTTTGGATGCTTGACAGCGGCTGTGAGTGGCTGATACCGTCCAAAGCCGGTACAAAACTGGACAAGCGCAACGTGGCTACAAAGTTTCGGGCCTTGATGCAGGAGTGCCACATAGAGGGGGTGCATCCGCATACGCTGCGCCACACGGCCAGCAGCAAGATGGTGGAGTGCGGCCTGGAAAAAACCGCCGTGCAGGCCATCTTGGGTCACAAAAATTTCTCCACCACAGCCAACAAGTACGTCTCCCACAACGACCCGGGTTATCTGTTGCGGGAAATGCAAAAGATGAAGTATTGATTTGTTAGATTGTTTGTTAGATTGTCACGTTCATTCAGAGAATTTCAAGGCATTTCAAGCAAAAACAAAAACGCACGGACGATTTGTTTTTATCGTTCGTGCGTTTATTTTTGGAGCTGGTGACAGGAGTTGAACCTGCAACCGACTGATTACAAATCAGTTTTATTTTGCCATTTATCGATAAAAATTCAAAGTTTGTTAGTCTTACGTTAGCTTATTAAACTTAAAAATTTAGCTTTTCAAGTTTTGGCCGCATGTAAAAATAACACATTTTGTGTCGTTTTACAATGCTGTTATCTTCCGCATGACCAACTCATACTCTTTCGGGTATGCAAGCTTTATGGCGCTCATGTGCTCATCAAGCACTTCCATCAATCCGCCAAAGGGCGCGGCGCTGGCCGCTTCCACGAACTCGCTTTGCGGATTTGCTTTTGTGGAGTATGCCGCCGGGTACGACGCGGGAGGCAGCGCTTGAGTCTGCATTTCTGCCGGTGCCTGCTTTTCTTCCAGCTCATTTCTCACAGTGCAGAGGGCGGCAAGCTTTTCCACGCTCTGCCAGTCAGTGGATCCGCATTTCAGTTTGTGGATGTGGTCATTGATTTCGTCGATGTCCATACTTGCCGCCCTTCTCCCTTATGCATTGCGCAGAATGTCCGCCGCGCGTTTGTAAGCGTCTCGCTCTGCGCCGGTGGCGTCCTGCATCATGTCCTCGATGTCAGAGATCATGCGCTCACGGCCATCCGTGCGGGAGTAATGCCCGCGCACATAGTGACGGCCACGGTTGGCGTAGCTGTTGCCCCGGTTGTAACCGTTTCCAGCGTCGCGGTTGAAGGATCCGCGCATGTCAGCTTCCCACTCGCCGGTTCGGCTGTACTCGCCGCCCTCGCAGTAGTCCTCGATGCGGTGGATGTCCAGAATGATGTCCACAATCTCGCCGATCATCTCAACATCGCCCGGGGATCGGTTCTTTTTGTCGGTCAGCTCCATGAGCTCGTCGCACATCTCATCCTTCAGGTGATTCAGTTTATCCAGCATGATTTTATCTCCTTTCTTACGCTACCCGTTCAACGATCAGATTGCTGTTGGCGATGCTGACAGCCTGGGTGCTGGTGTTTTTGAGCGCCACGGTCACGCAGCAGCCGCGCGGCACCTCGATGAAAGCGGCCACGAAAATGTTGAAGTAATTTTCGACTGCCGCCGGGGTGACAATGGCTGTCGCACTGGTCAGCGACTCACCGCCGACAGCCAGCGCCACGGAAATGGGTCCCACAGTGCCGCCGGTGGGAATGGCAATATTGCCGCAAAAGCTTACCTTGAAGCGTGCTTTGCATTGATTGGTCAGACCGCGCAGAGTCACGAGGCCGCTGCCCTCGCGGTGCATGATGCAGGCAGGGGCTTTCACCGCGGTCTCGGTCAGGGGAAGGTTTTCACCCGCTGCCACACTGACGGTGTTAGAGTTGCTAAATTCGGCCATTTTATCGGCTCCTTTCATCAAAAAACGCCGGGACTACTGCCCCGGCGTTTTGGTTTGCAAAATCAGCTCAGGGGCTGAACATTTTGATGTGGGCATTTCCGTTTTGGAAACAACCACTCAAAAAGCTGTCGTGATTTGGTTATGCGCAGTTGCCGCAGCCGCAACCGGTGCCGCAGTTACCGTACTGGTAAGGTGCAGGAACCGGGAATGCGGGCACGGGGCGCGGATTGTAGTAGGCCAGCTGACCGCTCATGTAGGCCTTGAGCGTTTCGTTCTGGGCTGCCTGAGATGCCGCAAGCTGTGCTGCAAACAGCTGCTGACCCTGCTCAGCGATCTTTGCGTCCTTTGCCTCGATGCGCTGTGCGGTCAGAGCGTCAAGGATGGCGCGGGCGTTCTGGTTCTGGTTGTCGATGATGTCCCGGGTGGTGTTCTGCACGGTGTTCCGGGTCTCGCAGGACTGGGTAGCCAGATTGTAGTTGACGCCCTGGATAGCAGACCGGGTCTCACAGCAGCAGTTCTGCTGCTGCATCTGCATTGCAGAGAGCTGCTGCATGAATGCCGCCTGCTGATTTGCACGGCTGATCTCGGCGGACATGAAGCCGTTACTCACGGTCTGCTGGACGCCGTTGATGAGCTGTGCCTGCTGGTAGAAGCCGTCACACATACCGTTGTTTACGCCATCGATCTTGCGTTCGATGTTGGCGAAGTCGCTGGTCAGGATGTAGCCATCCACGACGCCGGCGCCGGACGTCCCGGCACCAGCGCGATTGCCGCCCCAGTTACCGCCCCAGCCGCAGAAGATGAAAAGGAAGAGCACGATGATCCACCACGAACCATCGCCGCCAAAGCCAAAGCCGTTGCCGTTGTTGGTATTGGCGGGCTGCACCGGCATAGTCAAGCCGATGTTGTCAGAAGAAAGAGACATTTTGTACTCCTTTCGAAATTTTTGATAAAAAGTGTATCTCGACCGTGGCCACGGTTACGACTTAGTGAGGCAAAAGCTGCTGGAACTGCTGTGCCATAGCCTGAAGCTGATTCAGCTGCTCCTGCGACATCTTGCCTGATTGCAAGAGCTTCTGCACCTCTGCTTTGGGGTCGCCCTGAAAGTTGGCCTTGAACTGCTGAAACTGCTGCATCATCTGTCCGAACTGGCCCATAGGGCCGGACATGGCAGGCATACCGCCGCTCAGAACGTTAAAAAGAGGGTTCGCCATAATTACTTGACCTCCGTTTCGGTTTTTGTGGGCTCTTGCTTTTCCAGTGCTGCACAGCGGGCTGCCAGGGCGTCAAACTCTGCCCTGGTGACAAACTCCCCGCCGGGCTGCTGCGCCGTCTGAGGGGGCATTTTTGCCGCCGTGGTGCGTTCCTTATAGTCAAAGACGCGGAGAGGCAGCGGCATCCCGCTGGCGTCGGTGCTCTTGATGTAAAAAGCGCTGTTTTCGCTGTCCATCAGCAGTACGCTGTTGCCTGCGGCGACCATATAGGCTTTTGCGCCCTCTTCTCCCTGCACCCAGATGATAGAGGGCGTAGCCTGTGCCGTCTGTGCTGTCGGCTGCTGCATCATGGGAGACTGATAGCCCACTCCCTGCCTGAGTTGAGTGAGGTTGTCTGGCATTGGCTGGCCGTAGTATGTCGGCATCTGATACGCATACGGATTGTAAGGCATCGTTTACTCCTCCTTGTACCAGTAGTAGATCGGGCATTCTGCGCCGCTGTCCCAGCTGTCCCACCACTTGCCATCGATGACGGCCAGAACGTGGCCGGAGCAGCCCAGTACATACACGCCGCGCGGGTACTCCCGGGCAAAATCTGCCACGGTGTAACAGGTGGAGCAGTCGGCTTCCACCATGCGGCGCTTGTAACCCTGCTTTTGGAGGTATGCGCCCCATGTGCGGTTGGCGCTGGGCATATCGCCGAGGGCGTAACCAGTGAGCGCAAGGCTGATATAAGCTTGCTCCCAGCTCCTGCCGGTGGCCGCTGCTACCGCCCGCACAGCACAGTCTCCGACGCTGCTCCCGTGGGGGTTGGGGTTAAACTTGTGCCACATGGCGCTTCCCTCCCTTTGCGCTCAGTTTACCTTTTTAAGGAGAGCCAAGAGGCAACGAACGCATAACGAAGGACAAAAACACTCAGTTGAGCCCTGCTTAAATCTGATACAACTGATACAAAATAGACAAAAAAATAAGGCAAAGTCTGGTGACTATGCCTGTATCACTTGTATTAGTTTTGTGGTATAATGATGGCGTCAGAAGGAAACACAGATGGAGGCACAAAAAATGAAATACTCTTGGAATACCGCCCGCGGCGCAAAAATCGAACTCGACATTGACAAAAAGGTCATTACCGAAAAAACTATCTCGAGCGACGGCAACGAGTTCTCCGTATTGTGCCACGAATGGCAGTACACCATCAATTCCCTGCTGGTGAATGGGAAGGAAATGAAGGCAGGCGCCTACAAGCAGCAGATCGGTCGTTGGCCGGAGAACGTGCGTTACGCATTCGGCGTGTATGTGATGGTCAATGGCAAAAAGCAGAAAGCATTCGTTGAGATCCCCGATGCGATTGAAAGCGAAATCTACGGCGAAGAGCGGGCTTACCAGAAGGCGAAAGTCGAAAAAGAACTTGCCGTTGCCGAGGAATACGAAAGCCATTACAACGCCGTGATGGACATGCTGAACAAGTGAATGTTAGGAGGACAAAATGGAAAACACCACCATCCAAAATCTGGGCAAGCTGTACCGTTTACTGGATAAAGCCTGCAACCCCGACCGCGTGAATCAGGCAGACCTTGACAACGCTACGAGGTTTCCCGTGCGTGGCGTGATGATGAAAATCACGCTGGCGCACAAGCTCCACAAGATGACCCCGGAGCTTGACAACGCCTGCGCTTACGTTTTGAAGGATGTAGACCTCGAGGACGTGGATAACAGCTTTGCGCTCAAAGTATTGCCGTTGCAGCAGCAGGGCATGTTCCAAATCGGATATATGTCACCCGATTATAAGACTCTCGGCGTGTCTGCCGTAAAAATCAAGGCCGCTCGGAAAAACGCCGGGCTGACTATCCGGGCGCTGGCAGAAAAGACCGGGCTGTCCACTGCAACCATCCAATATGCGGAATCCGGGAAGGCTGTCCCGAGAGTAAACACCCTCGAAAAAATCGCAAATGCCTGCGGTGTTGCCATCGCCGACTTACAGGGGTGAGTCGCACGATAGAAAAAAGTGTGTGATATGCGGCAAGGCCTTTGAGGTCTATCCATCAGAGGAGCTTATCCTGCGGGCGCTGCGGGAATATCTCAAATAAACAAAAACCCCCGATGCTCCAAACAGAGCACCGGGGGTTTTTGTTTATCCAATAATTTTTTCAATGCCTTTCAGCCGGTAGCCTACCGCCGTCCGGCTGTAATGCGTCTGTGCTGCAATGTCCGGCAGCGGAAGCCGCTCAACGTACCGCAGTAAGGCTATCTTACGGTCTACCCTCCCAAGCGGTGCGTTTTTGATGGCGGCGGTCATCTGCTGTCGGTCAAGTTTTTGCAGCGCAGCGGGCAGCACTACGCGAGCCGCCGCCACAGGCAGCACCGAGCCAAAAAGGCTGCGGCAGCTGTCCGGCGTTGCGCACCATATTGCCAATGACGGCAAAATGGTATGTTTTCGTGAGGCCGCGAAGACGTGCACAGACCATTTTCGTGAGGTCACGAAATTGTTCTTGTGCGGCGAACATCTCGGTGACGTCACCGAGATGGCGGTATGTAGTGCTTGCCATGATATCCTCCTTACAGTGTGATTTCCTCAGCGTTCGCCTTGTCCTCAGCGTCCAGAGCGTCATAGTACGCCTGCGCCAGAGCCTCAACCTCTGCGATGTCGTCGGCATCCAACAGCCCGCTGTCCAGATGGGTGTACGCCTTGTCTAGCCAGTATGCCACGTCACGCCCTGCGGCGATTTCCCGCTTGATGGAACGTAACGTCAGGTCGTGTCTGGATTTGCTTTTGATTGCCATAGTCAGTCCTCCTTTAATTCGTTGTCATGGACGCCACAGCGTCCTCAAGGTCAATAATGCGTTTGATGGGGTCTGCTCTGCCGGTAACGGTTACGCTGTCTGCATCGGTCAGCAGGGTGTTCACGCCGCTTAAAGCGGGGATGGGCTGTGCGCCGGTCGTAGTGAAGGAAGTGGGAATTTTCAGCTTGTAGCAGACTTGGACAGGTGTTCCGTCGGCGTACTGGGCGGCGAGGTATGATTTCCACTCCGATACGTCTTTAATGTCCGAAAAGCAAAGCCCAACCCACCCTTCTGTCAAAGCGAAACCACGAATAGAAAAGCTAAAATTGACATTAAAATTGGTATTTTTAATGTATGTAGCCATATTGCAAATCGCATATTCGGGGAAACCGTTAAACGGCCAAATTGGTATAACGCCTGCTAAAAAAAAAACGTCCCTCATTGTCATACCAGTCTTCCGTTCCGTCGAATGTAAATAAATGGAATTTGTTTTTCCCCTCTCCCGTCACTGCATCCACCGTGCCGCCGTAGATGGTGCGGGGCAGGGTCAGGGTGGCGGTTTGGCCGGTGTAAGGTGTGTAGGCGGTGGGGGTGGTGGTGCCTAGAGTAATTTGGATATTGCTGAATGTTACCTCTTCAATGATTCCGCATCTAATTGATATGCGTGTATTATCAGATAGAGTGAAAGTAGCCTGATTGTTTGTTGAAATAACAGTTATAGACCCGTCTTTTGCAACAGCTACTATTGCCAATGGTGCGCCTGAAATTGTTGCATCATAAGATATTTTGTACGTTCCTTTCGGAAAAAATGGCAATCTATCAAGGTAATCTATTGGTACGTCTGTGGTCAATCCTACTGTAGCAGTAAATAAGTCATAGTTGTATACTCTGCCAGCTTTTAACGTAATCTGTCTATCTGTTTTCGTCAGCATATTTGTTTCTGTTACTTTTGCAATATCAAATAGATTCCCCCCGCACCTTGTCACCGTCACGCTGTCCCTGCCCTTAATTGGGCGAACATTCTCAGGTGATGGGTCGTCACTGCCTTCCTGTGTCGGCTCCCAGCTCACCTTACAGCCCAGCGGATATCCCGCCACCGGGTAACACTGCACCGGGTTCCCGGTCTCTTCAATGGGCGGGCAGAGCATATCCACGATGTGCTTGCTGCTCCATGCATCGGCTCCCACGGCAGTATCGTCGATTTGTGTGCCATCTTTGCCGTCTGCACCTGCCGGTCCGGGGTCACCTTTAGACCCCTGTTCACCACGAGGGCCAGTTTCGCCCTGCGGACCAGTGGCTCCGGTAGCACCTGTGGGGCCTTGAGGACCCTGATCACCCTGCGGGCCGACCGGGCCGATGGGACCGGGGTCGCCTTTCTCGCCTTTGAAGTCACCAGCGGCAATGCCGTCCTTGAGCGCCTGCAAGCTGTCAGCGGCTTCCTGAGCGCTCTGATTCGCATTGCCCGCCCCGGTGGCGGCAGTGCTGATGCTGGGCGGCTTTATCTTTTACGCC
>OIZU01001228.1_pt1 | contig 14704 bp, 14 predicted proteins | sample 1588661 | NCBI WGS metagenome assembly OIZU01 (sample SAMN03283257) | human gut metagenome | biome: human-associated habitat; material: feces | host: Homo sapiens | place: USA | collected 2013 | reverse complement strand
TTATGTGTATTTGGAATTTCTCATTTTGGCTTGTACTATTTATATTCTAGCACCATGTGCAGCGCTTCATCATAACAAGGCGAAGACTAATTATCACATTCATTTGGTATTTAGTGAACGGGAAATGTTGAAAGAACCGCAGATTAAAACTGCTACTCGGAATATGTTTTACAACGAAAAAGGAAAACACGTCCGGACGAAAAAAGAGATATTGGACGCAGACGGGAATATCCGGGAAGGGTGTCGTATTATTCCGAAAGGGGAAATTTATGAGAGCCATATCTTTGCAGCAAAGAAGGAACATTTCAAAAGCAAAGTTTTTACCAGAGAGGCAAAGGAAAACTACACGAATCTGATTAACGAATATGTAAAAGAGAAATCGAAAAAACTTTCGGTTTTCCAGCCGGGAAGTGTGTATCTGGCAACGAAGAAAATGGGGAAAAACAATCCGAAAGCGGCGGAGATCAAAGCGGATAATGCAGTCAGACAGGAATGGAATCGGACAGTAGATGTGGCGTTGGTTGAGGGTGTACCAGAGAAAAAGATATTGGAAGTGAAGAGAACCGAAATCACAGATAAGATCAGCCAATCTATTAAGGAGAATGGAAGACAGCCGGGATTCTTCCGAATGATATTGACAGGGGCAGTAAAATTCCTGATGGAATATATTCAGAAATTGCGGATATCGTCGAAACCGAAACTTGAAATTGATATTCAGGAATTTAAGCAGATGGAAAATCTGAAATATAGATTGGACAATCAGCTGAAAGTAATCCGGCAGGCAGAAAGCGTAGAACTTCCAAGATTAGAAAAAGATCTGAAAGATATTATCGGGTTTTTCAAAGGAAAAGAGAAAAAAGAAGCGCAGAAAAAAATTGATCAATGTAAAGAGAGAATAAAAAAACAGAAGGATGAACTCCATATTCTTGTTAAAAAGAGTGGCTATCCAAACGTTCAGAAATTTATGGATGGATACCGCACAGCGTATAAGATCGTGGAGCAATATAAGAAAGAACTGGAGGTCTGGAAACAGAAGACCGGACAAAATGATATTCAGCCTGACAAGAAAAAGAGTGTTCTGGAGCGATTGAAAGAAAATGAAAAACGTGTGAAAGAAAGAGAACGACCAAAATCCTTAAACAAACAGAAAAAACATGATTGGTTGGATCGGTAATAAAAAGTATTTATGCATAAAATAATCCCAGGCAACAGAAGAAAATTTGTTGTCTGGGATTATTTGTCATGTATCAGACCGTTGAAAATAGTGTTGAAATCTGTATGGAAAATTTCTGCAAGTGCAATCAGTTCACTGATACGGATATTGTAAGTTCCGGCCTCAATCTGGGAATAAACACTTCTGGATGTAGGAAGATTACGCAGCTGCAACTGTGCTACGACTTGCTCCTGAGTAAGATTGGCGGCATTTCTTAGTTTGCGAAGATTATCTCCGATGGAAATATCATTAATTTGCTTTAGTTTTTGAGCCATAAAGATTTCACCTCTTTCCATTTACACGAATTCCTTGCCATTGATTTTAGTATAAAATTTTCATATAATTGCAATGTATAGATTGCAAACAAAGAGGATGTAATATAATGGAAAAGAAGAGAAAGATAAGAACAAAATGGAAGATGGTTGTTGTAGTGCTTGTAGTTGCAGTAATGATAGGAATCGGTTTGGAGTGGGAAGAAAGAAGAGTAGAAGGCGAGCGGATGTAATCAGTAGTATGATTGTGAACAATGAGCAGTATCTGACCGTTGTGGCAAATCGTAATGAAATAGAAAATGAAGAAGAGTTTAAGAAACTGCTGATTGGAATGTATGAAGAGAATTCTTTTCATTCTGTTAAGTTTTCAACGGATATTTCTGATCCAGAAAAGGTTTATATGAAAGTCTACTTGTGGAAAGATGAAATTAAGAAAAATAGATATAAACTAAAATTAGATACGACTGCAGAAAATGCTAAATATTATATTTTGTTTGTAGATATATAACAATATTAGGAGTAAAATATAAACTGAATAATATTAAGAAATATATGGATTGGTATAGATAATGTTTTGGAGATATGGAAAAGTACCAGATAAAATATGTAGAAAAGTTTTTATCACATCATAATTAGTGATTTTGGATGTATGTGATTAAAAAGTATTATTTCTAATTTTAGATTGTAAGATATATGGATGTGAGGGAGAAATGGATAAAGAATTTCAAAAACAAGTAGAGCAGATTATTGAAAAATATGAGAAAAAAAATGCCATTACTTATATGAGAAATGATGACACAGAAGATAAAATGACATTCGGAGAGATTGGAGAATTTTTAAAAAAACAGAAATATTTTTTTGAACAGAAAGGATTACGTGCAGGTGATCGTGTTGCAATTGTTTTTCCACATTCACCGTGGGCCATCATTAATATTTTAGCACTTTCCTATACTGGGATTACAAGTATTTTGATAGATGCTAGTTTACCAATAGAAGAAATCCAAAAATTAGTTGATTTTTCAGATGTAAGAGCATTATTGTCAAGTGGTGCTATAATGAGCCGGTTCAAAGAAAATATCTTGGAACAACAAATGAATTTTTGTATTGGTGAAAAAGGAGAATTATGTCTATTTCATAATCAAAGGGAAGATTGTTTGAAACAAAAAATTACAGCAGATCCGGAAATGGATGTCATTGCAGTTCTTTTTTCTTCTGGTACAACAGGAGAGATGAAAGGTATTAAAGTAACATATGAATCGGTTAGAAAGGCAAGAAATGTATTTGAAAGATTGTCCGGGCTAAAAGATTATATGTCATATCTACTTGTGCTACCATTTAATCATATCGCTGGATATACGGGGGCAATGACTTATTTTTTGACGGGATGTGAAATAGGATTTATCGAAGATGTAAACGCTTCAAAACTTCAATACGGTTTGAAAAAGTTTCAACCATATTATTTTGCAATGGTGCCAAAGGTTTATGAAGTTATGGAGCAAAAGATAAGAAATGCTATACACGAAAAAGGAAAAGCAATTGAAATAACGATATTATCTTTAATGAAATTATCTGGATTTTTACGAAAGAATTTTGGCATTAACATTGGAAGAAAAGTATTTAAGAATATTACAGAGGAAGTATTTGGAAAAAATATTTTTGGAATCGGGACAGGTGCATCACCGTGTAAAGCATCAACAACAGAATTTTATTTGAACTTAGGATTAGAATGGGCAAATCTGTATGCAACAACAGAGACTAGTGTACCAATTACAGCAACAGGTGTTTATGATCGATATCCTGTAGGAACTGTAGGGAATGTGAACCATAATCCAGAGGTTAAAATTAGAATTGCAAATCCAGATCCAGAAGGGTTGGGCGAAATTCAAGGAAAGTCTGAATTGATGATGAAAGGATATTTTCGACAACCTAAATTAACGGAAGAGGCTTTTGAAGATGGATATTTTAAGACTGGGGATTACGGAACAATTGATAAAAAGGGATACCTTCACATTAAAGGAAGAATGAAAGAGAGTATTGTATTGTCCAACGGGAAAAAAGTTTCACCTGTAGTTGTTGATGAGTATTATATGAAAAAATATCCAGAGCATATGATAGCGTGCCGAGGTATTCCAGCAGAAGAAGGGATGGCAGATGATATTTATTTGTTTGTAGAGGAAGCAAGTGGAGAACATTTGATACAAGAAAAGATTAAACAGAATATTTTAGAAATCTCTAAAAATGCTCCATCGATGTATCAATGTAAACAAATCTATTTTATAAAACAAATTCCGTTGACTTCCGTAGGAAAAGTAAAGCGATATCTTTTAAATCCTGAATTTGCAGAAGAAAAAGAAATATTAAAAAAAAATGAGGATAGCAAAGAGGAGCAGCTATTAGCTATCGTTGCAAAATATTGTCCGGAAATGAAGATTGATGTGAATAGTAAAATAAAAGAAGATTTGGGAATAGATTCTCTGACTATGTTTGAAATGGTGTGTGAATTGGAGGAGGAATTTCATAAAAATATAGAGAATCAATTGGAGGGAATCGGAACAATAGATGATTTATTGAAGTGTATTTCTGGAGAACAAGAAGAAGCACACAATGAATATAATATAAGTGATTTTCCGATCCAGAGAAATACTAAAATGATTCAGAGCTTGAGATGCTGGATGTATGTTTCGCGTTTGTGTTATCGGTTTTCTGTAAGAGGAGAGAAAAATATACCATTAAAAGAAAATTATTTGATTTGTTCCAATCATTTTTCATACTTAGATCCAATTTGGATAATAGCAGCGATGGATGAATATGCTCCTGACCTGACTAAGATTTGTTGTTTAGCGGCTAAACATACAATGAAAGGCAGATTTTCAAACAGATTGTTTAAAATGTTAGGTTGTATTCCAGTCGAGCGAGAAGGTAATACAGTACCAGTACTCAACCGGACAAAAGAATGTTTGCAGAACGGAGATACTGTTATTATTTTCCCAGAAGGTGCTAGATCACGAGATGGCAGTATGCTACCTTTTAAAAATGGTGCTGCTAAAATTTCGATAGATACTAAAAAACAGATTTTGCCAGTAAGAATAGATGGGGGCTTTGAAATTTTCCCAAGACATAAAAAGGTTCCCGAAATATTTAATTGGAAAAAATTTAGACGCTATGAGTTAAAAATTCAATTTGGAGAGCCTATATCTCCAGCAGGGAAATCTGTAGAGACATTGACAAATGAGCTTCGAAATGCAATAGAGAGGATGAATTCTCATGAATATAGGAATTGATGTAGATGGTGTTTTGGTAGATATGGAAAAGTACCAGCTAAAATATGGAAAAAAGTTTTTTTTATCACGTTATAATATTAATATCAAAAATCCCAAAGCGTATGATATTCAGGATATTTTTGATTGTACGAAAGAAGAGAGAGAAAAATTTTGGAAGAAGTATATTTGGTCATATTGTTTGAGGGAACCGATGACAGCAAATGCAGCAGAGACGATTGATGCACTTCGAAAAGCTGGACATAAAATTTTTATTATTACAGGAAGAGCACATACAACTGAAAAAGGTTTAACAGGCTGGTTATTTAGGAAAATGCTGCTGTATTGGTTGAAAAAAAATAAATTGTATTATGACGAGATTATTTTTTGCTCAGAAGAAAATAGTTCTACAGAAAAATTAGATATTTGTTTGAAAAAACATATTGATTTAATGATAGATGATAAACCAGAAAATCTTTTTATGTTAAAAGACAAAATTAAAATACTCTGTTATCCAGCCGCTTGGAATGAGGACAATGAAGAATTGGACAATTACCGAATAGAATGTTTTGAAGATATTTTATACAAAGTTTGATTTTCTAGTAATAAAATCAAAATGATAGTTACTCAAATGCTAAGTAAACATTTTAATAAATAAGCTTGGTGATTTAAAACTTGCAATTAAGTTTGAGAATGATATTTACATAAGGAAAGAGGATATAAAAGTGAATAATGGTATTTCATATATGCGATTAATGCGTATGTCGCAAGAAGAAGTTGAAAGATATTATCGTCAAATGCGTTCCAAACGTTTTGAAAATCATAAAAAGATAGAAGGAATAGAATGGCGGAAGAAAATACATAAATTATTTTTAATGTTCGTTAAGGTAGCGGGATATCTAGATGGACAGAGGTTAACGATAATAAACGACAGAGAAAAAAAGACGAACAATTCTGTGGTGTATGTCTGTACACATATAGGAAGATATGATATTGAAATGGCTCTGAGATTATGTGCTGAAAACTCATGGCTTTTTATGGGCGATCCGCGTGGTGTTTATAGAAGTTTTAATGGATTTTTACTGTTTTTAAATGGAATCGTATACGCTGATACTGCGTATAAAGAGGATAGATACATCGGAAAGGAAACTTGTATTGATATATTAAACCAAAAAGGTAATATATTAATTTATCCTGAGGGAGCATGGAACATAACGGAAAATCAAATTGTTATGAAACTATATACAGGAGCAGCAGAGATGGCGATTCGTTCTGGAGCAGAGATCGTTCCGATTGCAATCGAACAGGACGGAAAGCATTACTATGGAAACAAAGGGGAAAATATAGTGTGTTCCAAATATGATCTTTCTCAGAAACATCAGCTAACCACTAGGATCAGAGATGAATTAGCTACTTTGAAATGGGAGATATGGGAAAATATCGGAGTACAAAAAAGATCTTCTTTATCAGAAAATGAATCCGAAAAATTTTTGCAAAAAATTATGGAGCAAACAGAAAATGGGTACACAATAGAAGAAATTAAGCGAACACGTTTTCACGATAAAATGGATATTGAACAGCAACAGGTTTTTGAGTATTTAGATAAACTAATACCTTGTAAAGAAAATGCTTTTTTATTTAGGACAAGTATGAATTATAGAAATAAATAAGTGTTACATTGTGCCAGCTGCTTGTTGTAATAAAATTATTTGAGAAGTAAAGGGAGAACGAAATGAAGGATTATTTGAAGTTTAAAGAAAAAATAGATTATACTTTCCAGAAATATAATGAAAAAGTAGCAATAGAATATCTACTTGAAAATGGAGAGAAAAAAGAATTTCATTTTGGGAAAATATATCAGGAAATACTCTTTTTTTCTAAGGTTATGGAGGAACATGGACTCAAAGCAGGTGACAGAGTAGCGATTCTGACGCCACATTCACCATATGGGATTGTGACTTGTATAGCATGTGCATACTGGAATTTAACAAGTGTACTGTTTGATGTATCACTTCCGGAGCAAGAAATAAAAAGATTGTTGGAATTGTCAGATGTTAGAGCTATTTTCACGACAAATAAGTTTTGTAAAATGGAATGTGTTAAACAGTATTTTAATATACCTGTTTTTGATATAGAAAAAGAAAATTTTTCATATCCGGTTTTCGAAGGATTTTCACATACAGTAAAAATGGAACCAACGAAAGATCCCGAGGATGAAGTGATTGCAATTCTGTTTTCTTCTGGAACGACCAGTTCTATGAAAGGAATTATGATTACTTATCAGTCGATTCCTATAACTAGAGATATAATTGCGGATCTGGCAGGACTGAAGGCAGAAATGAGTTATTTATTGGTACTCCCGTTTAATCATATTGCTGGATTTGCAGGTGGTTTGACTTATTTACTAACAGGATGTACGCTTGGATTGATAGAAAATGTAAATGCCAGTAAATTGCAGAAAGGATTACTGGAATTTCAACCAAGTTATTTTGCAATGGTTCCAAGAGTATATGAAGTAATGGAGCAAAAAATCCGACAGGCTGTAAAAGAAAAGGGGAAAGTTTCTGAAATAAGTTTTAATATCATGCTGATGTTTTCGGGATTTTTAAGGAAATATTTTGGAATAAATATAGGAAGAAGATTATTTGCACCTGTGTGGACCTCTGTATTTGGAAAGAATATTTTTGGGCTGGCAACAGGTGCAACTCCTTGTAAAAAAGAAACAGAACGTTTTTTCCTTAATATGGGAATTATATGGGCGAATATGTATGCAACAACAGAAACAGGAGTGCCTATTGCATCAACAGGTATACATGATCGATATCCTGTTGGAGCAGTTGGTAATGTGAAGCGAGACAAAAGAATCCAAGTGATTATAAAAAATCCGGATAAAAAAGGTTGTGGAGAAATTTGTGTAAAATCCCCGTTACTGATGAAAGGTTATTTCCGTGATTTTGAACTTACAAAAAATGCATTTGAAGAGGGGTATTTTAAAACAGGAGATTATGGGTATATTTAGGTAATTGCGAAACACATTCCTAAAACTTGCGTAAAAGAGATAAACGTTCTATCTTACAGATATTTTAATGCAGAAAATAAAAAACACTTGATTTTGGGCACAACAAATAAGCCTCATCTAGCTATGAAGTTGGTAAGTCCTATGCAATAAGAGGTTTCAGACTGCGAATATATTCATGATGTTTAATTTTATCTGCAAGCACTACGGTTATCAGTTGCGTAATGCCTGCAAGTATTAAATCGGCGTGCAACGTGTTTTCGTTTTGTGTACGACGACCTGCTAGGCAGAGGTTTGCTTTGATATGATTGATGTCCCGCTCTACGACAGTTCGAATTTTATAGGTGCTATCCCATTCTTTAGTGCCACGGATAGTGCCAGGAAATGCACGCAGATCCTTTTCTGGATAAATGTAAATCATTCTTCCACAAGGGGATGTGGTACAAGGGTTGTCACATTGACAACGGCGGTGATATTTTCCATCTTCACATTTTATATATTTCATTTTCGGGCAGACAAACTTGAAAGTTGGAAGTCCACAGCGAAGATGAGAAGTATTTCCTTCAGGTTTCATTGGAAGTGAGGGATCATGTGGACAGCAAGGGATGCCATTGTCATTGATCGTGTAGTCTATGTTCTCTAAATGAGAGCGTGAATTAAGTGGGATATATGCTTTTGAAAAATGCTTATCAATACCAAAGGTATCACCAGAAAGTAATTCTTTGTATAACTGAACAGAGTCGAAAGCGGCATCGCCCAGAAAAACTTTGGGATTGATCAGTGGGTGCTTTGCAAAAAAATCTTTCAAGGTTGGAACAAGAAGTTTTGAGTCATGGACAGATTTATCTTCATCGGGAGAATCCGTTTTCTTTTCTACGACAATATCAGGATGCGATACTATGAAATCCTTGTTGTAAAAGGAAATATGGCGAATAATTCCAAGTCCGTTGGTGACAATGCCAAACTTGAAAACATAACAAAAATGTCCATTGATGTAAAGCTGTTTGATTTCAGGATTAGCAGAAGCATGAGAAGGCATAGCACCATACGCAGCTTTATAAGGATCATATGATTTATCATAGCCCTTGGATTTGGCATAAGCCTTAAGCTGCTTGATAATCCGGTTTGCGTATTTCGGATTATTTTCAGTGACAAAAGCTTCAATTCCAGAAGAATCAAAAATGGTCATATCAGCTTTGGCGGAATCAATAGCCTGACAGATTGGTTCCGTAAGATCCACAAGATGCTCGAACACGGACTGTAGATCATCTAAGAAATCCTGTTTAAATCGAGTGATTTTAGAGGCATCAGGAACTTTATCAAAACCGCAGAAATCACGAAGAGGTTTGGAGTATGCAAGGAAGACCAACAAGAGTTGGTCAGTAGGAATAGAAAAAATACGTTGAATAATCAAGGCCCATAAAAAGGCTTGCAAAGAGTATTTACGGGTTCTGCCCGTTGATGCATAAAAATGGTTTCTAAAGGAAATCGGAATAATTTCATCAATGTCGATATGAGTTTCTAATAGAGAGAGAAACGCAGGTTTGTCATTATCAAGTTTTTCTTGGCAATCTGTAAAAATTTCTGCCAAAGAAAGCTGTTTATATGGTATCATAGGTATCAGAATAACTCCTTTCTTGGGTGATGGTTTTTAGTTTTTAGTCAACTCTATTATACCATATCCAGTGAGGGGTTATTTGTTTTTCATAACAGAAAAATGCCGTATTCATGCGGCTTGTGGCGTTTCGCAAACGCCTAATAATTTTGCAAAACTGAAAGGAGACTATCATCATGGCATTTGACATCACACCTTATGTAGACAAAACACCAGCAGAGGTTCGGGCACTCTGCCGAGATGGAGTTATTGACTTCCCGACCGCAGGAATGTGCCGTGGTTACGCACAGGCAAACCTTGTAATCCTGCCTCCGGAATACGCAGCAGATTTCGAAGAATTTGCAAAAAAGAATCCATTTCCTTGTCCGATTCTTGAAATCATCAAAGGAACGCCCGACACACACGCCATGGGCGAAGGCGGTAATATCTGCACTGATATTCCAAGATACCGTATCTACGAAAACGGCGTATTTACAAAAGAACTGACTGACGTATCTTCTTATTGGAAAGAAGGCTATGTCGGCTTCCTGATTGGCTGCTCTTTCTCTTTTGAAGAGACATTGATCAAAGAAGGAATCGAAATCCGTCATATTTCCCAGGGACGTAACGTACCAATGTTTAAGACGAATATCCAAACCGTTCCTGTTGGACCATTTTCCGGTCCTATGGTATGCTCCATGCGCCCGATGACTCCGGAAAATGCACAGAAAGCTTATGATATTACGGTGAAGATGCCAAATGTACACGGTGCTCCGGTACAGATGGGCAATCCGGAAGAAGTCGGTGTTATGGATGTCATGAAACCGGATTACGGCGAAGCTGTTGATATCTACGAAGGTGAAATCCCTGTATTCTGGCCATGCGGAGTTACACCTCAGGCCGCCATCGAAAATGCAAAACTTCCAATCGTAATCACACATGCACCGGGACATATGTTTATTACAGATATCCTGAATTCTGAGTTGAATGATTATCTGGAAGCGCAGAAAAATAAATAGACTTTGAAATAAACTTTTATGCTGCTACAAGATGGTGGAAAATAACGTTGCAGAAGCATTCTTTATCAACCTACACCAGCTATGTGGCAGTTTTTACAAATATGGTAATTACATGCAGGAGGTACTATGACCGGACCGAAGGAACTTATTGACAAATTACATAAAAATCAGGAGCTTTCACTTGAAGAGTGGACCGAACTGATTAAGAATCGCACGCCGGAACTTTCCGAGTACCTTTTCGAACTTGCCAGAGAAGAACGCCACAAATACTATGGGCATGACGTTTATGTCCGTGGTCTGATAGAGTTTACAAATTATTGTCGAAACGACTGCCTCTATTGTGGTATTCGAAAAAGTAATGCAGCAGCACACCGGTATCGTCTGGACGAGGATACCATTCTTCGCTGCTGCCAGGAAGGCTATGATCTGGGATTTCGCACATTTGTCCTGCAAGGTGGAGAAGATGGATATTTTACAGAAGAGAGGATTATCCACATTGTCAGACGAATCCGAGAACATTTTCCACAATGTGCGATCACTCTTTCCATTGGAGAGTGGAAAAAAGACAGTTATCAGGCATTCTTTGATGCTGGCGCAGACCGTTATCTCTTGCGCCATGAGACTTACAATCCTGAACATTACGCTAAGCTCCACCCGCCAATCTTAAGTGCTGCTCACAGACAGCAGTGTCTCTGGGATTTGAAAGATATCGGATATCAGGTCGGAACCGGATTTATGGTTGGAGCACCTTATCAGACACCAGAATATCTGGCAGAAGATATGTTATTCTTAAAGGAACTTAATCCTCATATGGTAGGAATCGGACCTTTCATTCCGCATCATGATACGCCATTTGCAGACCAGCCTGCCGGTACACTAGAGCTTACGCTCTTTATGCTTGGGCTGATTCGGCTGATGCTGCCAAAAGTCCTGCTTCCGGCTACGACCGCGCTTGGAACCATTCACCCGAAAGGCCGTGAGCTGGGAATCCTTGCAGGTGCAAATGTTGTCATGCCGAACCTGTCACCGACAGAAGTGCGAAAAGATTATCTGCTCTACGATAATAAAATCTGTACCGATGACGAATCGGCACAATGCCGGCACTGTCTGGAACGCCGCATGGCATCTGTCGGATACCAGGTGGTGACTTCCAGAGGAGACTCACTCAATATTTAAAGTTGAACACACGTACAAAATCATTTACAACGTCACTATTTTATATCTATTCAAGAATGTGCTTTGGCACATTCTTTGTTATAAGGAGTTCCATTATGAGCTTAAATAATACACCGTCTGCCGAACGGCTTCATATCGGTATCTTTGGAAAACGAAATGCTGGAAAATCCAGTGTCATCAATGCATTAACCGGGCAGAATCTTGCCATTGTGTCTGATATCAAAGGCACAACGACAGATCCTGTCTTAAAATCTATGGAGCTTTTACCTTTGGGTCCAGTCGTCATCATCGATACTCCGGGACTTGATGATGATGCAGATATTTTGGGAGAACTGCGCATTCAGAAAGCCTATCAGATGTTGAATAAAACCGACATCGCAATTCTTGTTATAGACGGGACTGTCGGTATGACTGAAGAAGACAAAAAAATTCTTACCCGCATTCAGGATAAGAATATTCCTTATATTGTTGTATTGAATAAAGCAGATCTGGCTGTCTCCAAAGTCTGTCCGAACAATCAGTCTGATTCTGATGTCTGCAACACTCTGGACTCCATAAAAGCTGATATTGTCGAATCCTGTCAAATTCCTTCTGAACACATTTTGTGGGTCAGTGCACAGGATCACAGCAATATCCAGGAACTGAAGGAATTAATCGGAAAGCTCATTCCTTCTTCTGATAATGACCGGTATATCGTACGCGACCTGATCCGGCCAATGGACCTGATTGTTCTTGTTGTGCCAATCGATTCTGCTGCACCAAAAGGCAGACTGATTCTTCCACAGCAGCAAACCATCCGTGATATTCTGGAGTCCGGTGCCGTTTCCATTGTTGTAAGAGAAACAGAACTGGCTGATACATTAAAAAAACTCGGTCGCGATCCAGATCTGGTCATCACAGACAGTCAGGCCTTCAAACAAGTATCTGCCATTGTTCCTGAACATGTACCATTAACTTCATTTTCCATATTATTTGCAAGATATAAAGGAAACCTGAAAACAGTAGTGCATGGCGCATATACACTGGACAAATTAAAAAAAGGTGACAAAATTCTGATCAGCGAAGGATGCACACATCACCGCCAATGTGGTGATATCGGAACTGTTAAGCTTCCAAATCTGATTCGCCGATACACCGGAAAAGATTTTGAATTTGAATTTACAAGCGGAACTGAATTTCCGCTGAATCTTTCCGAATATCAGCTCATTATCCACTGCGGAGGCTGTATGTTAAATGAACGAGAAATGAAATATCGTCTAAAATGTGCCGAAGATGCACACATTCCTATGACAAACTATGGAACCGCGATTGCTTATATGAACGGAATCTTAAACCGGAGCATCTCTATCTTTCGAGACACGTTGGACTTAAAGGAAATCTAAATCTTGTGACGGACTACATTGTATGTTCATCCTTCACCAGAAAAGCACCTTTAGGTGCTTTTCTGCAAGGAATAGTCACTGTAAATGCCGAGGCATTCTTGAATAAAAATTTCAAATTTCCGCCTGAATAATATGTCCAAAATTCATTTCATCTTTAAATAAATCGTAGACATAATTTGGACTTTCCAAATACAATCCGGTCTCTTCATCTATAAGTTTTTCAAAAACTTCTGAATTATAGAATTTATTCTTTGCTTCATCGTATTCTATACTCCAATCGGTACTAATCATATCAATAATATCCTGTATCACATATTCCAGCAACTCATCTTTTTTACACATTTTTACTCATCACCTTTCTCAATAGTTTCATACTATTTTAGTATACCATAAGTGCAAGTCATATAGTGCATCTTTTCAAGAATATTTGCAATCCATAGACCGTCTCAATACCTCACATAACAAATATCAATTATCCTCTTCTACTCCACCATGTTATACTTATCTTATCAATTTTTAATCATGGAGGTTTTTAAAATGAACGCAAAGGAAAAATTAGCAGATTATCAGAGACAGTTTGGTGTATATGCTGAAGCGAATCCGGAAGTAATGGGGGCTTTCGGTTCTACAGTTACCGCAGCAATGGAAAATGCCGGACCATTGGATGCCAAAACAATGGAATTATTAATCCTTGTCGCAGCAGTTTCAAGAAAATGTGAGCCATGTATCTATTCTCATGTAATGAATTACATCAACGTGGGCGGAACAAAAGAAGAACTGGCAGCCGGACTGAATGCTGCAGTACTGATCTGTGGCGGACCTGGTATGGCATACAGCGCATTAGCACTGGATCTTTTTGATCAGTATTCTGCAGAATAGTATTTACAGTTCCAACATATGCACTTCCCCCTTCCTTTCTATGATTTAGATCGGAAGGGACTTAAAGAATCCCTTGCTGTTGCTTTTATTTCTATCCCAACATTTGAATCTGGTTTCTGCTAATCCTCTTTCAAAGAGCATAAAATGTCTGTTATTTGCTCCAGGCTTTCTGCAAAATATATTCCTTTTTGTCTTTCCTCTGATGACAATCCCATGTCAATCATATGTTTAAGCATTGCTTTTAAGCCATCATAGTAACCATTAAGATTATATACAATACACGGTGCATTTAACTGCTTCAGTGATACTTTTGACATAATCTCAGTTATTTCTTCCAAAGTACCTGTTCCTCCAGGAAATGCAATAAATGCATTGCCAAGTTCAATCATTTTGTTTTTTCGTTCCGACATATCCTTAGTTACGATCAGTTTTGTAATTCCTTCGTGCTGAAATTCATTTTCAATAAAAAATTGTGGCTCAACACCCGTAACATTACCGCCTGCATTCAATACACTATTGGCTAATGCTCCCATCAAACCGCTTTTAGATCCTCCGTAAATAAGTGCGTTGCCACTTTTTCCAATCCAGGTTCCCAGTTCTTTGACTGCCCTTTTTAACGACGGATTGTTACCTTTATTTGCACCAAGATATACTGTAATATTCATTTAATTTTTCTCCTTTGTAAAAAAGTATTTTTCCAACCTCAACTCCGCACTTTTTCTTTATCTGTGAATTCAAAATACCCTCTGCATTCATCCTGCTTTTATTTTAGTTGGGACGAATAACCGTCTCATCTGTGCTTTCGTTGTCCCAATCCACACCCAATACATTTCTGCCATTTATATATATCGGAAATTTAAACCGGAGACCTTTTAATATTCTGCCATCCTTTTGCT
>OIZU01001224.1_pt1 | contig 14746 bp, 8 predicted proteins | sample 1588661 | NCBI WGS metagenome assembly OIZU01 (sample SAMN03283257) | human gut metagenome | biome: human-associated habitat; material: feces | host: Homo sapiens | place: USA | collected 2013 | reverse complement strand
CGTCGCGGCTTGCGTTTGCCGCGCTCGCCGGGCTGCCGCTGCAATACGTTGTCATCAATATGGCGGCGTTCGTTCTCGCGCTCTGCGGTGCGAATCTTTGGGCGCCCGCCGGAAACACGATCGGCGGCCTGCCCGCGACGGCCTATTATCTCGTGGCGGCGCTGACCTCGTATTTTTCAATCGCGCTGCCGTTTGCGGTGTTTCTTGCGGCGGGCAGGCACCGCCTCAGCGATACGGTTCTCGTCGAAAAGACCGGCGCCGTAAACGGCGTTCTGCTCGTGCTGGCCGGCGTTTTCCTCTGCTTTGTGATGAATATCCCGGCGAACCTGCTCTCCATGCTGCTCGAGGGTCTCGGCCTGAACGGCGCCGTGAATACCGAGCGGTACACCGTGACCTCTGCGCCGGAGCTGATCACGATGCTGCTTGCGGTCGTTCTGGTCGCGCCCATCACGGAGGAATTTGCGTTCCGCGGCGTTATGACGTCGGTTCTGCGCCGCTGGGGGGACTGGCCGGCGATCCTCTTCTCGGGGCTGATCTTCGGCATGGTGCACTACAGCTTCCAGAGCCTGCCCGTCGTGCTGGCCGGCGGCTTTGTGATGGCGTTTCTCTACGTGCGCACGAAGAACATATGGATCAACATCGCCGTGCATTTCACGAACAATTTGGTCGCCATGCTGCCCGCCGCCGTCAACTACCTGTTCGGCGCGCGTGCGGCGGACGCCGTCAGCCTGATTTCGTTTTACGCCGTCGTTCTCATCGGCCTCGCGGCGCTCGTGATTTTGCTCGTGCGGCAGGCCATGGGCCGCAGGGCGTTCAGCGCGCCGATGCAGCGCGGCAAGCTCGCCCGGAGCAAGCCGTTTTATATGCTCGTGAACCCCGGCTTCATCGTATACGCCGTCGTGTTCGTCGCGATGTGCGTGGTGGGGCTCTATGCGGCCTGAGGCCGCGGGGCGGGAATTTCTGCCGGAGCGCCGGTTCATGGAGGAGGCGCTCCGGCTTGCCTGTGAGGCGGCCGCGGCAGGGGAGATCCCTGTCGGTGCGGTGGTTGTCAAGGACGGCGCGGTGATCGGCCGCGGGCGCAACCGGCGCGAGGCGGCGCGCAGCGTGCTCGGGCACGCCGAGCTTGAGGCGATGGAGCAGGCGGCGGAAGCGCTCGGCGACTGGCGGCTTTCGGGCTGCACGCTGTACGTGACGCTAGAGCCCTGCCCGATGTGCGCGGGCGCGGCCGTAAACGCACGCGTCGAACGCATCGTCTACGGCGCCGAGGACGAGGTGATGGGCGCATGCGGAACGGCGGTTTCCGTGATCCGCCTGCCGCGGGCGTTCCGCCCCGCGCTGTATAAGGGCCTGCTCGCCGAAGAATGCGGCGCCCTCCAGCGCCGGTTCTTTGCGGAGCGCAGAAAGTAAACGGGAGCGCCGGTGCGGAAAGTGCACGGGCGCTTTTCGCGCCGCCTGTGCCGAGCGCATTCGCTTTTTACCGTGTCGCATGCAGCGGAAAATTTTTCGTTTTTTCTTGACAGAGGCGGCAAAAAGGTATATAGTATGAAATATAAAGCTGTATAAATTGTGCAAAATGCGGCTTTATATATCGCTTACATGAAGAAATCAATCCTTTCAGCTAAAAGAAGGCGGACGCAAGTCCTGCTGTTCTTTGTGCTGGAAGGATTTTTTTGTTTATAATTTTATGGATGGAGGCAGTATTTTGAAGCTGACAACAGAGCTGGAGAAAAGAATCGACCGGTGGGTGGACGAGCATATAGAGCGCTTGGCGGAGGATACCTGCAAGCTGATCCGCATCGAAAGTGTGTCCGATAAAACGAGCGATGTAAAGCCCTTTGGACAGGGCTGCCGGGACGCGCTCGCGAAGTACATCGAGCTCGGAGAGGCCTACGGCCTAAAAGCGCACAATTACGAGAACTACGTGGCGAAGCTGTTCGTCCCGGAAAATCGTGGAAAGGCCAAGCAGATCGGTCTCATGGGGCATTTGGATGTGGTTCCCGCGGGGGAGAACTGGATATACCCGCCGTACAAGGGGATTATAAAGGGCGATTGGATCATCGGCCGCGGGTCGCAGGACAACAAGGGGCCCTGCCTTGCGGCGATGTATGCAGTGCTTTGTCTGCGGGATCTGGGAATTGACCTGCAATACGACGTCTGTGCGCTGGCCGGCGCCGATGAGGAAGCCGGCATGGCGGATGCGGAGTATTACGCGCGGCAGCCGGATATACCGGACCTGATCCTCGTCACAGACAGCGGCTTTCCCATCTGCTACGGGGAGCGCGGGATCGCGCGCGGCTGGCTGAAATCCCGCCGCCGCTTGTCCGAAAATATAGTGGATCTCCATGGGGGAAGCGCAGTCAACCAGATTCCGGATACGGCGGAGATCGCGCTGCGGATGACGCCGTCGCTCAAGGAAAGGTGGAAAGCCGCGCCCTCGCTCGAAGCGCGGCAGGCGGGGGAAACGCTGGTGGTGACGGGGCGCGGAAGAGCCGGGCACATCGCCTCGTCCCGTGAAACGGAGAACGCCGTCGGCGTGCTGCTCAGAACGGTGCTTGAAGCGGGCCTGCTGGAGGACCCTGCGGATGCGGAGATCCTTAGCGCGGCCGAAAAGATGATCAGCAGCCGCTGCGGGGAGGTGTTCCGGCTTTCGGACGCGGCAGAGGTGCGGGATGTGCGCTGCGGCTGCGGCATAGCGGGGCTGGAGGACGGCGCGCTGAAGTTCTCGTTCAACCTGCGCTGCCCGGTCTCTCTCGATGAAAGGCGGGTGCTGGATCAAGTCGTACGCTATGGCGAGCAGGCCGGGTTCGAGCCCGTGGAGGCCGGCGTTCTGCCCTCCAATTATTTTCCGAAGGAGCGGCCGGTCATTCAGATACTGAACCGCGTGTTCAACGCGGTGACGGGCTTGGCGCTCGAGCCGCAGGTTTTTGCGGCGGGCACGCATGCCCGAAAGCTGCCCAATGCGGTGGCCTACGGCCCCGGCATACCGGAGCCGTCGTATTACCCGGGGAAAGAGGCGCTGTTCCCGCAGGGGCACGGCGACTGCCACATGCCCGATGAGGCGCAGTCGATTCCCGCACTGAAAGAGGCCCTGCGCATCTACATCCGGGGTGTGATCGCGCTCGACGGCGAGGTGCTGACGAAAGGAGAGGCCACATGAACATGGAGGACCGCCTTTCCCGGGCGCAGGCATTTTTGAAGAGCGGGCAGGGCATGCTGCTCACGGCGCCTTGGCACCGCAGATTCCTGCTGAAATTTCCCTCGTCGGCAGGCACAATATTCCTCACGGCGGAAAGGCGCTTTTTCATTGTGGATTTCCGGTATATCGAGGCGGCGCGCGGCATCGGGAACGGCTTTGAAGTGATTTTGCAGGAGGAGCTTGCCGTGCAGCTTCGGGCGCTGGCAAAGGAAAACGGTGTCACAGCGGTTCTGACCGACGCAAAGGCGCTGTCCTTTGAGGAACTCGAGGCGCTTCGCCGGCTTTTCGAACGGGATTGTTTGAAGGCCAGCGGCAGGCTGACCGATTTCTTGGGCGCGCTGGCGCAGGAGGAAACGGAGGAGGAAAATCGGTGCGCGGAACGGATCCGCGCGATTGCCGAGCGGGTGGAAAAGCGCTTTGCGCGCTTTGTGCGCGCGGGCGCATCACTGGAGGGCCTGAAGCGGAAGCTGGGGCAGATCAGAGGGGAGGAGGGCGACGAAAGCCGCACCTTTGCCGCGGAATTTGCCGTGCAGAGTGGAAAAGCGGAAGCCTGCGTGGCAGAGGGCGTTCTCCCTGCCGGCAGCACGCTCTGCGTCCGGTTTGCGCTGGAGGCGGGCCTTGTATCCCGCGGGCAGGCGATGCGCTTTCCCGTGAAGGCGCTGCCCGCCGTGCCGGTGCAAAGCCGCCGGGCAGCCCTTTGTGCGCTGCTGTGGGAGGAAAACAGCGCCGTGCTGCTCTGCGGCCGCCCCAGCATCCGCTATTATATCGGGGCCGATCCGGGGCCGGAATCGCAGCTTCTCCTCACGCATTCGGAGATACTGCTTTTTAGCCGGCGGCGGCCGGCGGTTTCGGGGATAACCGTTCTGCCCGGAGATTTTGAGGGAATGCCTGCAAAGGCCGCGGCATATCTGGAGGCGGCCGTGCGAGCGGCGGGCGTCCGAAAAATCTACGCGGAGCCGGATATTCCGATGAAAGCGCTGGGCGTTTGGCGCGGGCTGCCCTGCCCGGTGGTTCCGAGCCGTGCGCTGGAAGAAAGGATTTACAGCCGGAGAAGCGTGAAAAGGGAAGAGGAGCTCGCGCACATTCGTGCGGCGCAGGACGTCACGGACCGCGTCTTTCTCGAAGCGCTCAATTACATCCATGCGGGGATGACGGACATCGAGATTCAGCGGATGGTCGGCATGCTGTTTTATGAGATGGGCTCGCAGATGGATTCCTTCGACCACGTGTGCGGCTGCGGCCCGGATACCGCCAAGCCGCACGTAAAGCCGACGGGACGCGCGGCCCGGCGCGGCGATTTCGTCATGCTGGATATCGGCGCCAGTGTGGACGGCTATGGCTCCGATATGACGCGCATGGTCGGCATAGACGCGGTCGATGCGGAGAAGCAGGAGATCTACAATCTGGTTCTCGAGGCGCAGAACGCGGGCATACAGGCGGCCCGCGCAGGCGCGGTCTGCTGTGCGGTGGACGGCGCCGCGCGGCAGCGGATCAGCGACGGCGGCTTCGGGCCGTATTTCCTGCACGGCCTCGGGCACCCCGTCGGGTGCGGAGGGAAAGAGGGGCCGCGGTTCAGCCAGAGCGACACAAGCGTGCTTCGCCCCGGCGTTGTGATGACGGTGGAGCCCGGTATTTACCTGCCCGGGCGGTTCGGCGTGCGGATTGAGGATATGGTGTACATAGGCGAGCAAGGCACCGAGAATCTAACGCACAGCCCAAAGACGCTGCCGTGCGTTAAGTAAATCCGTCCGCCGCAGGGGAACGGGGGAGGCAAGGCGTTTCCGGCAAAAAATCGACGGGCGCGTTCCCCTTGCGAATTGGATGCTTTTATGTTAAGATTTTATTCATATTCAACAATCTGCGGGAGGGATGGCAGTGCGTTTATGTTCTTTAAAGACAACCTTTTCCAAGATGATCGTCTCCTATCTCATGGTTCTGGTGGTTCCGCTGATTTTTGGCATTTCGCTCTATGCGACGACGCTCGGCATTACGAGGCGAAATGTTGAGGAAGCGAATTTGTCTGTTTTGAATAACGTGCGGGACAGCGTGAACATCAGCCTTTCGGGCATCAGCAGCATGATGCGCGCTTTGCTGAGCGACGGCAATATTACGGCACTGTCGAACAAAGACCAGTATGCGGCCGAGGATTATAAGGCGATGGATGAGATCCAGAGCACCCTCTCTATGTCACTGCTTTCGAACGCTTATATCGACGACATCCTCATCTACTTCCACAAGGCGGATTTTATTTTGAGCAGCAAAAGCTACTTGGGCCGGCTCGGGAGCATGTCGGGGTATTCCTCTACGGTCGGGCTGGATGTCACGGATTTTGCGGAGCAGATCGGCGGCGCCGAGGCCTACAGCCTCCGTCTGGTGGCTTCCAATCACGGCACGGCGGCGTTTATCACCGCCCCCGGCACCTCGATCAGCGGGAAAAATAACGTCGTTTCAGTTTTGGTGCGCCTGAAAACCGGACTGCTTGAGGAGATGATCGTTTCGGACGACTGCCGCACCTTCCTTGTGGACGCCTCCGGCAATACGTTTTCAGGCGAGGCGGGCGTCCGGCTTTCAGGGGAGAGCGGCGCATGGACGCTGGAAAGGACGCAGAGTGCGGCGGAAAACAGCCGGTGCATCGAAACGGAGGATACGGTTTTTCAGATCCGCTACGTCCGGTTCGTCCCGGCAGAGATCTATTACAGGAGCTTTTCTACGGTATGCCTGCTGTTCTTTGCGTTTTTGGCGCTGTGCCTCGGCGGCGGGCTTCCGCTCGCCGTTTCCACCGCCCGAAGAAGCTACCACCCCGTGCGGGAGATCCTGTCGCTGATCCCCCAGCCGGGCGACGATCAGGATTCGGATGATTACATGGTCATTCGATCCTCTCTGACCGGACTGCTTCAAAAAACCGAGGACTATGAGGTGGAGCGCGACAACCGGGCTCTGGCGCTGCGGAGCTATCTGCTATTTCGCCTTTTGAACCCTTCGGATTTGCAGGAGGCCGATTTTCTGGAGGTATGCCGGAAATGTGAGATTACCTTTGAAAACACCAGCTTTCTGCTCATAGGGTTTTCCGTGGAAAACGGCAGCAATCTCTTTTTCAAGCAGAATGAAAGCGTCGACGAGGGCGTGTCCAATTTCCTCGTGGTGGCGATCACCAATGTTCTCCGCACCGCTTTCACGGGGGACTACAAATTTTTCACGGCGGCGTATAAGGGCGTTTACTACGCGGTCGTCAATGTAAATTCCAGACTGGATAAAGAGGTGGTGCTGGATGAGATCAAGAAAAGCTGCCTGCTGGCGGCCGGTCGGCTCGACGCCGATTTCCGGGCTATCGTTTCGATAGCGGTCAGCAATGTCCACACCGGTTACCTGAAGATCCGCCGCTGCTATGAGGAGGTGGAGGAGGTGCTCCGGCAGCAAAACGCCCTGAAGCATTCCGCCTATGTGACGCAGCACCGGGAGCTGGCGCTCATCAAGCAAAAGGCGGAGGCCGGTGCTTCGCCGCGCGCTGCGGCGCCGAACCCCAAAAAGGACGGGAAAAAATGGGTGAATGTCGAGGAGATCAAGGCGTATATCGACAGCCACTACACGGCGCCGGATCTGACGGTGGGGGCGCTCTCCGACCGGTTCCATATGACGGCGGCGAACCTCTCGCTCCTGTTCAAGCGGAAGCTGGGTGTTTCCCCGCTGGAATACATCCAGATCAAGCGGGTCAGCGAGGCAAAATGCCTTTTAGAAGCCACGCAGATGAAGGTTTCGGATATTGCCAAGAGCGTGGGCTACTATGACTCGCGCCCGCTCATCCGGGCTTTTCGGCGGATAGAGGGGGTCAATCCCGCGGAGTACCGCGATCAGAAAAAGAATGTGTAAGCGCTGTATCGATGGGCTTGCTTTCCATACGGGGAGCTGGCCCTCTTTTCTTTGTGCGCCGGGCCACAATTTAAAAGGGAAACTGCCGTTTTTTTATGAAGCCGTGCGCCCGCGCGCCGGTTTTTGTTAAATATTGACGCATTTTATTCAAAATTTCCGCCCGATGCGTGCAAAACTGCACTTTACGGAATAACTTGGGTGGTTTGCATACATTAAATTCTGGCTATTTATTAAAACTGTGGAATATGTTAGTGTGGGGACAGGCTGAAACGATTGATTCTCAAAATGTAAGCGAGCACAAATTGCAGGAAGGGAGGGGAAATGGGTTCGGCTGAGCCGGTTCGCCGGCAGGACAGTTTCTTTCGCTGAAAAAAGATGAAAGACGAAAGATGAAAAAATCCGACTGAGTTTTGAAAGGATGGGAGAAGTAACCATGAAAAAGTGCTTTCTGAAAATTTGCTGCGGCCTTCTTGCGCTTGCCGTGCTGGCCGGGTGCAGCAGCACCCCGGGCGGCGCCTCCGGCGCGGATTCCAGCGCTGCCGGCACGTCGGAAAACAGCGCGGACATGAGCGGCGCAGAACCGCTTTCCGAGCAGACGCTGCCGATTTCCGATGAGAAGGTGACGCTCACCTACTGGAGGGTGTGGTCGAACGACTACACGCCCGATTTCAACGCATATCAGGTCAACGAGGAGATGGAGGAAAAGACCAATGTGAAAATTGAATTTACGACGGTGGCCTCATCCATCGCAAAGGAAAAATTCGGCATTCTGCTGGCTTCGCAGGATCTGCCCGATATGATCGAGAACAATGTGGCGTATCCGGGCGGCGGCGAGAAGGCGATCAGCGACGGCGTCTACATCGATATGGCGCCCTATGTCGAGACCTATATGCCGAATTACCGCGCGCTGCGGGAATCGGACGAAACCGTGCGGAAGATGACGATCTCCGATACGGGCAAGATGTGGGGCATTTACCCCCTGTTCTGCGACAACGACAAGACGCTTTGCGCCGAGCCCTCGTGGATCGGCATGGTCATCCGGCAGGACTGGCTCGACGATCTGAAGCTGGAGCAGCCCCATACGATTGACGAATGGCACACGGTTCTGACCGCGTTCAAAGAGGAAAAGGGCGCCGAAGCGCCGCTGCTGCTCTCGAAAACCGGCATAATGCCGTACGATTACTTCCTCTCGGCCTACGGCGTGAAATCCGAATTCTACAAGGACGGCGATACCGTGAAATACGGGCCGATCGAGGAGGGCTACCGGCAGTATTTGGAGCTGATGGCGCAGTGGTATGCCGAGGGTCTGGTGGACCAGAACTTTATCTCGAATGAAATCACGAGCAATGCGCCGAAGGATTACATTGCCACGGGAAAATCCGGCGCCGCGACCTATTCCTGGGCCGGCACGGGAAACTACCTGTACGAGACGGGCAGCAGCACGGATCCGGATATCAACTGGCAGCCGATTACGGGCCCCGTGCTGAAGGAGGGCGATACGTGTGAGGCCAGAAATGTCAGCTATATCGCAATTCAAACGCCGGTTTCAGTGACGACAGCCTGTGAATACCCGGAAATCGCCGCAAAATGGCTGGATTACCAGTACACGCAGGACGGCTTTATCGCAAACAGCTTCGGCGATTCGGAATGCTACACGGTGGATGACGGCGGAAACTACGCGTTTACCGACAAGATTATGAACGGCGAGCACGGGATCGACCCGCAGAACGAGCAGTTCTGCTACCGCCGCAAGGATTTCCCGGGGCTTGTGAGCTGGGAGGTCTATGATTTGACCAATCCCGCGGAGCGTCTGGCCGCAAGAGAGGTGTACGATTCCGACGGCACGGCGCTGGTGCTGCCCAAGATCGAGATGACGGACGCCGAGGGAGACGAGTACAACGCTTTGTATACGGACATCCAGACGTATGTGCAGGAGAAAACGGCGGGCTACATCATGGGCTCCGAGCCTCTGGACACGTACGGCGATTTTGTGGAGACGGTCAAGGGCATGAATATCGACCGCTGCATCGAGATCCAGCAGGCTGCGCTGGACCGCTACGACGCCAGATGAGCCGCAGAAAATAAAGATTTGGACAGGAGATCATCATGAAATTATTGCGTAATATTTCTCTGGATTTCCGGCGGAATAAGGTGATTTATTTCTTATGCGTTCCTATTGTCGCGTGGTATATCATCTTTCACTATATCCCAATGGGGGGAATCGTGATCTCCTTCCAAGATTATACCCCCGCATTGGGCCTTACCGGAAGCCCGTGGATCGGCCTCGACAACTTCACCCGCTTTTTCGGGGGCGAGTATGCGTTCAGGCTGATTCGGAACACCTTTATGCTCAGCCTTCTAGACCTGATCTTCAATTTCCCGGCGCCGATCCTCTTCGCGCTGCTGCTCAATGAAATTCACAGCCGTGCCTTTCGCAGGACGATTCAGACCATCAGCTATATGCCGTATTTCGTCTCCATGGTGGTCATGTGCGGCATCATCGTCGATTTCACGCAGAGCGGCGGCCTGATTTCTGAAGCGGTTGCGCTCATAACGGGCGGCAGGGCCCAGAACCTGCTCGGCAACAAGGATTATTTCCGCACGATCTACACGGTGTCCAGCATCTGGCAGGGGCTTGGATACGGCAGTATTATCTATTTAGCGGCCTTATCCGGCGTGAATCAGGACCTGTACGAGGCGGCGCGCATCGACGGCGCGGGGCGGTGGAAGCAGACTATCCATGTGACGCTGCCGTCAATCTCCAGCACGATCGTAATCATGTTCATCATGAAAATGGGGACGATGCTGTCGGTAGGCTCCGAAAAGGTGCTCCTGCTGTATTCTCCGGCGACGTATGAGACGGCGGATGTGATCAGCACATATGTCTACCGCAACGGCTTTGAAACGTACGATTACGGCTTCAGCACGGCGGTGGGGCTGTTCAACTCCGTGGTCAATACCGTATTTTTGGTTTCCGCAAACTTCCTGTGTAAGAAATACACAGAAACAAGCCTGTTTTAAGGGGGAGTATCTATGGTTGGAAAACGGACGCCGGGAAGAATCCTGTTCAGCGTATGCAACGTCTGCGTCATGGTCGTCATCGCGCTTTGCTGTATTATTCCCCTTTGGCATGTGGTCATCGCATCGATCAGCGACCCGGGTATGGTGGAGGCGCATTCCGGCGTCATCCTCTGGCCGCTGGGCAAGCCCTCGATGAACGGATACCTGTATCTGGGGAAATACCCGAAGATATGGAGGGGCTATGCCCACACGATCGGCTACGTAGCGGCGCAGTGCCTGATCTCCTGCATACTGGTGCTGCTGGCCGGCTACGTTCTCTCCCGCAAGCGGTTCCGCTACCGCAATGTTATCTCGGGCTTTATCACCTTTACCATGCTGTTCAACGGCGGCATGATCCCCACCTATCTGGTAGTGAAAAGCTACGGGCTGCTGGATACCATCTGGGGCGTGATTCTGCCCGGCGCCGTGTCCACCTGGAATTTTATCGTCATGCGCAGCTTCTTTGACAACTATCCCTCTGAGATAGAGGAATCCGGCAAAGTGGACGGGCTTACGGACGCGGGCGTTTTCTTCCGCCTGGTGCTTCCCACCTCCAAGGCGGTGCTTGCCACCATCGGCCTTTACTATGCCGTGAGCCTTTGGAACGCCTATTTCATTCCGTTCATCTATCTGAACGACCCCGATCTGTTCTCTTTGCAGCTCATCCTGCACGAGCTGCTGTCGGCCGGTTCGTCCAACAATGCCACCGTGGGCGTGGGCGACGTGCTTGTCGTGGAAGAATCGCTGAAATATGCTACCGTTCTGGTGTCCATCGCGCCCATCATGTGCGTGTATCCGTTCCTGCAAAAATACTTTGTCAAAGGCGTCATGATCGGCGCTGTTAAGGGCTGACCGCCCCAAGGAGGAAATTTACCATGGAACCTGTCCGTTCTTTTTGCAAGGATTCTCTTGCCGTCCGCATCTATGCCGACCGCACCGCAATGGGCGCGGCGGCCGCGAGGGACGGGGCTGCTCTGCTGCGCCGTCTGCTGGCGCAGCAGGACACCGTGCGCGCCGTATTTGCCGCCGCTCCTTCTCAGAATGAATTTCTGGAAGCACTGTGCGCCGCGCCGGATATCGACTGGAAACGCGTTACCGCATTCCACATGGATGAATATGTGGGCCTGGATGCAGCGGCGCCCCAAGGCTTCGGCAACTTTTTGCGCGCCCGCGTGTTCGACCGTTTGCCCTTTGGCCAAGTATGCTATCTGAACGGCACCGCGCCCGACGTTGAGGCCGAATGCAGCCGCTACGCCGGGCTGCTGGCACAGGCGCCAATCGACATTGTATTCATGGGCATCGGTGAAAACGGCCATATCGCTTTCAACGACCCGCCTGTGGCGGAATTCGACGATCCGGCCGCGGTAAAGGTTGTCGCCCTGGACGAAGTGTGCCGCAACCAGCAGGTACACGACGGATGCTTTGCTGATATCGGCCAGGTGCCCACCCACGCCTTGACACTGACAGTACCCACGCTGGCCGGCGCAAAGCATCATCTGTGCATCGTTCCCGCGCCCACCAAAGCAAAAGCTGTCCGCGACACTCTGGAAGGGCCTGTCTCCACCGCGTGCCCGGCATCCATCCTTCGCACCTGCCCTGGTGCGGTGCTTTATCTGGAGCGCGAGAGCGCCCAGCTTCTGACGGAGGTATAAGATCATGAACCTGTTTTTCATCCCCCAGCCCCAGCGGTGCATCTGTCTGACCGGAAGCGCGGACATTGGGCGGGAAACGCCTGTTGTGCTCTGCATGCCGCAGCCGGACGAGCGGCTGGTGCTGGCTGCCGGGAAACTGTTTGAACATGTGCGCACGGAACAGGGGCCTTTCGCGCTGTATTCGGAAAACAGCTTTGCCCCCGAGTGTCCCGTACGGCGTCCGGAGGGATACTTACTGAATGTGCGCGGCCCCGCCGTTCAACTTGCCGCTCATGATGCGCCGGGGTTGTTTTACGGTATACAGACGCTGCGCCAGTATCTGGAAATGCCGGAGCATCCCGCGATGGAGATCAACGATTGGCCTGAACTGGCGATGCGCAGCGATTATCTGGATATGCGCGGCCTGTTTCCAAAGTTCGAGAATCTTTTGAAATATGTGGAGGAAATGGCCCGGTATAAGCTGAACACGCTGGTGATCGAATACGAAGATAAGCTGCCCCGCAGCCGGAAGGAATTCTGTCATCCGCTGGATGCTCTGACGCCGGAGCAGCATGCGCTGCTTTTGAAAACGGCCCACGACCATTTTATCGATGTGATCCCGCTGCAGCAGAGCTTCGGCCATTTGGAGTATGCGCTCAAGCTGCCGGAGTACCAGCATCTGCGCGAACTGCCGGAGGCTCCCGGCGAGATGTGTCCGCTTCGGGAAGGCTCGTTTGAGCTGGCGGCCTCTTTGATCGAGGAAACAGCGCGCCTGCACCCGGACAGCCGGTACCTGCACCTGGGCTGCGACGAAGTGTGGAGCCTGGGCCAAAGCCCGGAATGCAGGGCCAGCGGCAAAAGCCGCGGACGCATCGCCATTGAATTCATCAACCGTCTGGCGGAAAAGGTCCTCTCTCTGGGCAAAACGCCCATCGTGTGGCACGACATGCTGGCCAATGTGTGGAAAGACGGCGATATGGGCGAAGCAGGCAACTATGACGAACTCGCTCTCATCAACAAAAACATCGTGGTGGCCATCTGGCTGTACAGCCCCGATCGTGTGAACATCGTTGCGCCGCGCCTGATGGAAACTCTGCACGCCCACGGCATAAAAGCGCTGCCCTGCTGCGCTATCCGCGCCAGCGATCGCTGCGGTATGCAGAATTATCCCTGCATCGAACAACGCCTGCGCAATGTGGACGCCTGGTGTGAACTGATCGCTCAAAGCCGCTGCGACGGCATGGTAAACACCAACTGGTGCAGCACCTTCTCCTTCGGCAATCCTTATGGACTGTTCGAGACGAGCCGCTACACGGCTTTCTACGCCGCGGACCGCTGCTGGAACCTGCGCGCAAACAGCGCGGCTTTTCTGGAACGCTTTATGGGCGTTTACCACGGAGCGTATAAAATTGAGTTGACAACGGGCACGGAGCGGCGGTACGATTACTACAAATTGATGGGACAGTATCTGCCTCTTGTAACGCGCAACAAAGACACCGCCCGTCTCATCGACGTCATGTACCGGCAGGAATATGCTGCCTCGGTGAATTTTGCCGCGTTCCGCGGGGATCTTTTCCCGAACAGCAAAGTGGAACTGGATTGCCTGCGGGAACGCGCGCCCAAACAGTATGCCAATCTGCACAGGATAGAAGCGGAGCTGCGCGAGATCCTCGCCCGCTTGCTGACCCCGGAAATGGCTGAACTGTTTTTTGAATCCCGCAGCTATCCGAACCGGTTGTACCAGCGTGAACTGGAGCGTATCCTGGAGATGCCTCTGGCCTAAAATTGTCAAAATTGGGAGAGATGAATATGGACCTGAAAATTGCGCTTTCCGGCGATCTTCCCGCCCGCTGCAGCGATGCACTGGCCGCCCTTGCGCCGGAACTCGGCATGGTACCCGCGGCGGAAGGGGTGCCTGTGCGTGGGCACCGGGGCGCAGCTCTTGCCGTTTGCTGCGACGGAGCATCCGTCACCATAGAGTGGGCGCAGCCCATCCAGTTCTACCGTGCGCTCAGCCTGCTGCCCCGTCCGCTGGCAGCTTGCGATATCCGGGAAGAGCCCTGCTTTGAGACGGTCGGCATGATGTTCGACACCTCGCGCAACGCAGTACTGCGGCCCGATACGCTCCGCAGCTTTTTGCGCAAGATGGCGCTGATGGGCATGAACCTGGGCATGATGTACACCGAGGATACCTACGAGGTTCCCGGCCAGCCCTATTTTGGCTACCAGCGCGGCCGTTATACCTACGAGGAGCTGCACGCTCTGGATGACTATGCCGATATGCTGGGCATTGAACTTTGTCCCTGCGTGCAGACGTTGGGACATCTGAACCGTGCGCTGCACTGGCCCGCGATGCGGCGCCTGCAGGACAACGACGAAGTACTTTTAGCGGACAGCGAGGAGACCTATTCCTTTCTTCGGCAGATTCTCACTGCCGCCAGCGCGCCCTACCGCTCCAAACGTATCCACATCGGTATGGACGAAGCTCATGGCGTGGGCATGGGCGCTCATCTGCGTCTGCACGGCTATGAAAAGCCCTATGATATTTTGCGCCGTCATTTGAAGCGCGTATTGGATATCGTAAACGAACTGGGCCTTTCTCCCATGATGTGGAGCGATATGTATTTCCGCCTGGAATCCCCCACCAACGGATATTATGACGGGCCGATGCCCTCTCAGCAGGCCGTGGATGCCGTGGTTCCCGGCGTGGAGCTTGTCTACTGGGATTACTACCATATGCGCGAGGCGGAATACGACGAACAGCTGAAAAAGCACGATGCGCTGCATGCGCCCACGGTGTTCGCGGGCGGTATCTGGACCTGGTGCGGCCCTGCGCCCGATTACGACAAAACGCGCACCGCCACGCTGGCCGGCCTCTCCGCCTGCCGCAAGGCCGGGGTCCCTCTCGTGTTCGCCACAGCCTGGGGCGACAACGGCGCAGAAGCAAACCTCTACACCGCCCTGCTGGGCATGCAGATGTTTGCCGAATTTA
>OIZU01001221.1_pt1 | contig 14760 bp, 19 predicted proteins | sample 1588661 | NCBI WGS metagenome assembly OIZU01 (sample SAMN03283257) | human gut metagenome | biome: human-associated habitat; material: feces | host: Homo sapiens | place: USA | collected 2013 | reverse complement strand
TCAACGGAGGGTATCTTTATTTTGTGCAATATTTGGGATTTACTCATTTATAGTTCCTTTAGATATTTATTAGTTTTCCTATATTGGATATAATTTGCACCAACTACTACTGTTGATGCGAACGCGGCAATTAACGCCGATACTATTGTTGGGGACATTTATATTTTCTACCTCCTTACTTTATTCTAAATTTTCTCATATTTAATAGAAATCTGCAATATGAATATAAATTCCACAAATTAGCTCTAAGCGGGAAATCTTTTCTATAAACAAATTTAGTCTTAAATGCAATCTGATGACAATGACACCATTCTTGAATTTGTTTCATCCTCATGGCCTCCCCTGCATCAACCCTATTTATCAAACATTGCCTCTTAAAATCATCTATCTCTGTCTTAAAAAACAAATAAAACAGCACATTATAATATCTAATCAACACAATCTCTTCTGTCATTTTTTCCTTTGACCTCATACACATTTTCCACCTTCCACTGTATATCCAGTTCTATTTATCTACATATTTTTACTCTATACACCCTATACCCACCCCATAATAGGGGGTTAATATTCCGACCAGTATGAGAATCACCTCTACAACTCCTATTCCCCGTTCTTCCGTCATAATTCTTTTTAAATAATACAGTCTCCACATACAATTTCCCCTTTCTTTTTACTTCGTACTACATCTGCATAGACATAAATGCGGGTACGATCACGATAAACAGTACAACCGCCAGCATAAGAAACAGCGGCCCCAGCAATTTTGTTCCGGCTTCCTCTCCGATTCGTTTCGCCCTTGCTTTCCGCTCTTCAAAAGCCTGAACAGACTCTATTTTCAGCAATTGGCTTAATCCTCTTGTCCCTCTTCGCAGATTCTGCGACAACAATGCTCCTAATTTCACATATTCCTGAAGTTTACACCGCCTTCCAAAACGCTCATAACATTCCGCCTCTGTTATCCCGCTGTCCATCTCAAAACAGGTTGTTTTCATTTCTTCATAGACATACCGTTCACCCCAGAGATCTTTTTGCTCTTCATAGTCTGACACCATTTTTCGCCACGCCTTTTTCACCGTCATACCTGCACCTAAAAATAGTGTCAGTTTATTAACTGCCTCCGGATAATCCAGCAGCATCTGCTTCTCTTTTTCCTGCATTTTCTCTTTTTGCTTTTCCTTATCTAACGCATAAAATAATATCGCACTTAGAACGATCATTCCGATCACAATCAGTCCCCGATCCTCCATCTGCCGATAATAGCTGACATTTTCTCCGTCCACAGTGGCAGGAAGCTTCAGTCTTTTTTCTGTCTTTGATTTTTCCTGCTCCTTCTGAATGGCTTCTTTTATTTTGATCCCCTGTGTTTCCTCCTTTGTTTTTGCCACCGGATAAATGTTCGCCATACACTCATACTGTGCCTGCATTGTCCGGTCTTCCATATAAGTAAGTACCGCCTTCAATGTAATCTGGATTCCTTCTTCTTTCAGCACATCTTCTTGTATTTCACCATAGATATTCATCACATCATATCTGGAGAGTTCCCATTCTACCTCTACCGGTACTTCCGGTATTTGAGTCACCAGTTTCATATCTGATGTGACATAATCCAGACTTTTATTCTCCCCAAGTATCAATCGGTCTAACTGCCTGATACATTTGTCAAATAAAGCTTTGGTTTCTTCTGTTGTGTAAAGCTGTTCTTTTACTTCTACGTCAATCTCCGTTTTTTCTTTGTTTTCTGTCTCGGCAATCAGACGTTCCGTTCTGCTTCCGCCTCCATAGGGATTTCTTTCCAGTCCTTCCGTCAGCGAAACAGATGCTTTTCTCCAGTCAGTGATCACAAGAAGTACAGCCGCCGCTAAGGCTGTCATCAATAAAAATGCTCTTAAACTTCGATGTGGATCAGCTTTTCTCCAAGCGCGCAGGCGCCCATATAAACGCTCAGACATATGGTCATCACCCCAATTCCAATTAGATTTCCATATAGACAAGACATAAATTCCGGGAAGCTGAAACTCATATACGCAATGATCAGATAAGGCACTGCCGACATCACCTTCAGTTCATACCGCTTTGCCGCCAGAATGGTATCTATTTCTCTTTTCACCTCTATTTTCCCGCTCATCTGCATAACGGTGTCCTGAATAATCGCAATCATATCGCCGCCATTTCTCTTTGCCGCCGAAAAAACAGATGCAAAATTTTTCACATCTTCCTCACCTGCCCGACAGGCAAATTCCTCCAATATCTGCTCCACCGGAACCTGCACTCGAATCTGTCCAATCATGTGTGCCATTTCTTTGGAAATTATTTCGTTTTGTGAATATATGATTTTTAACTCTTTCTGCGTCTCTTTCATTGCATTTTCAACAGAATATCCCGTACCTAATGCAGCTGCCATACTTTGGATCATCTCTTTAAACTGTAAGAGAAATTTTTGCCTCTTTTTCCTCTCACATTCCTCTTTTGACTTTGTATATTCCCATATAAAAATCGGAGTCAACGCTATCATCGCCCACAGAGAGTGATAGTAAAGCCATGCTGTGATTCCCGTAAATGCCACTGCTTTACTTGCCATTACACATTTTTCCGATGCTGTTATATCCTGCTGCCAATAATTTCCCTGTGTGCTTAAGTTCTCCCTTCTTTTCCCAAACTCCTTGAATCTTCCCATTCTCCTCTCCTGTTTCTTCATACCTGTACACTGTCTGCAAATGAATCTCACCTTCTCTGTAATCCATCACTTCACTGACTTCCAGTAATTTTCTGCTTTTATCTCTCAATCTGCCCAAATGAACAATCACATCAATTCCAGAAGCAATCTGTCTTCGGATTGCCGTAAGCGGAAGTTCCATTCCCATAAGCACCATCGTTTCCAGTCGAGAAAGCATATCTTCCGGGCTGTTTGCATGCCCGGTACTTAAGCTTCCGTCATGTCCGGTGTTCAAAGCCTGAAGCATATCAATTGCCTCCGCAGAGCGTACCTCGCCTACAATAATCCTGTCCGGTCTCATTCGAAGCGCCGACTTGATCAGCTGCCGGATCGTAACTTCTCCGGTGCCCTCCACATTTGCATTCCGCGCCTCCAGACTGACCAGATTCGGAACATCTAAGATTCGCAGCTCCGCATTGTCTTCTATAGTGATGATTCTCTCATCCTTGGGAATATACTGAGACAATGCATTCAGAAATGTTGTCTTTCCGGAACCTGTTCCGCCACTGATAAAAATGTTATATCCCGACTCCACTAATAAGGCGAGAAATTCCGCCACCTCTTCACTGATGGAGTTCCATGCGATCAATTGCTTCATAGTAATGGATTCTGTTGGAAATTTCCGAATCGTGACGATTGGACCATTTAATGCGATCGGCGCCAGCACTACATTTACACGAGACCCGTCGGCAAGCCTTGCATCCACAATGGGCGAAGCCTCATTTACCAGACGATTCGCGCCGGCAACGATCTGTTGAATCACATCTTCTAGCTTCTCTTTAGACAGAAACCGTTTGTCCGACTGGAAGATTCTCCCTTTTTTCTCATAGAAAATATTCTGCGTCCCGTTGATCATAACCTCTGTGATTTCGTCATCTTCCAGAAATTCTTCCAACAGATCCAGCTTTCGGAAGGCATTAAACAATTCTCTGCCCAATGCTGTCTTTACATTTAACGGCAGATATTCTCTGCTCTCAGCCTCCCGCAATACCCGGTAGATGATTCTTGTCAATTCTTCATCTTCTACCTCTTTGGACAGATCCAGTTCATCAAGAATCCTTGCGTGTAGCTGTTCTGCCTCGATCATGTCTTTCCTTTCTCACCAATTTTCTTAAAATATCTTCATATCCCAGCAAATTAACTTCATTTTCAAACTGGCGAAGTTTTGCCTGCCCATACAGATCCTGCGTATACAGAAGATATATCTTCGTACATGCCCGCAACAGCTCGTATACCCCTGAGATTCCTTCATCCAGATCTAAAATAATCACGTCATAGATACTCTGTTCCAGAATCCGTCTTATGAGCATAAGCCATTCTTCTGCCTTCACACTTTTTACATCCTCGGCTACAGGCATAGGGACAATATAATCTAAGTTTTTTCGATGTTTTACAACTGTGGTGAGTAAGAGCCCCAGATTCCCTTTTTCCTGTCTTGCATAATACAGCACGTCTGCAAGCGTTTGCTCACCCGCTTCGAAGTGTCCCCCGATTCCTCCGTAAATTTCCAGATTCAGATACAGGACATTTTCTGTGGCTGCCATCTCTTCGCCCAGTTTCAGCCCGTAAGTCGTCTTTCCGATCCGATGAACCGGCGAAAAAATACCGATGATTTTTCCTCCCTGCTTTCTTCCGCCTTTATAAATGCTCTCATTTTCAGAAGCTTCCAGTCCGCATATCCGAATCATATCTTCTACAATTTTCTCGCCGGACTGATACTTATACACCTGATTTTCTCCATCGGCCTCTTCCGTTCCGGTCGTCAGCAAGAATATTTTCTCCGCCTGAAGTTTTCCTTTCGCCTCCTTTGCATACTCGCCCGCCAAAAACAAAAGATGAATCTTCTTCGTTTTTTCAAGCTCCATTACCTGCGTCACGGTACTGCACACTTGAACCTCCGCCGCCAATTCCTTCTTTCGCATGAAATACATTGCCAATGCTTGGGCGTATCCTTCTTCCGAGTCACAAATAACTAAATTTTTACTTACCACATAATGAACCTCCTTATGCGCTGCACATTCTTATTTTGTTTTGTTACTAAAGTTTCTTTCTTGAATTTGTTGCCGAATGGCTTGAAATTCATGAATCATGTTGAAATTATGAATAAATAAAACAATCAGATACAAGCTGCATGTTCAACTTGTAGGACGATTATAACTCCCCTTCCTTTTCTTGTCCATGCCAATTTTACAAAAAAAGAATCTTTGTGAATCCTTGACAAAATTTCTTCGAAAATTTCTCTGAAAGTCCCAAAAGAAGTTGCGGGGAAATGATGTTCAAAGTTATAATAAAAATAATTACCATATCCTCTCCATTTTTCATTGGGCGGTGTTTTTATTGAAAGGATTTTCCTATGGACATCAAACTTTTTTCTCAGGAACAACTCTGTTCGGCGGAGCCGATTCTCCCCGGACAGCTTCACATATGGATTATGCCAAATTCCGGTGGGCACGCAATTCTTCATCAGCTTCTGGGCTTCTATCTTGGCTGCTCTCCAGATGATCTTCTGCTCAAAAAGGGGGCACACGGGAAGCCGGAGCTCTCCGGGAAACATGCCGGCAAGATTCATTTCAACCTGTCCCACTCCGGGGATCAGCTTGCACTTATCTTCTCCGTCGATTCCCCTGTTGGAATCGATATTGAAAAAATCCATCCGGTTAAAAAAAGAGCACGCATTGCAGAGAGATTTTTCCACCCGGAAGAAACACGCCTTCTTGGGGAAGCATCTTCCGCAGATTCGGAAATATTATTCTTTCGCTACTGGACAATGAAAGAGGCATTTGTCAAAGCATTAGGCACCGGACTTTCCATTCCGCTTAATGATTTCTTCATTTCACCGGAGCCTTATGACACTCTGCCGATTTACCGAATAACAAAAAGCCAGAAGGATTATTCTTCATGGAGAATACAGACCCTTCCGGCTCCGGCTTGCTATCAATGCAGTATTGCATATAAGATCAACTAATAAGCTTTTAAAGAAACTTTTTAATATCCAGATAGGAATGAAATTCCATATAAGAGCGCTACTCCGGGCGCTCCTAATATCCCTGCAGTCACAAAAGTCACCGGGTTCATTCCCACTCGAACAGACAGCCCCTGCATAGCTAAAAATTGATTCAAAAAGAAAATTACAGCGAATCCTACAACCGCCCGGATTATAAAATTCACAATCACAGAAGATCTCTTTTCCTTCATATCTTCCCCTTCATATCTTTTTCTTCCAGTTCCCTCTCTCCATATATATCAAAAAGCTCCGTATTATATTCATAAGATTCGCTTATACTATGTAAAAACAGGAAGCCATCAATAAAGGGAGGATAACTCATGAGATTCTTTTCACATTATGCAGATAAGTCAAAGGATACTACACTTTTAAAAGAACTGTCGCAGGCGAAACAGGAAATGGAAGATGCTTATGCCAACTTTCAAAATGTCAGCGACCCGGATCTGATCGATTGCTATATTTACAGAAGTCACGCTGCCTGGAAACGCTACCTCTTTCTCCTTCGTCTGGCGCGGGGAGAACATTAAAAATCGGGGCAGTTTTTTCAACTTGCCCCGATTTCATTAAAGTTCTATCTTTATCTCCCGATGTGTTCGGTGATATTGGTGATATCTTACACCTGCCGCATCAAACATTCTCATAGATGCCTGCACAGATGGCGTATCTTCATATTTATTGCTGTCGTAGATCACTTCTTTGATCCCGCTTTGTATAATTGCTTTCGCACATTCATTACACGGGAAAAGTGACACATATAGCTTGGCTCCTTCCAGGCTTCCGCCACGGTAATTCAAAATTGCATTTAATTCACTGTGTACGGTATAAATATATTTTGTCTCCAAAGGATTTTCGCCTTCTCTAAGCCACGGGAACTCGTCATCCGAACAGCCTTTGGGAAGTCCATTGTACCCCATAGACAGGATCTTATTATCCTGACTTACAATACAACATCCCACCTGTGTATTGGGATCTTTGGAACGAAGGCCTGACAGCATTGCAACTCCCATAAAATATTCATCCCAGCTGATATAATCTTTTCTTTTGTTGCTTCCCATATAAACGCCTCCTGTCCGTCACTATTTCGTTCCGAAAATGCGGTCTCCGGCATCTCCAAGTCCCGGTACAATATATTTATGTTCATTCAAATGATCGTCCAGAGCTCCAATATAGAGATCTACATCCGGGTGTGCTGCTTTCATGCGCTCTACACCTTCCGGTGCTGCAATGATACACATAAATCGAATATTCTTTACGCCTTTGTCTTTCAATAACTGGATTGCAGCTACACAAGAACCTCCGGTAGCAAGCATTGGATCTACCACAAACACTTCTCTTTCATCACAATCTGCCGGAAGCTTACAATAATATTCAATCGGTTCAAAAGTATCCGGATCACGGTAAAGTCCAATGTGTCCAACTTTTGCAGCCGGAATCATATCAAGCATTCCGTCCACCATTCCGAGGCCGGCTCTTAAAATCGGCACCACTGCCAGTTTCTTTCCGCTTAATTCTTTTCCTACCATTTCACAGATCGGTGTCTTGATCGTTACATCCTGAAGCTTTAAGTCTCTTGTGGCCTCATAGCACATCAGCGAAGCGATTTCTCCTACAATCTGTCGAAAATCTTTCGAACCTAAATCCTCTCTGCGGATGCAATTGATCTTATGCTGAATCAGCGGGTGATCCATAACCTGTACTTTTGCCATCTTTTTTCCTCCTCATTTGACATTTATATATTTATTACATGGTGTCCGGCTGCCTTTAACAAACGATTCATGATCGCACTTCCGATCCCGCCTGTAGCAAACGACTCACTATATATGTAATCCACTTCATCCTGATCGAATTCTCTCAGGATACCATAGAGATGGACTGCAATGGTAGACTCATCTTCCCGTGTTCCTATGGACTTAACATCGCCCTCTTTATAACTGGCTACACTTTCCTCTGTTCCGATGATTCCTACCTTATATCCTTTGCTGATCTGTTCCTTCGCCATGCGATTGATCGTTTCAATCACCTGATCCATCTTTCCCTCTACAATAAGAAGTTCAGCCTTCGGTGCATAATGTCTGTATTTCATGCCCGGAGCCTTGGGCTTCTTCTTACTATCCGGGTCGATAAGTGCCACATCTTCTGCCACCTCGCCGATTAAATCTTCCAGCATCTCCTTCGTGACTGCACCCGGTCTTAGAATCATCGGCGGTGTCACGGTCATATCTAAAATTGTAGATTCTACGCCAATCTCTACATCACCGCCATCTACGATCATATCGATCCGTCCATCCATATCTTCCTTCACATGTTCTGCTGCTGTAGGACTCGGACGCCCGGATGTATTCGCGCTCGGCGCAGCAATGTATCCTCCGCCGGCATCAATGACTGCTCTTGCAATCTCATGGCTTGGCATTCTCACTGCAACGGTATTCAGGCCGCCGGTTGTTCCGTATGGCACCTTTTCATTCTTCTCAAAAATCATCGTAAGCGGTCCAGGCCAATATTCCTCTGCCACCTTAAATGCTTCTTTCGAAACATTTTTCGTTATCTTAAGAAGATCTTCCATATTGGTTATGTGAACGATCAGCGGATTATCCGAAGGTCTTCCCTTTGCCGCATATATTTTCTGTGCAGCCTCCTCATTTAACGCGTCTGCTCCAAGTCCGTATACGGTCTCTGTCGGAAATGCCACAAGTCCTCCTCTTTTCAGGATCTCTCCGGCCTCAATGATCACTTCATTATTAAGTTGTTCATTTTCTACTTTTTTTATTATTGTCTCCATAAGGTTGATTATACTACACTCTAATCTTTCAGACAAGATTCGATTCCATTTGCAATTGCTTTTGCGATCTCTTTTTGATAATCTTCTGAAGCTAATTTTTCCGCTTCTTCCTGATTGCTTAAAAACCCACATTCTACGATCAGAATCGGAACTTCTGTGCGCTTCAGAAGATAATACGTAGTATTCGCCTTCACTTGTCTTGTATTATCCGGGTCCACCGCAAGCAGTGCCTCCTGCAGGATTCGGGCATCCTTCTCCCCGCTTTCGGAATGTTCATAATAGAAAACCTGTGCTCCGTGAATACTTTCTTCATGATAACTATTTTGATGAATACTTACTGCAAGATCCGGCTTCGTATCGTTGATTCGTTTCACTCTCGCCTTCATATCCTGCACTTTTCGATTACCGTTTTCTCCTTCCGCCAGCGACTCATCCTTATCTCGCGTCATAACCACACGGATTCCCTTTTTCTCAAGATACTTTTTTGTTTTCTTAGAAATAGAAAGATTGATATCTTTTTCTAAAACTCCATTAATTCCTACTTTTCCTGAATCGGATGATCCGTGACCGGCATCTAAGACCACAGTATACTCTTTTTTCTCCACTTTATCCGAGTTCACGTACTTTTCCAATTTTTTACTTACCATCACTAATCCGGCAAGCGTCAGCATCACAAGAATCAATTCTATTTTTTTTCGCAAAAAAATGCCTCCCGACAGACTCTATTGATTCAATATATGTCTGCCGGAGGCATTTTATATTATTTTATGCTAAATGATTCTTCAATTAGCCTACGATTCTCCACTTCTTATCAACTGCGTTGAGAAGTTCATGTCCGTCCTCTGTTACAAGTACAAGGTCCTCAATACGAACACCGTATTTTCCTTCAATGCAAATACCTGGTTCGATAGAGAAGATCATTCCCGGCTCAGCAACATTTTTGTTGATCGGGCTTACATCACCGTACTCGTGGTCTTCCTGTCCGATAAAGTGTCCAAGACGAATCTTCCAGTACTCGCTGTATCCAGCCTCGTCGATAAGGTCTCTTGCCTGTGCATCAATATCACAGAAACGAGCGCCCGGTTTGATCACTGCTTCTGCTTTCTCAACTGCTGTGCGAACTAAATCATGGATTGCAGCCTGCTCGTCATCTACAGATTTGCAGTAGAAAGTTCTTGTCATATCTGAACAATATCCTTTCCATACACATCCCATATCGATCAATACACACTCTCCTGCTTTCAGAGTTCTTGTATCGCTTGGCTCATGATGCTGATCTGCTGCGTTTGGTCCAAAGCATACGATTGTATCAAAGCTTAATCCGCTTGCTCCTGCTGCAAAGAATTCGTTGTTAATAAAGTCAGCAACTTCTTTCTCTGTCATACCTTCTTTGATGAAGTCAGCAACTTTCTCCATTACCTTATCGTTGATAACAGAAGCCTCTTTCATGATTGCGATCTCTTCTTCATTCTTCACTGCACGAACTCCGTCTACACAGTCAGATCCCCAGATTGTCTTCATCTGTGGGCATCTCTCCTGAAGCGGAATGAGGAAACGTGCCGGCCATGTTTTATCGATACCAAGTACGCTCTCTGTATCGAGATCTTAACAAAAGCGCATACAATCTCTCACCTGGATTTACCATGATGCCTGTCAAGAAGCGGATGCTCAACGGATCAGATACACGAAACAAAAATAACGGACTATAGTTTAAAATGCAGTCTAAGATATTTTTAATAACACTATCATTAAAATTTATATTAGATTCTTACGCCATCCTTCACAACTGCTTTTAAATTTAATTCTTGATCTAAAAGAACTACATTTCCTTTTTTACCTTTTGTAATAGAACCATATTTTTCATACTCGCCCAAACTCTTGGCAGGATTTGCGGTCGCGCATGCGATAGCTGTTTCCAATGGGATTCCCATCTCTTTCACCGCCACACGCATACAATCCAGAAGGTTGGTTGCAGAGCCTGCAAGCGCCCCGTTGGACACTAAAGTTGCACGGTTTCCAACTACATTTACATCAAGACCTCCCAGCGTATACTGACCATCCGGCATTCCGGTAGCTCGCATGCTGTCACTGATTAGAATCATACGGTCTGCTCCCATCATTTTGAACGTCGCACGAACCATAGACGGATGGATGTGCACACCATCGCAGATCAATTCTACGTCCACATGTTCACTGTCACACACTGCGCCTACCACTCCCGGAGCGCGGTGTGTAAATGCAGGCATGGCATTATACAAATGTACCGCATGATTAGCTCCTGCCTGAAAAGCTTCCATCGCCTTATCGTATCCTGCATTCGTATGCGCCAGCGAAATATTCACCTTATCCTTCATGGCACGGATAAATGACACTGCATCTTCATTTCTCTCCGGTGCAATACCTACGTATTTTACCAGCCCCTTGGACGCGTCAAGAAATCTCCGGCACACTTCTTCATTACATGTAATGATATTTCTCTCATCCTGAGCGCCTTTCTTCTCCACACTGATAAACGGACCTTCCATATTTACCCCGATAAGATCCGCCTCCTTAGAACCGCCTTCCTTCGCACGCTTTTTGGCTTCTTCCTTATATTCCGCTGCCGTCTCCAATATGTTTTCCAGTTCCTCAACCGGAAGGGTCATGGTTGCCGGCGAGATTGCTGTTACACCAATGGATGCCTCATATCTGGCAATCTCTTCGATTGCTTCTTTCGTTCCATCACAGAAATCATATCCCATACATCCGTGAAAATGAAGATCGATAAGCCCCGGAATGGCATAGCATCCTTCTCCGTCCAATACTTCTTCCCCAGCCTCAGGCTCTGCATCTACGCCGGAAACAACATGGCTGTCCCCGATCATTCCGTCACGGATCACAATCTCACCGTCTGTAAACTGCTGATCCTCTGTGTACACTCTCACATTTTTAATAATCATCTTTGCTACCTCCAATTTTTCATCAACATGTCACATACTCAAATGCTATTCGAACATCCCTCGACGCCCGGCTTTTCCCTCTTCCAGCGCCCGAAGCGTATTATCATGAAAACTTTCTTTTTTCGATTTATCCTGCTCCACATAATAAGAATAAATAAGGTCCAACATGACAAGAATCGGAAATTGCGGCGAGATCACATTTCCGTGATTCAGATGCCGAAGTGATGGCAGCAGCAAAACTTCACTGCAGTACTCCGCATAAGAATCCTTGTTCTGGGCAGTGATCATAACCGTCTTGGCACCCCGTTTGTGCGCCTCCCGCAAGAGATACCGGACGCCTTCCGTCTCGCCGCTGATACTGATTCCGAATACCAGACAGCGCTTATCCTGAAATACTGCCTGCATCCGCATCCTGTCGCTGTCCTGAAGCGAATCGATATCCACACCGATACGCATGAACCGAAGTTCCATCTCACTGGCGGCAAGACCGGAGCTTCCTTTCCCGCAGACAAACACACGCTCTGCCTGATTTAAGTATTTCCCAATCCTTGCAATCTGCCCCTCATCCACCAGACTATAAGTCTTGTTCAACAATTCCTGATAGGCATTCAAAACCATTCTTGTATTTCCGGTCATGGACTCCTTTTTCTCCACCAAGGTTTCCTCATACTGATATACAAATTCCCGATAGCCTCGGTAACCGCATTTCTTGGCAAATCTGGAAAGCGACGCCTCCGATACAAATAATTTTGCCGCCACCGTTTTTGCGGAAAAATCCATTTTCTCATGATTGTGAATAAAAAAATCCGCAATATTTTTTTCTACCATTGTAAAATTATTGTAATTCGATTCAATGATCGGCACAACCGACTTTACATAATATTCCATGCAACCTACTTTCTCTGCATATTTTGGAAATGATAATATGCTCCTAACATTCCTGCATCATTTCTATGCTTTGCAAACGCAAGCTTCGTGTGCTTCGCAATACTCGGAACCAAATATTTCCTTAGTGCAGTCTCGATTCTTCCTCTTAGATACTCTTCCTGTGCCATTACTCCGCCGCCGAGAACAACAACTTCCGGATTCATCACATAACAAATATTTGCAATCCCGCGCCCCAGCACATCTGCCATCTCATCAATCGCCCGGATACAGAGCTCGTCTCCTTTTTTTGCTTCCTCGAAAATGTGATAGCCGTTCCAGTTCTCTTCCGGCTCATTTTTCCACTCCGCTACTTTCCGTGTCAAAATACTTGCCGCTCCAAGTGTCTGAAAATCACTTCCTTCCATATGCATATAGCCCACTTCACAGGCGCTTCCGGAACATCCGTGATACACCTCGCCGCCGATGACCATACTGCCGCCGATTCCCGTTCCGATAGTCAGCATAAGCGCGCTCTTACTGCCCTTTGACGCCCCGGACATATACTCTGCAAGTCCTGCACAATTCACATCATTTTCCACTTCACACGGAACGTGAAAACGAGTTTCCATAACCATTTTAAAACGGGTGCCGATATAATTGGGAATCAGCGGTGCTGAATAGAATATCTCTCCTTTTTCCGTGTCTACCATTCCGGCGGTAGAAATACAGATTCCGAGAAGCTGCTCTTTGAGCACCTTGCCGGACGCTAAGAATTCTTCCACGATCCCTTCTGCTTTTTTCAAGATCTCCGGTCCGCCCTTATAAGCCTCTGTAGCCATCTCATACCGTTCCAGAATTACACCCTGTTCTGTGAGGATTCCGTATTTGATCGCTGTTCCCCCAATATCAATACTAATATATTTTTTCTCCATCGTTCGTTTGCCTCCTCTAAGCATAATGAGGAATTATCTTATCTATTCCCCATTATAATATATTGAAATACTTTCCGCAATCGCCTTCCCGCTGCATGAAAAGGCAGCACTTCCCATAGCCCAAAGAGGCAAGGCGGAACTTCTTCCGTCTTGCCTCACCGCCTGCTATTTAATACGAATCTTAAAGATTGCTTTTTTAATTGTCTCCGGACCATCCACTGCCACAGCGGTACGATGTCCGTCACTTGGATAACAGATCAGGAAATCTCCGTCTCGGAGGATTACTGAGCTGTTCTTTTCTCCGTCCATTGGAAGAAAATCATCTTTTTCCACGAACTCTTTCACATCCATATTCTGAATGAAGTTCAGATCGATCTGCTCTGTCCCGCGAAGCATGAGATGAAGATCCAGATATTGTCTGTGCGCCTCCCAGAATCTCTCTTCGGCTGTTGTTGTAGTATACTCCACAACATTTACAAACAAACAGTCACCGTCTATCTCATGGCTTCCTTTTTCGTAAGACATAAGATCATGCTCCTTGGCATAGTTAAAACATTCTTTAATCTGCTCCTCAAGGAATGGATATTCCCCAAGGTTTTGAATATTTCCGAAAATCATAAGTTTCTCTCCTTAATTCTTAAATACCGTTGTATTTGGCGCCGGTACAGAAGTATCTCCTTTTACCTTTCTCCAGATCAGACTTGCAGGAATTCCCACAACAAGTGAAACTGCAATGGAAATCAGGGAGTAAGACCAGATTGTTACGGACTCTGCCGGTACGAAATATTTGATTCCGATCATTACTGCTGACGCTGCGATAAATGCAAGGGTTGCTCCGAATGTATTTGCCACCTTCGTAAATGCTCCAAGGATAAAGGTTCCAATCAGAATTCCAAGTACTAATCCCATAAATCCATTGAACCACTCGTATGCTGATTTCACACCACCGTTTGCCAGTACCATAGCAACAACGATAGAGAAGATTCCTACGATCAGAGATACATACTGACCAATCTTTGTCTGTTTCTCAAAGCTTAATTCCTTCTTAGACAGACGAGTCTGAATATCCAACGTCCAGCTTGCTGCCACAGAGTTTAATCCAGTTGACAATGTAGACTGAGATGCCGCATAGATTGCTGCCAGAAGAAGACCTGTAATACCTACCGGAAGCTCGAATGCAATATAAGATGCGAAGATCTGATCCTGCGCTGCTGCCGGTGGAAGTGCATTCTGCTGATAGAATACATAAAGCCCTGTACCGATCAAATAGAACACTGTTGCAATAAAGATAGACAGCGCACCATTTGTAAGCATCATTTTATTTAATTTCTTTGTATCAGTTGTCGTTGTAAATCTCTGTACAATATCCTGACTGGATACATAGGAACCCATTGTATTAAAGCCTGCTCCTACGATCATGATAAATACGCTGTCTTTTAAAATGTTGATGTCGAAGATCGGCTGATCCACTGCAAGGAATTTGTGATCTGCTGTAAATGCCGTAAAGATTGCTCCAAGTCCGCCAT
>OIZU01001207.1_pt1 | contig 14902 bp, 8 predicted proteins | sample 1588661 | NCBI WGS metagenome assembly OIZU01 (sample SAMN03283257) | human gut metagenome | biome: human-associated habitat; material: feces | host: Homo sapiens | place: USA | collected 2013 | reverse complement strand
CATTCAGCGCGGCATATCCGCTGTCCCGCAAAAAACTGTACGGACGAAGCAAGCTGATGGGGTTTTTCCTGTTCACAATGTTTTTTTCCGGAGGGATGATACCCACTTACCTGATGGTGAAAAATCTGGGCCTATACAATACCATGTGGGCCGTCATCCTGGTGGGAACGGTGTCGGTGTATAACATTATCGTTGCCCGCACTTTCATGCAGAACACGATACCGGAAGAGCTGTATGAGGCCGCATCCATGGACGGCTGCGGAGACATCCGCGTATTCTTTAAAATGGTGCTTCCGCTTTCGGCGCCCATCCTTGCCGTTCTGGTGCTGTTCTACGGCGTGAACTTCTGGAACAGCTATTTCAACGGCCTGATTTATTTGAGCGAGCGCTCGGCCTATCCGCTGCAGATGTTCCTGCGGGAAATACTGCTGAACAACATGGCGGACAGCATGATCGACACCGCGGGTATGGACATCAGTAAGTTTATGGTGGGAGAGAGCATCAAATACGCGGTGATCATCGTTTCCAGCGTGCCGATGCTGGTTTTGTATCCGTTCCTGCAGAAGTTTTTCGTCAAGGGCGTCATGATCGGCGCGGTAAAAGGGTAGACGGGAGGCCGTAAGGCCTCCGGGATATATAAAAAAGAGAAAGAAGGATGAAAGATGAAAAAGTGGTTGAGCATGTTTTTGGCAGCCGTGATGCTGTGCGGCGTGCTGGCGGGCTGCGGCGGCACACAGAGCGGCAGTACGCCTGCGTCCGGCGCGCAGAGCGCGAGCGCGGCGGGGGACTCCAACGTGAACGCCGAGGGCTTCCCCATCGTGAACGAGCCGATCACGCTGCGGGGCATGGTCGCCCTGAACGCGAATGTGAAGGACTGGAACGAGCACCCGGCCCTCAAGCGCATGGAGGAGCTGACAGGCATCCACATCGAATGGGAATGCGTGCCGGACGCGGGCTTCACGGAGAAGCGCAACCTGGCCTTTGCCTCCGATGACCTGCCGGACATTATCCTGCGCGCGAAGATCAGCCCGCAGGAAGAGATGAAATATGCGGCCAACGGACAGCTCGTTGCGCTGGACGAGTATCTGGATTATGCGCCCAACCTTTCGGCGCTGATTGAACAGGACGACGCCATCCGCAAGGGCATTACCATGCCGGACGGCCATATCTATTCCTGCCCGCAGCTCAACAAGACCGAGGGCAACCTGATCCACCACTACTGGATCAACAAAACATGGCTGGACAACCTGGGCCTGGAAGCGCCTACGACGGTTGACGAGCTGTATGACGTGCTGGTGGCGTTCCGCGACAACGACCCCAACGGCAACGGCCAAAAGGACGAGATCCCCTACTGCGTGGTGGGTAAGGACTATCCCCACCGTATGTTCTACGACCTGCTCGGCTCCTGGGGCTTCGGCATCAACGGCGTTATGGATTCCGACTATGCCTTCAGCTGGCTGGATATCGACGACGCGGGCAAGGTGCGCTTCATCGGCCGTGAGGACAAATTCAAAAATATGGTGGAATTTTACAACAAGCTGTGGACGGAGGGCCTGGTAGACAAGGAAAGCTATTCTCAGGACCAGACCCAGGCCGCCGCAAAGGTGAACGCCGGCCAGGTGGGCTTTGTGGCCCGCGCGCAGAACACCCAGTGGATGGGCGCTGCCGTTGAGAACTATGTGCAGTGCCCCGTGCTGGAAGGCCCCTACGGCGACCGCGCGCTCATCAACGTGGAGAGCAACGTGCAGATGACGGGCGTTGCCGTCATCACCACCGCCAACAAATATCCCGAAGCAACCATGCGCTGGCTGGACTATTTTTACAGCGAAGAAGGCACCGTGCTGTGCCGCCTGGGCATCGAGGGCGAGAGCTATGAGGTCGTGGACGGCAAGTACCAGCTGCTGGATAACATCAAGAACAACCCCGACGGGCTGACGCTGGACCAGGCTCTGGGCCAGTGGGCCATCTTCCCGGGCGGCTACCTGCCTCAGTATATCACCAACGAAGTGGACCAGAGCGCGGCCCAGCTGCCCGAAACCAAAGCGGCCAACGATGTGGTACGCGATTATGTGGTGCCCTTTGAGACAGTGCCTCGCGTAAAGTTTACCGAGGAGGAGAGCATCAAGCTGGGCACCTATGCGCAGGATATCGTCAACTACGCCACGGAGAATGTGGTGAAGTTCATCACGGGCGAAAAGAGCCTGAGCGAGTGGGACGCCTACGTGGCGGAACTGAACAATATGCCGGTTGAGGATTACATCAAAATCAACCAGGACGCTTACGACCGCTGGAAGGGTTGAGCGGAAAATGCATTATGCGGCGCCCCGCGCCTGTAAACCAGGCGCGGGGGGACGCCGCTCCAAAGGAGAAGAACAATGAAAAAAATCAGATTTGGCGTGATCGGCTGCGGAAGCATCGCCAACGAATACCATCTGCCCGCGCTGCGGCGCGTGGAGGGCGCGCAGCTCGTGTGGGCCTGCGATCTGATCGAGGAGCGCGCGCAGAAAGCAAAGGACGACTTCGGCTTTGAAAAATATACGCTGGATTATCACGACATCCTGAACGACAGCAGCATCGACGCGGTGTGCATCTTCACAAAGATCGAGATGCACGCGACGCTCTGCATCGAGGCGGCCGCCGCGGGCAAGCATATCTTTTCGCAAAAGCCCTTTGCCTATAACATTGAGGAAGGCCGCAAGATCATCCGCGCTGTGGACGAGGCGGGCGTCAAACTCACGCCGTCCTTCATGCACAGCTATATGGACGGCTCCATCGCGGCGCGCAGGATTGTGGAAGAGGGGAAGATCGGTGAGATCCGCCACATCCGCATGCGCAACGCCACCAAAAATCCGTTCGATTCCGCGCCCGGCTACGGCGGCTGTATGATGGACATCGGCTGCCACGGGATGGACCTGATCCACACAGTGGCGGGGTCCTCCATTGAAGAGGTGTTCGCGCTGCACCTGTCCCCGCGGGACGAAAAGCGCAGAGAGGAATTCGGCGAGCGTGCCAACCTGAACGGTGTGGAAAATACCGCCATCCTCAACTACAGGCTGGCCAGCGGCGCAACGGTGTTCCACGAGGTTTTCTGGACGCAGGTGGCGCAGACCAACCGCTTTGAAATGGAAATCTACGGTGCGAAGGGTGTTATCTATCTGTACAATCCCCACCGCAGCGATATCGTATATTATGGCTGGAATCTGGACGGCCATCCCCGCAAGGATATCCACTGGCAGGCCGCCCCCGTCGACCCGCAGTTCTTTGGGTACATTCATCACAAGACATTTGTGGACGATCTGCTGAACGGCACGAACAACAGCAAAACAGCGCGCGACGCATTTGTGCCGCTCCAGGTGGTAGAGGCCGCCCGGCGCTCCTTTGAATCGGGCCGCATCGAGCGCGTGCTGGGCATCTGAAGGAGGAATAGAACATGAAAAAACTCGGTTTTATCGTAGAGATGAAGGACTGCAAGGACGCAGCCGACCTGCGCCGCTGGGTGGACCTGGCCCAGCAGCAGGGCATCGACGGCGTGGAACTGCTGTTCAACTCAAAGTGCGGCGTGGACTTCTCGCTGGACAAAATCAAGCCTGCGTTTGAAAATACACCCGTGGAGCCCGCTGCCTGCGGCCTCTGGTGGCTGAACACCATCAGCCCGGACCCGGACGAGCGCGCGGCAGTGCGCAGGACCATGCTGGAATTTCTGGACATGGCGGAGGCCATCGGCTGCAGGATGGCGTTTTTCAACACCGGCGAGTACGACCCGGAGGACCCGGACAAGAATATCGCCGAGTTCAAAAAAGAATATCTTTACTATAAGGACATCGCGGACAAAAAGGGCATCAAGCTGGCCTGCTACCTGGGCCACGGCGGAAACTTCGTCCATTCCCGCGAGATTTTGGACAAGCTGCTGAAGGAAGTGCCCGAGTTCAACATCAAGCTGGACCCGGTGGGTATTATGCGCAACATGAAGGACGACCCCTATGAGATCATGAAGCGTTACGCCAACCGCATCGCGCACTTCCATGCCAAGGACATTTTCCGCTATGGCGACGACGGCTGGGAGATCGAACCCATCGTAGGCATGGGCCAGCTGAAGTGGAACGTGATGCTGGGTATGCTGTGGAATGTGGGCTATGACGGCTATATCATCATCGAGCCCCACGGCGACGTGTGGGCCGAGCCGGAGAACCGCTGGAAGCACATCGTGCTGGCGAAGCGCCATCTGGAACAATACATGATTCGCTGAGAAAGGAGCCGCTCATGCTGTTATGGGGAGATTTACATAACCACTGCGGCATCACCTATGGTTTCGGAAGCCTGCAGAATGCGCTGAAGATCGCCCGCAGCCATCTGGATTTCTGCTGCATTACAGGACACGCCATGTGGCCGGACATCTATGCGCGTACGCCGGAGACGGAATTTATCGTGGATTTTCACCGGGAGGGCTTTAAAAAGCTTCTGGAGCACTGGGACGAGATCCGGGCCGAGATGGCGCGGCAGAATGACGGCGAACTGGTGACCTTTCAAAGCTATGAGATGCATTCCTCGCTTTACGGAGACCACCACATCATCTCGCCGGATGACACATTCCCGCTCATTTATCGGGACAGCCCCGCGCGGCTGGTGGCGGATTGCGGCGTGCGCGCCATCGCGGTGCCGCACCACATCGGCTATACGCCGGGATACCGGGGCATCAATTGGGAGCTGTACGACCAGAACATCTCGCCCTGCGTGGAGGTATGCTCCAAGCACGGCTGCGCCATGAGCGAAACGGCTCCCTATCCGTATTATCACGACATGGGCCCGCGGGATTCCCGCAACACGGTATACGCCGGATTGCGGCGGGGCAGCCGGTTCTGCTTTTTGGGCTCCACCGACCACCACGCCGGGTTCCCCGGCTCCTACGGCGACGGCCTGACGGCGGTTTTGGCGAAGGAGAAAAGCCGGGAGGCCATTTGGGAGGCGCTGCTTTCGGGCCGTGCCTACGCGGTGACGGGCGACCGGATCGAATGCGATTTTACCGTCAACGGCCAGGGCCTGGGCGAGACGGTGCGCGGCGCAAAGAGAAAGCTGCGCTGCGCCGTAAAGGGCGAATACTGGGCCGACAAGCTGGTGATCTATAAAAACTGCAGACCGCTGGCGGTTTTGTGCGGCGAACAGCTTCGCCCGAAGCCTGCCCGTGCCTACAAGCTGCGGGTGGAGATGGGCTGGGGAAACAGCGAGGAGCTGACGCGCTGGGCCGGGCGCATTACAACCGACGGGCGGCTGGCCGGCGCGAACCTGTACCTGCGGGGCCGCAGCCTGCTTTCGCCCACAAACCACGACGGAAGCCCTGTCGAGGTAAACGAGATCGACAACCGTGTGCTGGAACAGGACACGCAGGCCTTTGCCTGGCAGTGCGAGACCGTGCGCAACAAGAGCACGCTGCACCCCCAGACGGACGCCGTCGTTGCCGAGATAGAGGGCGGGCCGGACACTGTGGTAAACGTGACGGTAAACGGCCGTACGCACACGGCGTCCATCGCGCAGCTTTTGGACGGCGGCGTAACCTGGCACGTGAAGCCCTGGCATTCCGAAGCGGTAAAAATTCATGCCGCCGTGCCGGACAGCGCCTATGAAATGGTGCTGGAGGCAGAGGACGAGGGCAGCGGGGGCATGGACGTGTATCATGCGGAATTTGCCCAGAAGAACGGGCAGTGGGCGTTTGTCTCGCCCATATACGCCGGGCTGTAAAGCAGAGGCCCGGCGCAGACGCAAAACGGAAAAAACCGCCGCTTGGGACGGCGCACGCTGTACCCGGCACGGAAAAAACAAGAAAGAGGGTAAACACAATGTCTATCGCGATTGTAAAAAAGGAAGAAATGGCGCCTCAGTATGACGCAAACGGATTTTCCCGCATGGAAATGCTGCCCGGAACGTTCCCCGGCGCCCACAACTACAAATGCTTTTTGAAGGCCGGGCATGATGTGCAGCCGGAAAAATATGCGGATAAGACCGCAGTGTACTGCTTTACAGCCGGCAAGGGCTATGTCACCACGGATAAGTTCGCCCGAAACATCACCGAACTGGCTTTTTTTGTGCCGGATTTTGACAACGGCGATTTTACCATTCACGCCGTCGAGGATCTGGAGTTCCTGTGCCTGGTGCTGGATATGACAGAGGGAGACCACAAAAATTATGCGGCGTGCCACACAACGCTGCCGATCTTCCGTTCCTTCTCTGAGACGCATGAATATACGCAGGACTGCAAGTGCCCCCACACCCGCAGCTGGCAGGTGCTGTACTCCGGCGAGGTAGGCCGCAATCTGCTGGGCGTGGTGAAAGCCGTGGGCGAAGGCACTGTGGAAAAAGGCCATCCCGCGGTGGACCAGTGGAACTACGGCCTGGACAATGCCGATTTCACGCTGACGGTGGAAAACGAGAGCGTGGCCCATCATGCGGGCGACTGGAGCTTCGTGCCCGCCGGGCTGGACCACTCCCTGACGGCGGAGCCGGGCAAGGAAGTGGCGTACATCTGGTTCGAGCGCTTCGTGAAAGAGCGGGAGGCCTGAATTTCTGCAGCGGCAGAAAAAAACAGAAACGGCGGGATGCGCTCCGGTGCGCCCCGCTCATCCATCAGGCTGTTTCAAGGCAATAGCTTGCCTTGGGGCGGCCTGATGCCAAAAGGGGACGAAGTGATGGAAGTACGGAAACTGAAAACGGTAATCGCAGGCTGCGGAAAGATATTCCCCATGCATGCCGTACCGGTCTCCAGGGACCCGCACGCCGTGCTCACGGCGGTGTGCGATGTGAAGCCCGAGCGTGCCGGGGCTGCGGCGGAGCGCTTCGGCTGCCGGGCGTATACGGATTTTGAAGTGATGCTGGAGCAGGAAAAGCCGGATGTGGTGCATATCTGCACGCCGCACTATCTGCATGCGCCGCTGGCGTGCCTTGCCATGGAGCACGGCTGCCATGTGCTGACAGAAAAGCCGATGGCCATTGCGCTGGCGGACGCGCGCCGTATGCTGGACACCGCGGCCGCCACAGGCAGAACGCTGGGCGTCATTTTCCAGAACCGCTATAACGCGGGTTCCCAGCTCATCCGCCGTTGCCTGGACAACGGAGATTTGGGCGAGGTGCGCGCGGCGCGCGTGCTGCTGACATGGGACCGCTCACCGGAATATTATTCCCAAAGCGACTGGAAAGGCACCTGGGATAAAGAGGGCGGCGGCGTCATCATCGACCAGGCCATCCATACGCTGGACCTGATGCGCTGGTTCATCGGCCGTCCGGTGACAGGCGTACAGGCCAGCCTGGCCAACCGCACGCACCCGGATATTCCGGTGGAGGACACAGCCGAGGGACGGGTGGAATTTGAAGGCGGTGCGTACGGCGCCTTTTATGTGATGAACCACTACTGCACAGACGAGCCGGTTCGTCTGGAGCTGGCGTGCACCCGGGGCAAAGCCGTTATGGAAGGGCCCAAGGCGCGGGTGGAGCTGAACAACGGCCTCACCTGCCTTGCGGACAACGACCCGGCACAGATGTTTGAATACGGGGACGTCAAGCAATATTGGGGCACCAGCCATGTCAAGCAGATCGGTAACTTTTATCAGAGCCTGCTGGGGCTTGCGCCCATGTATGTCACCGCGGAAAACGCCTTTTTGACACAGGAAATGATCTGCGCCCTGTATGAGCACGGCCGCAGGCATTTTGTAAGGGAAGTACGATGAAGGTCATCTATTTTGATATCGACACGCTGCGGCCGGACCATTTGTCCTGCTGCGGGTATGGGCGGCCGACGCCGCACATCGACGCGCTGGCGGCGGACGGGGTGCGTTTTTCCCGGGCGTATGCTTCCAACACGCCCTGCATGCCGGCCCGCGCAGCGCTGTTTACCGGGTGCTTCGGCGTGGTCAACGGCGTGGAGACCCACGGTACGGCTGCACTTTCCGTGGCCACGCCGCCGGAAACGGCCCTGCCCCGTGTACTGTCCTGGGAGGGCGTGCACACGGCGGCGGTTTCTTCGTTCGGGCGGCATCCTGCGCCATGGTTTTACAATGGATTTTCCCATGTGATCGACCCCTCCTACCGCTGCCGTGCGGAAAATTTCCAGCGCTTTCCGGGCGCCGCGGTGAATGAGGCGGCAATGGATTTTCTGGACGGCTTTTGTGGGGAAGACCTTTTCCTGCATCTGCATTACTGGGATCCTCACGGGCCGCTGTCCCCGCCGCCGGAATGGATCGACCGCGGCTATGAGCCGGACACCTCCGCCGTAACCGATGAACAGCTCACCCGGCTGGCCGCATCTCCGCTGTACCGGGGCGGCCGGCATACGGGCGTGCGCAGCCGACGGGAGCTGGCGGAGCTGCTTCGCCTGTATGACGCCGAGATCCGCTATACCGACCATCTGGTAGGGCAGATGTGCGCATACCTGAAAAAAAGAGGCTGGTATGACGACTGTGCCGTGATACTGAGCGCGGACCACGGCGAGCAGTATGGAGAGGGGCAGATGATCCTGGAGCACGGCACGGTGCATGACAGCTGTATCCATATCCCGATGCTGCTCAAGCTGCCGGGCGGCGCCCACAGGGGCGAGGTGTGCGCCCATCCTGTGTATGGGCTGGACATCGCGCCTGCCGCGGCGCGCTTTTTCGGCGTGGCCGCACCGGAGATGTGGCACGGTACAGCGCTGCAGGACACGCTGGACGGAACAGCGGCGCCCCGGGAATATCTTGTGTGTGAGCACGGGCTGTATACCTGCCAGAGGGCGGTTTTACAGGACGGCTGGAAGATGGTGCATACCTTCAGCCCCGGCCTGTGGGATTTTGCAGAATATGCCCTGTATCATACGGAAGAGGACCCGCGGGAAACGGCGGATGTAAAGGCCCGGTATCCGGAGGTGCTGGCGCGGATGCAGGCGCTGGAGGCGGAATGGCTGGAGCGCACGCTGCACGGCGCGCCAGACCCGCTTGCACGGCTGGGCGCTGAAAATGCACAGCACGGCCTGCGTGTTGCCCGGGAGGTGACCCGGCGCCTGCATGCGGACAAGGAGCAATAACCGGCTGCCAAAGGGACAAAAGGGTGCGGAAAGCTGAACGCTTTCTGTACCCTTTTTCTATTGACAAACCTAAAAAAAAGCAGTAAGATATGGTTCGTCCCCTAACAAACGGGGCATAGCTGGCGCTTAAAATTCAAGAGCCGCGGGCGGCAGCCCGCATGGCCGCGTCGGGCCGCACTGCCTGTCGCAGGGCGGCCGAAGAGACTGCGGCTGATTTTTTTGAGCCGAATTGTTAGCGTCATAACAAATAATACAGAAAGGCTCCTCGGAGCCGGAGAGAAAGGGGTATCTTTTTATGCTGAGTGTTTTGGCCAAAAGCATCCGCGAGTACAAGAAGCCTTCGCTGCTCGCGCCGCTGTTGGTCTCGGGCGAGGTGGTGATGGAGTGCATCATCCCGTTTGTCACGGCGAATCTGGTAAACCAGATCAAAGCCGGGTGCTCCATCGGCGTCATTGTGCAGTACGGCGCGGTGCTGGTGGTGATGGCTGGGCTGTCGCTCACCTTCGGCGCACTGGCGGGCAGCGCCTGCGCCACCGCAAGCTGCGGCTTCGCGCGCAATCTGCGCAAGGACATGTTCTATAAAATACAGGATTATTCTTTCGAGAACATCGACAAGTTTTCGGTGTCCAGCCTTGTGACACGCATGACCACCGATGTGACCAACGTGCAGATGGCATATATGATGATCGTGCGCACGGCCATCCGCTGCCCTCTGATGCTGGTGTTTTCGTTTGTGATGGCGTTTATCATGGGCGGCAAGATGGCGGTGATCTTCCTGCTGGTCATCCCGGTGTTGGGCGTGGGGCTGGCGCTGGTGGTGCGCAGCACGATGCCGCTGTTCAAGCGCGTGTTCAAAAAATACGACGCGTTGAACAGCTCTGTGCAGGAAAACATCAAAGGTATGCGCGTCGTGAAGTCCTATGTGCGCGAGGAATATGAAAAACAGAAATTCGGCGCGGCGGCAGCAGACGTCCAGCGGGACTTCACGAGAGCGGAGCGCATCCTTGCTTTCAACAACCCGCTCATGCAGTTCTGTGTGTATGCGGTGATGGTGTTCGTGCTGTCCTTCGGCTCGTATACGGTCATCACCAGCCGCGGCCTTGCGCTGGATGTGGGCCAGATGTCCTCCATGCTCACGTACAGCTTCCAGATATTGATGAGCCTGATGATGCTCTCCATGGTGTTCGTGATGATCACCATGGCCAGTGAATCGGCTCAGCGCATCGTGGAGGTGCTGTGCGAAGAGAGCGCGCTGCAAAGCCCGGAAAACCCTGTGCGCGAGGTGAAGGACGGCTCCATCGATTTTGATAATGTGAGCTTCAAGTACGCAAAGACGGCGGAGCGCATGGCGCTTTCCGGCATTGACCTGCACATTCGTTCCGGCGAGACCATCGGCATTATCGGCGGCACGGGCTCGTCCAAATCCACGCTGATCCAGCTCATCTCCCGTCTGTATGACGCCACTGAGGGCGCTGTGCGCGTGGGCGGTGTGGATGTGCGCAGCTACGACCTGGAGGCTCTGCGCGACCAGGTAGCCGTGGTGCTGCAGAAAAACGTGCTGTTCAGCGGTTCCATCCGGGAAAATCTGCGTTGGGGAAACAAGGACGCCACCGATGCAGAGATGGAGGAGGCCTGCCGCCTGGCGCAGGCGGATGAGTTTATCCGCCAGTTCCCGGACGGCTACGACACCCATATCGAGCAGGGCGGCGCCAATGTTTCCGGAGGGCAGAAGCAGCGCCTGTGCATTGCCCGCGCGCTGCTGAAAAAGCCCAAGATCCTGGTCCTGGACGATTCAACCAGTGCCGTGGATACGCGCACCGACGCACTGATCCGCCAGGCGCTGCGCCGGTATATACCCGAAACGACAAAGATCATCATTGCCCAGCGCATCGCCTCCGTACAGGACGCGGACCGCATCGTCGTCATGGACGGCGGCGCGGTGAATGCCGTGGGCACCCATGCGGAGCTTATGAAAACAAACAAAATCTACCGCGAGGTGTATACCTCTCAGAACAAGGCAGGTGACGACGATGCCGAATAAAGGAACCGCAAAGCGCCGCGCGCCCAAGGGCGTGCTGGGCCGTCTCATCCGCACGCTGTTCGGTTTTTATCCGGTGCTGCTGCCCGTTACCGTGGCGTGCATCCTGTTCAACGCCGTCGTCAGTTCGGTGCCGTCCATCTTCATGCAGAACGTCATTGCCGCCGTGGAGCAGAGCTGGCAGAGCGGCGATTGGTCCGCCGTATCCGGCCGCATTTTGGGACTGGTGGCGTTGCTGGCGGTGTTTTATGTCCTCAGCCTGGCAGCGGGTGTTGTATATACTCAGCTCATGGCCGTCATCACGCAGGGCTCGCTGGAAAAAATGCGCGAGAAGATGTTCAACGGCATGCAGGACCTTCCCATCCGCTATTTCGATACCCACAATCATGGCGATATCATGAGCTATTATACCAACGATATCGACACGCTGCGCCAGATGATCAGCCAGAGCTTTCCGCAGCTGCTGATCTCCGCCGTAACGGTGATAACGGTGTTCAGCATCATGCTGTATTACAGCATCTGGCTGGCCGCCGTGGTGGTGCTGGGCGTGGTGTGTATGGTGCTTGTGGTGCGCAGGATCGGCGGCGGCTCCGCCAAATATTTTGTACGCCAGCAGCAGGCATTGGGCCGTACCGAGGGCTACATTGAGGAAATGATGAACGGTCAGAAGGTCGTTAAGGTGTTCTGCCACGAGCAGGAGGCCAAGCGCGCCTTCGACGCCATCAATGATGCCCTTTTTTCCGACGCCGAAAAAGCCAACCGCTACGCCAACATGCTCATGCCCATTCTGAACAACATCGGGAATGTGCTGTATGTGGTGGTGGCGCTGGCCGGCGGAATTCTGCTGCTGAGCGGAGCGCCCAACCTGAGCATTTCAGGCCTGGCGTTCAGCATCAGCATCGTGGTGCCGTTTCTGAACATGACGAAGCAGTTTTCCGGCAATGTCAGCCAGGTGTCCAATCAGATCAATTCCATCGTCATGGGCCTGGCCGGCACGCAGCGCATTTTTGCGCTCATCGACGAGCATCCGGAAGCCGACGAGGGCTATGTGACGCTGGTGAACGCGAAAGAGGGGGCGGACGGCACGCTGGAGGAGTGCGCGGCGCGCACAAACGTATGGGCCTGGAAGCATCCGCACGGCGACGGCACCACCACCTATACCCGCCTGACCGGCGATGTGCGTCTGTTTGACGTGGATTTCGCCTACGAAGAAGGCAAAACGGTGCTGCATGATGTGACGCTGTATGCAAAGCCCGGCCAGAAGGTGGCTTTTGTGGGCTCCACCGGCGCGGGCAAGACGACCATCACCAATCTCATCAACCGTTTTTATGATATCGCGGACGGCAAGATCCGCTATGACGGCATCAATATCAACAAGATCAAAAAAGCGGATCTGCGGAAGTCTCTGGGTATCGTATTGCAGGATACCCATTTGTTCACCGCTACCGTTATGGACAATATTCGTTTCGGTAAGCTGGATGCTACAGACGAGGAAGTCATTGCCGCAGCAAAACTGGCTAACGCGGATACCTTTATCCGTCAGCTTCCGGATGGTTATAACACAGTCCTCACCGGTGACGGTGCGAACTTAAGCCAGGGTCAGAGACAGCTGCTTTCTATTGCCAGAGCAGCCGTAGCGGATCCTCCGGTACTGATCCTGGATGAGGCTACCAGCTCTATCGATACCCGTACCGAGAAAATTGTACAGGACGGCATGGATAAGTTGATGAAAGGAAGAACCACTTTCGTCATCGCCCACAGACTTTCTACTGTCAAGAACAGTGACTGCATCATGGTTCTGGAACAGGGCCGCATCATCGAGCGCGGCAACCACGATGAACTCATCGCCCAGAAGGGCAGATATTATCAGTTGTATACCGGTAATGCGATCGCTGAGGGGTAAGTGAATAGATATGCTATACCAAAAAACAGTGCCTGGATTGGCACTGTTTTTTATATGAAGTATTTTATAAAGAGGACTTAACCTGAGATCAATACCCAGGTATCCCGCCAACGCAAGTATTTTATTACAAAATCCACATCCACCGGCTGCCCGGACAATACCGGATAGAACAGCAGGAACAGGGCAAACGCCACCGCAGCATAAGCGCAGCAGACGATGATGAAGGTGCGGTCAGACATATGCTTCTTCCACTGCATCAGGCTGTACACGATCATCAGCACTACAAAAGGAACACTGGGGAAATAGTGGTAGATGAAGGTAATTCTGGTGACGAAGAACCAGGGCAGGTACTGCGCCAGGTAGCCGACTGCGAGGAAAGCAGCTGCTGCATATTCTCTGTGGGACAGGGTGGTCGCAGTATCTGTGGAGCACTCTGTTTGTGTGTGTCCTGTCAGAGAACAGAGAAACGCATTGTTGCGAATTAACAGGTACAGGATGTAAATAAATGCCAGAATACCGATCCACCATACAACAGGATTGCCGAAAGCACTGATTCCCTCTTTGACTGCATCGGTCAGATATCCGGAATAGTACCAGATCGGGCGGACCATAGTGGGCCACTGATACCAGGAAGAGGAATAAGGATGCGTTGCCTCCAGGCCGCTGTGATAGTTGAACATGGAAGTCTGGTTGGTCAGCATACGGTCAAAAAGTCCCGGATGGGAATTGTCTACAAATGGCAGGTAGGACAACAGATAGATCACTGCCGGAACCAGCAAGAAAAAGGTCAGGCAGAAGTCGATCGTCTTTACCGTATAATCCGGGAATTTCTTTACAATCTGCTGATGCTCCATGCCGTTGGTGCTTTTTCCGGGATGGGCTTTGGCATAGAGGTATTCCCGGTAGCGTCGCAGCAGATGCGCAAAAAACAGCAGTGCCAGTCCACAGCCCGCATAGATACCGGTCCATTTGCTGGCAATTCCCAGTCCCATGCAGATGCCGCATAAGCCCAGAGGCACAAAGGTCTTATACAACGGTGTATCGTAAAAACTCATAGAACAATAGTAGTACATAAAATAGTACATTGCAATCACAAAGAATGTGATATAAACATCGATGGTGGCAATCCTTGTCTGCGTAAAATGCATAAAATCAAAAGTAAACAAAAATGTCAATGCACCGGCCGCCCACGTGCGGTTCTTGAACAAACGTCTTCCAAAGAAGTACATAAACGGAATCATCCCGATTCCAAACAGCACTCCAATAATGCGCCAGCCAAATGGATTCATGCCAAACATACGCACACCAAGACTGATAAATACTTTACCAAGAGGCGGATGCGTCCACTCATAATTGCTCATTCCATGTGCAATTTCATAAGCTGTTCTGGCATGGTAAATCTCATCAAAATAAGTGCCGCTCCTAAAGGTAATTGCCTTTCGGTATCCATCCTGTTCATCAAACAAGGAATCTCCGCCAATATGGTCACGGATTTTCACCGTATTTCCATTCGTATCCGTCAGTACCAGTTCATTCAAACTTGTATTATCCGAAAGTGTTGTCAAACGGATATAGCGGTACGAATCATTGGCAAAAGAATAAGTATCGGCATTTTGCTGATTTTCCTCCAAAAGTCTGCTAAAGCCATCAGCCTCACCACTGACTACCGTTCCCACTTTCTGATACTGTGGCTCCTCACCGTCATTTGCCGATTTTGCCACTTCCACTTCAAACCGCTGGTTTGCTTTCTCCGTAGAGTACCCTCGCAGCATACTAAAGTAACTATCTGCACCCAAATCTAAAGTCACGGTTTCTCCAGCTTTTTCAGCTTTCCAGACAGTCTCCGGCAAATCACTCTGCGGCTCAAAACAATCCTGCTCATCAAACAGATTTTTATATTCAGAAGCATTGACCGGTTTCA
>OIZU01001206.1_pt1 | contig 14911 bp, 9 predicted proteins | sample 1588661 | NCBI WGS metagenome assembly OIZU01 (sample SAMN03283257) | human gut metagenome | biome: human-associated habitat; material: feces | host: Homo sapiens | place: USA | collected 2013 | reverse complement strand
AATTGCTTTTTTATTTTACGGCAGACGGAAGAATTGATTTCCGTGAGCTGGTAAAAGATCTGGCAAGCGTGTTCCGTACACGTATTGAGCTTCGTCAGATTGGTGTCCGTGATGAGACGAAGATTCGTGGAGGCATTGGTATCTGTGGAAGACCACTTTGCTGTCACACGTATCTGTCTGAGTTCGCACCGGTATCGATCAAGATGGCGAAAGAGCAGAACCTGTCTCTGAATCCGACAAAGATATCCGGAGTTTGTGGCAGACTGATGTGCTGTCTGACTAACGAAGAAGAGACCTATGAAGAGCTGAACCGTCAGCTTCCGGGAGTTGGAGATCATGTGACGACGCCGGAAGGACTTCATGGTGAAGTTCAGGCCGTTCACGTACTGCGTCAGATTGTAAAGGTTATTGTGACGCTGGATAACGATGAAAAAGAAATCCGTGAATATCCGGCAGGTGAGCTGAGATTCAAATCAAGAAAGAAGAAAAAAGATGCAAAGCTTTCGAAAGAGGAGTTTGCACAGTTAAAAGCTCTGGAGGAGAAAAATGGCGCCTCCAAGTTAAATGATGACTAATAAGAAGCCCGATGAGCGCCTGGATGATCTCCAGGTGAAGGGCTATGAGATTATACAGAAGCCCGGTCGGTTCTGCTTTGGCATGGACGCCGTGCTTCTGTCTTCCTATGCAAAAGTAAAACGTGGGGAACGAGCACTGGATCTTGGGACCGGAACCGGAATTCTTCCGATTTTACTGGAAGCAAAGAATCCGGGACTTCATTATACAGGTCTGGAAGTTCAGGAAGAAAGTGCTGATATGGCAAGAAGAAGCGTGGCACACAACGGGCTGGAGAACAAGATAGATATCGTTACCGGTGATATTAAAGAGGCAAGTCACATATTTGGAAATGATTCGTATGAAGTTATTGTATCCAATCCACCGTATATGATTGGAGAACACGGTCTGAAAAATGATAACGAGGCTTTGTATATCGCAAGACATGAAGCGTTATGCACATTAGATGATCTTTTGCGAGAAAGTGCAAAAGTACTGAAAATGAAAGGACGTTTCTACATGGTGCACCGTCCTTTTCGCCTGCCGGAAATCTTTACAAAAATGTGTAATTACGGAATCGAGCCGAAACGCATGCGTCTCGTCCACCCATATGCAGAAAAAGAGCCAAACATGGTTCTTATCGAAGGCCTCAAAGGCGGAAAACCACGCCTTGCCGTAGACCCGCCGCTCATAGTCTACACGAAAGACGGGGAGTATACGGAAGAAGTACTGAAATTGTACGGGATGAAATAAAAGGAGAATTATATGTCAGGAACATTATATCTGTGTGCAACTCCGATCGGCAACCTGGAGGACATGACATTTCGCTGTGTCCGTATTTTAAAAGAAGTTAATCTGATCGCAGCAGAGGATACCCGCAATAGCATTAAGCTTTTGAATCATTTTGATATTCACACACCGATGACCAGTTATCATGAATATAACAAGATTGCAAAAGCGCATACGTTGATCGAGCACTTGGAAAATGGTGAAGATATTGCACTGATCACGGATGCGGGAACGCCGGGAATCTCCGATCCGGGTGAGGAGCTGGTGGCAATGTGTCAGGAAGCAGGAATCACTGTGACAGCAGTTCCGGGGGCAGCAGCCTGCATCACAGCGCTGACCATTTCCGGATTGTCCACAAGAAGATTCGCGTTTGAAGCATTTCTTCCGACAGATAAAAAAGAACGACAGGCAGTGCTGAACGAACTGACGGAAGAGACAAGAACTATGATTATCTACGAAGCACCGCACAGACTGGTCCGGACATTAGAGCTTCTGCTTGCGACTTTGGGTGACAGAAGAATCCGCATTTGCCGGGAGCTTACGAAAAAGCATGAGACAGTCTTTGCAACAACGATCAGTGCGGCAGTGGAATATTATAAAGAGCAGGAACCAAAAGGGGAATGCGTGCTTGTCATTGAGGGTAAGAGTCGTCAGGAACAGATAGAAGAAGAACGCCAGAAATGGGAAGAAATGTCCATTCAGGAACATATGGATTATTATATGAATCAGGGGATTCAGAAAAAAGAAGCAATGAAAATGGTCGCGAAAGACCGGGGAGTTGGAAAGAGAGACATTTACCAGGCGTTATTGTAAAAAAGTAATGATGGATAAAAAGCCTGAATTACAGTAGTCAGGGGAAGACAAAGAAAGGGGCTGATCAGATGGCAAGTCTGACATTAAAACATGTAGATCGCGCATTTCCGAATGGATATGAGGCAGTAAAGGATTTAAATTTCCAGATTGAAGACGGAGAATTTGTAATATTGACTGGTCCATCCGGGAGTGGAAAAAGTGCTGTTATGCGCATGATCGCAGGTCTTGATGAAGTGAAAAACGGAGAGATATGGATTGGAGACAAGTTGGTCAACAGTCTTCCACCGGAGGAGCGTGGAATTGCTATGATTTTTCAGAATTATACTGTGTATCCACGAATGACAGTTCTGGAAAATGTAGAACTGGGCTTAAGACTTCGCGGCATAGATGAAAAAGAAATAGGAAAACGGACACTGGAAGTGATGGAACTTCTAGATCTTGTAGAAGTCCGATTTGCAAAAGTAAAAAACTTGTCAGATCTGTGGAAACACCGGACCGCGCTGGCACGTGCCATGATTTTGGAGCCAGATGTAATCCTCATGGATGAGCCGCTTCGCAATGTAAGTCCCAAATTTCATCATCAGTTGACTCAGGAGCTGGTGGAATTACAGGAGAGAACCGGAGTTACGATACTGTATGCTACAAAAAATGTGGAAGAAATGGCACTATTGGGAAAACGAAAAGTGATGGTGTAAAATAGAAGAGAAGAATTTAGAGAATAGAGGAAAGATTACGTGAGAAACACTTGCGAAATCTTTCCTTTTGTGTTATCCTATGAATACTTTTAGAAAAGATTCTATATTTAAAAAAGTTCTAAGCCGTAAGGTATCTCATTTCGGTGTTTCAGATTTCGAGACAGTAATCCGACATGAAGAAAAAATGTTACTACATTAAGTTGTTTGTACTATGAGTACAGGAAGGAGTATAATTATTGAACAAACATACAAAAGAAATTATTGGAACCATTGGCATGAAAGCGCAGTATGACGAGAATGCCAAAAAGCTTTTAAGTAACAAAATTTTTCTGGCACATATTTTAAAAGGAACAGTAACGGAATTTAAAGATGCGAATCCAAGAGATATCATTTCTTTGATTGAAGGAGAACCATATGTATCTACGGTTTCGGTAGAACCGGGAATGACTAATCAAGTGTTGGAAAATCCGAAAAGTAAAATTAAAGGTAGTAATACGGAAAATACGGAAACAAAAGAAGGGGCTGTTCGCTTTGATATTATTTTTTATGTTCGAATGAAAGATGGAATTTCTCAGATTATTGTGAATATGGAAGCTCAAAAGAATAGTTCGCCGGGGTATGCTTTGATGAATCGGGCTATATTTTACACTTGCAGAATGATTTCTTCACAAAAAGAAAGAGATTTTACAAATTCTAATTATGATGATATGGTAAAGGTATATTCCATATGGATTTGCCCGGGCGTAAATAAAAATTGTTTGAATCATTTTCATATAACAGACAATGTATTAGTTGGGAATTATAAGTGGCCTGGAAAGAAGGATTTATTTAATTTCATTATGATTGGACTGGATTGCGAGTCAAGTCAAAAGCTGTCTCAAAGCAAAACTGAGAGTGAATTACATCAATTCTTAAATATATTATTCTCTAGTAAACTAAGTGGAGAGGAAAAGGTGCGGCTTTTAGATGAAGAGTTAGATATTCCAGTAGATGAAAAAATCAGGGAGGAGTTGAATGATATGTGTAATTTATCAGAAGGTATTGAAGAAAAGGGAATAAAAAAGGGAATAGAGACGGGACGATTAGAAACAATTGCGGAATGCCTGCGAAATGGAACGATGAATGATGCAAAAAGGCTGCTGAAAGCGACAGGAGAAGAGATTGAAAAAGCAACAGAGTTATTCTTGAAAAAGGGTGAATAAATGGTTGGACATATGTCATGCGATGTGCTAATATATACATGTATACAATCTGGAAATAAAGGTAATTACTCAGAAGAATATAATTACAGGTAATCAGGAGGGCTAGACATGGTGAAATTATATGACGGTGGTGCATATCTGGTAAATGGCACACAGATCATTACGGACGAAGCAGAAGTAAAGGCAAAGACAGGCCGTGAGGTATCCAAGGAGGAAGCCAGAACGCAGACAATGGCTTACGGAATTTTAGAGGCTCATAATATATCAGGCAATATGGAGAGACTGCAGATCAAATTTGATAAGCTGACATCTCATGACATTACATTTGTCGGAATTATTCAGACAGCGAGAGCTTCAGGACTGGAGAAGTTTCCGATTCCATATGTATTGACGAACTGTCACAACTCACTCTGCGCGGTCGGCGGAACGATTAATGAAGATGACCACATGTTTGGACTGATTTGTGCGAAGAAATATGGCGGTGTCTATGTACCGCCGCATCAGGCAGTTATTCACCAGTTTGCCCGCGAGATGCTGGCAGGCGGCGGCAAGATGATCCTTGGATCCGACAGCCATACCCGCTATGGAGCACTTGGAACGATGGCTATGGGTGAAGGTGGACCGGAACTTGTAAAGCAGCTCCTGAATAAGACATATGATATTAAGATGCCAGGTGTGATTGGAATTTATCTGGACGGAGAGCCGGTCAAAGGCGTCGGACCACAGGACGTGGCACTGGCAATTATAGGTGCAACATTTGCAAATGGTTATGTAAACAATAAAGTTATGGAATTTGTCGGACCAGGTGTGGAGAAGTTAAGTGCTGATTTCCGTATCGGAATCGATGTTATGACAACGGAGACAACATGTCTGTCTTCTATCTGGAAAACGGATGATAAGATTAAGGAGTTCTATGAGATCCACGGCAGAAGTGAAGATTACAAAGAACTGAATCCTGGTGCAGTTACATATTATGATGGTATGGTCTATGTGAACTTAAGCGAGATACGTCCGATGATCGCAATGCCGTTCCATCCGTCAAATGTATATACGATCGACGAAGTGCGTAAGAATCTGAAAGACGTGCTTCACGATGTAGAGCAGAAAGCACTGGTGAGCCTGGATGGTGCTGTGGATTATTCACTTCAGGATAAAGTGATGGATGGAAAACTTTATGTGGATCAGGGAATCATCGCAGGATGTGCCGGTGGTGGATTTGAAAATATCTGCGCAGCAGCAGACATCATAAAAGGTCATTACATTGGCTCAGATGAATTTACGTTTAGTGTATATCCGGCAAGTACACCAATCTATATGGAACTTGTGAAAAACGGTGCAGTTGCGGATCTTATGGAAGCAGGAACAATTGTAAAAACAGCATTCTGCGGACCATGCTTTGGAGCTGGAGATACCCCGGCAAATAACGCATTTTCTATTCGCCACTCTACAAGAAACTTCCCGAACCGTGAAGGTTCCAAGCTTCAGAGTGGACAGATTGCATCTGTTGCACTTATGGATGCCCGTTCAATTGCAGCAACAGCAGCAAATAAAGGCTTCCTGACACCTGCAACAGATATGGACGTGGAATATAAGGGACAGAAATACCACTTTGACCAGAAGATTTATGCAAATCGTGTATTTGACAGTCATGGTGTGGCTGATCCGGATACAAAGATCAAGTTCGGACCGAATATCAAAGACTGGCCGGCAATGTCAGCACTTCCGGAGAATCTGGTATTGAAAGTTGTATCAGAGATTCACGATCCGGTTACAACAACAGATGAGCTGATCCCATCTGGAGAAACATCTTCTTACAGATCCAATCCACTTGGACTGGCAGAGTTTGCACTTTCCAGAAAAGATCCTGCATATGTAGGACGTGCAAAGGAAGTACAGAAAGCACAGAAAGCAATCGAAGCAGGCGAATGTCCGTTAGAGGTATTGGAAGAATTAAAACCGGTTATGGCAAAGATCCAGGAGAGATATCCGGAAGCAGGAAAAGGAAATATCGGAGTCGGAAGTACGATCTTTGCAGTAAAACCAGGTGACGGTTCAGCAAGAGAGCAGGCAGCTTCCTGTCAGAAGGTGCTCGGTGGCTGGGCGAATATTGCAAATGAATATGCGACAAAAAGATATCGTTCCAATCTGATTAACTGGGGAATGCTTCCATTTATCACAAAAGAAGACGACAAGAAATTAAGCTTCAAAAATGGCGATTATATCTTTGTACCGGAAATCAGAAAAGCAGTGGAAAACAAAGATGCAGAGATCAAAGCTTATGTAGTCGGAGATACATTGAAAGAAGTCACATTTACACTTGGAGATATGACAGACGCAGAAAGAGAGATTATTCTCAAAGGTTGTCTGATTAATTATTATAGGGGCTAAATAATCCGATAGGTAAAATTCATGTTCTATGTCCCGTTGCACTGGGAATTACGCTGAATTTTATCTTGCGCAGTATTTTCGGCGGTAATATAATTGAATAAACGAATGTAAATAAAAGGCGGCACTTATGAAAAAAAGTGACGCCTTTTTGTAACACTTGGGATATTTTGGGACTCTTATATGTAGAAGAAGTAATAATACTTTTTACACGGGGTATTGGAAAACGGCAATGGGATAAGTCAATGGAGGAGTGTGGAGAACTTCTTGAGAAAAACAAATTGAGGAGGAAAAAGAATGAAATGTGATGCAAAAGCATTTTCAAAGCTATATGAGCAGGTCTATCAAGACCTCTATCGCTACGCGCTTTGTCTGATGCGTGATCCGCATGAGGCAGAAGACGCGGTGAGTGGGGCAGTGTTATCTGCTTATGAACATATACATAAACTTCGAAAAGAAGAAGCTTTCAAGAGCTGGATTTTTACAATTTTGTCAAATATATGTAAGAAAAGATTGAAACAGGTGGCGAAAGAAGGACTACAGCAGACAGAAGATTTTTTTCCGGAAGGACAGGTGGAAGGAATTCATGAAGAAGATGTGGGACTTGCGATGGATGTGAGAAATGCATTTTTTATTCTTTCAGAAGAAGAGCAAATGATAGTCGGGCTGTCAGTGTTTGGCGGTTATAACAGCACAGAAATCGGGAAGATCCTAAGCCTGAAGCCGGGAACTGTCCGGGTAAAACGAAGCCGGGCGCTGGAGAAGATGCAGTGTGTGTTGGATGGGAGGACATTTTATGAATAAGAATGAGCAGGACATGATTCGGAAAATAAAGGAAAAGTCAGAACAGGTTCCGGTGCCGAAAGCGCTTGAACCGAGACAGATTGAAGCAAAGCTTGCAGGAAAGAAGAAAAAAGTGTGGACTCCGGCGAGAATCGGTGGGCTGGCAGCAGCATGTCTGGTGTTGATCGTGGGAGTGATGGTATACCAGAATTATTTTAAAATGGAAGATGCGACTAGAGATGATAAGATAGCAGGCAGTGATGTGACAATCAGTGACAGTACGAAAGTAGAAAGTGCGGCAGAATATAAGGATGTCTATGCATATTTGGAAAAATATAAGAAAGATCAGGAAAGAGACAGTGCATACACTTCAAGCTGGGCAAGATCATTGAATGATAAAAGAGTCGATGAATCAGCTGACAGTAAGGCAAGTGGAGATGCAGCACAGAATATTGAAGAAAGCAGTACTGCAGCAGCGGACACCGGAATGGCAAGCGGTTCTTATTCTGAGACAAATGTACGTCAGGAAGGTGTGGACGAAGGGGATACGGCTAAAACAGATGGAACATACCTTTACGTGTTAAAAGATAAGAGCGATCAGATTGCCATTATAGATACCCGCGATAATCGGATGAAGCAAACGGCTACTATAACAGTGGAAGATGTTTCTGAAATCCAGGAAATGTATCTGGACATTGAGAGAAATCAATTAATCGCAGTGTGTGACGGTTATGTGGGCGGCAAATGGAATGATGATGATTATGGATATGGTCAGAGGGCTAATACGACCGCAGTAACTTATGACATTTCAGACCGGGAAAATCCAAAAGAAGTTGGCAGGGTCAGTCAGAGTGGATATTACAATTCTTCAAGAATTGCAGATGGATACTTATACTTATTCAGTGATTATTATGTAACACTTGATGGTATAACGGCGAAGAATCCAAAGTCCTATATACCACTTGTAAACGATAATCTGATCGAAGAAACAGATATCTGTCTTCCGTCCATTTCAAAGGCAGATATGTATTCAATCATCACATCCGTTTCTCTGGAAAATCCAAATGAGACAGCGCACAGTAAGGCCCTTTTGGCAGATGGTGGCAATTTATATGTGAGCAACGATAATATTTATTTTTATGAAAATGTGTGGCAATATTCCGGAAAAGATGTGACGACAATCCGAAAAGTTTCTTATGAAAGTGGGAAATTGACGGCTGGGGCACAGTGCAAAATAGACGGCTATATTAATGATTCGTTTTCTATTGATGAATATGATGGATATCTGAGAGTTGTAGTGACCGATGGCGACACGAACAGTGTTTATGTTTTGAATCAAGAACTGAAAGAAACCGGCTCCATCAAAGGTCTGGCAGAAGATGAGAGGGTGTACTCCGCAAGATTTATGGGAAAGGCAGGATACTTTGTAACATTTAAAGAGACGGATCCGTTATTTTCCGTTGATCTGTCGAATCCGAAAAATCCAAAAATCATAGGAGCGTTGAAGATACCTGGATTTTCAGATTATCTGCATCCGTATGGGAAAAATAAGCTTCTGGGTATTGGGATGAATGTTGATGAAAAAACTATGTCAACAGATGGCGTGAAATTGACGATGTTCGATATTTCTGATCCGAAAAATGTGAAAGAGGAGCAGACCTATGTCATTGAAAATGTGTACTATACAGATGTTTCTTATGATTATAAGGCAGCTTTAGTAGATGCAGAGAAAAATCTGATTGGTTTTGCTGCAGACAGCGAAGGCGGCCGGGAGTACTATACATTTTCTTACGACGAAAAACAAGGATTTACATGTACGATGCATGAGGAAATTAATGGAAATAATATGAGGATCACAAGAGGTATTTATATAGAAGATACGCTTTATGTTATCCAGGGAAATATTATAGAAGCGTATAGCCTGAAAGATTTCAAAAAAGTGGACGATATCATTTTGTAACATTTTTGTAACAAAATCTCGTATGTTTTTGACAATAAGACTAGTGTATGATAAACTTGTATCTGTAGAATTGTCAAAAAATTTGAGGTGAGAATATTGGATAAATATGAATATCGGGTAAAAACCGAGCAGATGCTCGAACATTACGAAAAGAAACAATTTAGAAAAGCAATGGAAATTGCCGATACAATAGACTGGAGAAGGGTGAAGAGCCCGGCAATGTTAAATACAGTAAGCGAAATCTACGAGAATAACGGGGAGTTTCAGAAGAGCCGTGATACGCTTATGATCGCATTTGACAGAGCACCGTCCAGCAGAAAGGTTGTGTATCGTCTGGCAGTACTTGCCCTGAAACTGAATGATCTGAATGAGGCTTCGGACTGTTATGAGGAATTTGTAAAACTGGCACCGAGAGATCCGAATCAATTCATTTTGAAATATCGGATTTTGAAGGCACAAGGGTCTGATCTGTCAGAACAGATTTCGGCACTGGAAGAATTTAAAAAGGCAGAATATATTGAAAAATGGGCGTATGAGCTCGCAAAGCTATATCATGAAGCAGGCATGACCTCAAAGTGCCTGGAAGAATGTGACGATTTGATCTTGTGGTTCAGCGAAGGAAAATATGTATATCAGGCAATGGAATTGAAGATGAAGTACAAATCACTGACACCACTCCAACAGGAAAAGTACGATGAGTATAAAGGCGTACCGAAAAAAGAGCCTAAGAAAGCAGTGGATAAAAAACCTGAGCGAGTTGCGCTTAAGGATGTAAAGAGTATTCCACAGGATACTGTATCAATTCCAAAAGAACAGATTAAAGCAGCGCAGGAAGCATCAGAAGCTGCGGAGGCAGAACAGCAGGAATCAGGAGCCAATACAACAGAAACTGTGGATGGTCTGGATGCAACGAGAAGAATTCCGACAGCAGAGCTTGGAGAAGCATTGAAGGCAATGGAAGAAAATGCCAAGGCAGACAAAGAAGTTCCGATAGAAGAATCGGTTTTAGAAGAACCAGTTTCAGAAGAGCCAGTTTCAGAAGAGCCGGAAGAAGCTGTTTCAGAAGAACCAGAAGTTGTAGAAACAGAAGCACCAGTCATTGAACCAATCGGAAAGGAAACTCCGGAAGAAGCTCGGAATGTCAGAGAGTTAGAAGGAATTCTTCAACATGCGGCAGAAGGACCAAAAAAGTCTATTACGACAGTTGTGAAGGGTGCGACACTTCAAGAAGCACTGGCTAATGGCGTGGCTATGGCGAGTGGAATTAATCCGGAAGACCAGAAGAAGATGGAGGAACGAGAAGAAGAACTCCGCATTGAAGGTCAGATGAAGATTGAAGACATCTTGATGGAATGGGAAGCCAAGCAGAAGGTAAATGCTGAGGCGATCGCAAAGCAAAAAGCATCCGATGAAGAACGACTTAGAAAAGAGAGAGAAGCACTGGAAGCCCGCCGTGAGGCAGAAAGACTTGAGGCAGAGAGACGCGAGGTAGAAGAAATAGCAAGACGGAAAGCAGAAGAAAAAGCCCGTCAGGAAGCAGAAGAGAAAGCACGCCGTGAAGCGGAAGAGAAAGCTCGTCTTGAAGCAGAGGAGAAGGCTCGTCGTGAAGCGGAGGAGAAGGCTCGTCGTGAAGCGGAAGAGAAGGCTCGTCTTGAGGCAGAGGAAGCAAGAAGAAAGGCATTGCTTTCTGATGATATCAGACAGCTTGTGGAAGAGCTGGAAGATCGTGTGACAGCACAGGAGAAAGAAGAGGAAAATTTTGATATAGAAGAGGAACTGGAGCTTGCAAAAGCAGAAGGGGAATCTGTTGAAGAAGAAATTGTAGATCAGTTTATTTCAGAAGAAGAGCTGGACGATATTGTGGAAGAACCTGAAGAGTCGGAAGAAGAACCTGAAGAAGAGATTGTTGAAGCAGTTTCGGAAGAAGAGGAGACGGAGGACGAGGATTCTGAGGATGAAGATGATTTCGAAGAGGAAGAGTTTGAAGACGAAGACTTTGAGGGTGAGGACGAAGAGTTTGAAGCAGAAGATGAAGTCGACGCTGTAGAAGAAATCGAAGAAGTACAAGAAGATGAAGAAATTCCGGAAACAGAAAACCAGGATGATTCGGAAGATAATTCCGAAGACGAGGATGATTTCGAAGACGAGGAATCCGAAGACGATGATTTTGAAGAGGAAGATGGATTCGACGAAGACGATTTTGACGAAGATGGTTTTGCAGATGAATTCCCGGAGGAAGATGAGGAAGAAGTAGAGGAATTCGATGCAGAGTGGAATGAATTCCCGGAAGATGAATCCGAGGACGAAGACGATTTCGAGGAAGAGGATGATTTCGAGGAAGAGGACGACTCCGAGGAAGAGGACGACTTCGAGGAAGAGGATGACTTCGAGGAAGAGGACGACTTCGAGGAAGAGGATGACTTCGAGGACGAAGACGATTTCGAGGAAGAGGACAATTTCGAGGAAGAGGATGATTTCGAGGAAGAGGATGACTTTGAGGAAGAGGATGACTTTGAGGAAGACGATGACTTCTATGAAGATGATTATGTAGAAGACGACGATTACGAAGAGGATGACTTTGAGGAAGAGGACGACTTCGAGGAAGACGATTTCGAGGAAGAGGACGACTTCGAGGAAGAGGATGATTTTGAGGAAGATGATTTCGAGGAAGACGACTTTGAAGATGAGCTTCCTGAGATTCCGGATCCGGAAGACCTTGAAGGAGACTTGGAAATTGAAGAACCATCTGAGGAAGAGATTCAGCGCAGAATTAAGAAGTCAAAAGGAAGCGGAGTTCCATTTGATACCGGATTTGTTGTAACAGGAAGATATGACTTAAGTGCAACCAGTGAGATTGGACTGAAAGCCGGACTGACAGAGGAGCAGAAGAAATTATTCTCTTACTTCGTACCGGTCAGAGGAATGAGTGAACAGATTGTTGCAGTACTTGATAATGACAGACGTGCCCAGAGAGAGGGAACTTCAAGAACCGGTAACTTAATGATCATTGGCCGTAAAGGATCTGGAAAAACAGTACTTGCAGTAGATATTGTAAAAGCAATCCAGAAACAAAGAAATCTGAAACAGGGTAAAGTTGCTATTGTTACAGGTGAATCGCTGAATAAGAAGGAACTTGGCAATATTATCCAGAAGCTTCGCGGTGGAGCGATTATCATCGAAAAGGCTGGTAAGTTGAATTCCAGAACAATCAAGGAACTGAATGCATTGATGTCAAGAAAGACCGGAGAGCTTCTCTTTGTTCTTGAAGATCAGAGAAAACCTCTGGAGAGAATTATGACAGCTAATCCGGATTTCAAAAAGAAATTCACTTCTAAGCTTGAGCTTCCGGTATTCATCAATGATGAGTTAGTAACATTTGGCCAGACTTATGCGAAGGAAAATGGATATAAGCTTGATGAAATGGGAATTCTGGCACTTTACAGCCGAATTGATGTAATGCAGCGTGAAGATCATGCGGTTACAGTTGCGGAAGTAAAAGAAATCATGGATGAAGCAATTAAACATTCACAGAAAGCAAATGTAAAGCATCTTGCAAGACGTGTATTTGGAAAATCTACGGATTCGTCAGATCGCATTATTCTGAAGGAAGAAGATTTTAAAATTTAATGATATAGTGAATGTAAGTGATGAAGCAGGGATACAATTGTAGAAAATTGTATCCCTGTTTTTTGTCTGGAATCGAGTGACATAGATTGAATTTTGTGTTCCGCTAAGGTATACTTAAGATATTGAAATCCGGATGAAATGTGAGGGAAGTTTATGGAGAAAGAATGGAAAGCTTATGAAATCGGAGAATTAGATCAGTACCTTTTCGGACAGGGAAATCACTACGAAATTTATAAGAAGCTGGGTGCACATATGGTGGACGACGAAGGGCAGGAAGGAGTTTATTTTGCTGTCTGGGCACCGAATGCGAAATCAGTGTCTGTGGTGGGGGAATTCAATGACTGGGATCGCGCAAGAAACCCTATGACAAGGGCGGAATATATCGGAATTTACACATGCTTTGTACCGGGAGTAAAAGAAGGCATGATGTATAAGTTCTGCATTGAGACGATTACAGGGGAGTATCATATGAAGGCAGATCCGTATGCCAATTATGCAGAACTTCGTCCGGGTACAGCATCAAGAATAACGAATATTGAGAATTTGAAATGGACCGATAGTTCCTGGATGACTGCACGGGAAAAATGGAACCACAAAAAAGAACCAATGTCTGTATATGAGGTTCATATGGGTTCCTGGAAGAGACACCCAGGCACAGAGGACGAGGGATTCTATACTTATCGTGAGTTTGCAAAAGAAATCACAAAGTATATGAAAGATATGGGATATACGCATGTGGAGATCATGGGAATCGCAGAACACCCATTTGATGGATCATGGGGATATCAGGTGACAGGATATTATGCGCCGACAAGCCGTTATGGAACACCGGAAGATTTTGCGTGGATGATCAATTATCTGCATAGAAATGGAATCGGTGTCATTATGGACTGGGTTCCGGCACATTTTCCAAAGGACGAGCATGGACTTGCCGAGTTTGACGGAACAGCAACTTACGAGTATGCAGATCCAAGAAAAGGGGAGCATCCGGACTGGGGGACGAAGATATTTGATCTTGGCAAGAATGAGGTAAGGAACTTCCTGATTGCCAATGCACTTTTCTGGGTGGAGCATTTCCATATTGATGGACTTCGCGTTGATGCAGTTGCTTCTATGCTGTACCTGGATTATGGAAAGAAAGACGGAGAATGGGTTCCGAACCAGTATGGAGGTAATGAGAACCTGGAGGCAGTAGATTTCTTCAAGCATCTGAACACAGTTGTACTTGGAAGAAATCCGGGTGCACTTATGATAGCGGAAGAGTCTACGGCATGGCCGAAGGTAACCGGAGATGTAGAAGACGGAGGTCTTGGATTTAGCCTTAAGTGGAATATGGGGTGGATGCACGACTTTACGGAATATATGAAGCTGGATCCGTATTTCAGAAAAGACAATCATCATATGATGACATTTGCCATGAGTTATGCGTACAGCGAAGATTACATTCTCGTACTGTCGCATGATGAGGTTGTCCATTTGAAATGTTCCATGATCAATAAGATGCCAGGACTTGGATTTGATAAATATGCGAACCTGAAAGCAGGATATGCATTTATGATGGGACACGCCGGAAAGAAATTGTTGTTCATGGGACAGGATTTTGCACAGCTTCGCGAGTGGTCAGAGGAACGTGAACTGGACTGGTATCTGTTGGAGGAGCCGGAGCATCAGGCAATTCAGTCATGGATGCGTGATTTACTCCACATGTATAAAAAGAAACAGGCACTTTATGAACTGGATCAGTCATGGGAAGGATTCGAGTGGGTCAATGCAGATGATGCATACAGAAGCATTTACAGTTTTATCCGCAATTCTAAAGATGGAAAGCATAACCTTTTGTTCGTGATCAACTTCACACCGATGGCAAGAGAAGATTACCGTGTAGGCGTTCCTAGAAAGAAGCAGTATAAGCTGATTCTGAACAGTGACGATGTGAAATATGGCGGAAATGGCGAGAAGAGACAGAACATTTATCATGCCGTGAAGAAAGAATGTGATGGAAGACCATATTCATTTGGATACAAATTGCCGCCGTATGGGGTAGCAGTTTTTGAATTTTAAAATGTATAATAAGAGAGGTGTGGAAGAGAAACAGGGAGATGGAA
>OIZU01001175.1_pt1 | contig 15306 bp, 8 predicted proteins | sample 1588661 | NCBI WGS metagenome assembly OIZU01 (sample SAMN03283257) | human gut metagenome | biome: human-associated habitat; material: feces | host: Homo sapiens | place: USA | collected 2013 | reverse complement strand
TGTACATCTGGAGCGTTTATACGGAATGTCTGCACGGCATGCCGTCAAAGTGTCCGATCCGTGTTGCGGTGCCGGTTAATCTGCGGCCGTATTTTAATTCTATTACCACGAAAAACTTTTTTGTCATGGTGTCCGCAGAATTTCATCCGACCAAAGAGACCTATACGTTTGCAGAGGTGGCTGAAATCGTGAAGGAAAGCCTGCGAAGCCAGATCAACCGGGAAAATCTTGAAAAGCTGTTTTCCTATAACGTTTCCAATGAAAAACTGCTGATTGCAAGAGTTGTGCCGCTTTTCCTGAAAAACCTTGCAATGAAGTATGTATATACAACTTCTGCACTTGCCAATACTGCGACGATCACAAATATCGGCAATATTTCCGTGACAGAAGAGTACCGCCCTTATGTGGAAATGTTTCATGCATTTCTTGCCATGTCAAAGGGGCAGCATCTGAAAGGAACGATCTGCTCTTACGGGGATACACTTGTATTCAGTTTCAGTTATGATCTTGTCGATGCGTCTGTGCAGCGTGGATTTTTCCGGAAAATAGCCTCGGACGGGATTGCGGTAGAAATAAAGAGTAATGGAGTAAATTATGAGTAAATGCAGAAATTGTAATGTGGAGATATCAGATGAAACAGAGCGCTGTCCACTCTGCGGATCCGTGTTAGAATACACAGGTGAAGTGGAGAATATGTACCCGGATGTGAGAGTGCACACCCGGAAAATGACAATGATCAGTAAAATCTATCTGTTTTGTGCACTTTTGGTTGAGGTGCTGCTCATTTATATCAATGTGGTCACCGAGTCACAGATTGCATGGAGTGCGATCACGGGGCTTGGATTCTTTTACGGATATATGCTGATCCGTTTTGCAATTCTTGGAAAGACAGGTTACCGCGCCAAAATCACGGTACTCACGCTGATGGCGATACTGATCGTGATCGCAATCGATTTTCTGGTCGGCTACCGCGGATGGTCTGTCAATTATGCATTGCCGTCGGCGATCATTTTAGTCGATGTTGGTATTATCATCTGTATGATCGTAAACCGCAGAAACTGGCAGAGCTATATGATGTGGCAGATTTTTATGATTTTATGCAGCATTGTTCCGGTAATACTGATTTTTACCGGTATCGTGACGGCACAGCTTTTTGCACTGATCGCATTTGCGTTTTCCCTGTTTCTGTTTCTTGGAACACTGATCATCGGAGACCGCAGGGCAAGGGTGGAACTGAAACGAAGATTTCATGTCCGCTGAGTTATATTTAGAATAAAAAGAACAGGAGCAATCGGATGAGAGAGAGCGAAGCGAGTATCAGGGGAAGAGTCATGAGGGACCTGATCGCCCATGTGACAAATGATCACCTGATTGGGAAAAAGATAAAAAATGGAGAACTGAGGAAAAAAATCGGGGATTCGGAGCCGCCGTGGAAATGTCCGGACTGTTTTTCATTAGATGTGATCGAGATGGATAATTTCTCCATGGAGTATTTACAGGCAAAAGAAAATCCGAATACGGAAAAAGTAATCTTACAGCTTCACGGGGGCGGATATGTCGGAGCGATGCGGAATGCATACCGTATGTTTGCCGGACTTTACTGTGAAGTCAGCCATGGAATGAGTGTTCTGACACCCGATTACCGTGTGGCACCGGAACATCCGTATCCGGCGGCTTTAGAAGATGCCTATGCCGCATACTGTTATCTGTTGGAACAGGGGTGGTTTTCCGAGCAGATCATCATCGCAGGAGATTCCGCAGGAGGCGGTCTTGCGATGGCATTATGCCATTATCTGAAAGATCACGGAAAGCAGCTTCCGTGTGGGATCGTAGCCATGTCACCGTGGACAGACCTTGCGGCGAGCGGGGAATCTTACGAGACAAACTTTGAGCGCGACCCGTTATTTGGAAAAACAAGGGACAGCCTTATTTATAATAAAGATTATATTGGGGATAACGATCCGTATAATGCTTATATTTCGCCTTTATATGGGGATTTCAGGGGATTTCCGCCGATGCTGATACAGGTCGGTTCCTATGAGATGCTGCTCTCGGATTCTGTGGATGTGGCTGCAAAAGCCAGAGAACAGGGAGTAAAAGTAAGAATCAGTATTTATGAAGGAATGTTCCACATCTTTCAGATGGCAGCAAAAATGCTGCCGGAATCTAAAAGAGCGTGGGTTGAGATCGGTAAATTTATTGATGTTTTGCTAAATGACTGACATCCATATAGACAGGGATACCGTTTTCGTATTTTACCGGAACTTCACCGAGTATGAGAGGTGAAAGGTAATCGATCAGTGGCTGTGTGACATCATTGCCTGCATCATTGATCCATTCTCTCGGAATTGATTTTGCCTCGTTTGCAATGTGGCGGATCTCGGCATGCTCATAGGCGATTTCGTACGGAGAATCAGAGATACGGCGTATTGTTACCATGGAAGCGGTAACACCTTCCTCGGAGAGAGCAACCGCTTTCTGACCGAGAGTAAAAGCCTCATCAAGATCAGTCTTTGAAGCAAGGTGTGCAGCGCAGCGCTGTAATACGTTGACTTCCACGGAACGGACTTTAACGCCTAGTTTTTCTTTGACTAAAAATTCAAGTGTTTTTCCGGCTCCGCTTAACTGGCTGTGACCAAAGGTGTCAACAGAACTTTCGGAAGCACTGATATAGTTGCCGGAAGCATCGCGGATACCTTCGGATACGGCAACGATCACGTTATTGCGCTCGAAAAGCATACGCTTTACATCCAGTAAAAAGTCCTCTTTGTCAAATGGAACCTCCGGGAGATAGATCAGATGTGGTGCTGTATTATAACCGTTTCTTGCCAGTGCAGAAGCAGCGGTCAGCCATCCGGCATCACGTCCCATGATTTCCACGATCGTCACACTTTTGACTGCATAGATAAATGTGTCATGTGCGATTTCTAAAAGAGAAGATGCGATATATTTTGCGGCAGAACCGAATCCTGGTGTATGGTCTGTCTCACAGAGATCATTGTCGATGGTCTTTGGAATACCGACAATACGCACAGGACTGCCGATTTTTTTGCCATATTCGGAGAGCTTTAAGACGGTGTCCATGGAATCGTTGCCGCCGATATAAAAGAAAGCATCAATATGGTAAGTTTCAAACTGTTTGAAAATGAATACATAGGAAGAATCATCATCTAAATAATTTGGCAGTTTGTAACGGCAGGAGCCAAGATACATTGCCGGAGTGACCTTTAAGCGGTCGAGATATTCCGAATTCTGCTGCATTAATTCAGAAAGATTCGTCAGATCGTTGTTTAAAATACCTGTGATTCCGTTTAAGGAACCATAAACCGTGTCATACATGTCAGAACGCATTACACCGTCGATCACACCGGCAAGGCTGGCATTGATCGCAACAGTAGGGCCGCCTGACTGTGCTACCATACAGTTTTTTGGACTCATAAGAAAACTCCTTTGTGTTTGATCTTCTTTTTGCAATGTCTATCATACAAAAAAAGGCACGGTTGCGCAATCATTAAATTAAATAGAAAGAGTGATGGTATACCATGAAAATATGTACATTGTGTCCTAGAATGTGCGCTGTGGACCGAAAATCCGGTGAGCGCGGCATCTGCGGACAGACCACAGAGATTAAGGTGGCGCGTGCGGCACTGCACTTCTGGGAAGAACCCTGCATTTCCGGGGAGATGGGTTCCGGTGCGGTCTTTTTTTCCGGCTGTGTACTGCACTGTGTGTTCTGCCAGAATGAAAATATTGCAAATGGCACAGCTGGTAAGGTGATAAGTACGGAGCGGCTTGGCGAAATTTTTCTGGAACTCCAGGAAAAGGGTGCAAATAATATCAACCTTGTGACACCGGGGCAGTTTGTACCACAGATCATAAAAGCGGTAGAGCTTGCAAGAAATCAGAATTTAAAGATTCCCATCGTTTATAACACCAGCAGCTATGAAAATGTGGATACGATCCGTTCTTTAGAAGGAATTGTGGATATCTATCTTCCGGATTTTAAGTATTTTGATACCGCTTTGAGTGCAAAATATTCCCATGCGCCGGATTACCCTGCTGTGGCTAAGGCGGTGATAGCGGAGATGGTGCGTCAGACGGGTGCGGCAGTTTTTGAAAACGGGGAGGATTCCCTGATGAAGCGTGGTACGATCGTGCGCCATCTGATCCTGCCGGGGTGCACGAAAGATTCCAAAGCAGTTTTGAAATATCTGCATGAAACCTATGAGAATCAAATATATATCAGTATCATGCACCAGTTTACACCGCTCTCTAACGTGAAAAAATATCCGGAATTAAACCGTAAGATCACGGATCGGGAATATGATGAGGTTATTGATTTTGCAATCGATATAGGGATTGAAAACGGTTTTATCCAGGAGGGGGAGACGGCGGAGGAGAGTTTTATTCCGGAATTTGACAATGAGGGAGTTTGAGGTTGACGCATTTTCGAATATCTCATATAATTCCATAGTAATGATGGCAATAGAGGGAGTGTGAAACGAATGAAGAGAAAAGTAAGATTCATAGCTGCACTTTTCTGCATGGGATGTCTTGCGACAGAACCTGCGGCAGACATAAAGGCTGCCGGAATCCAGGTGGCTGCTGCACAGACAACACTTTCCGCAGATAATTCGCTGGAAGTGTTATCACTTTCTGCGGGAACATTATCCCCGGACTTTACAGGAAAGACAGTACAATATACAGCTACCGTACCGAATGATGTCACAAGCGTTACAGTGACGGCAACACCGGTTAATGAATTTGCGACGGTGCAGTCGATCACAGGAAATGACAATCTGCAGGTCGGTACAAATACGATAAAAGTAGTCGTGAAGGCGCAGAACGGAGCACTCGCCCAGTATACGATCACACTGACCAGAGAAGATGGACAGACAGCAGACGGAACAGTGGATCAGCCGGCGGATGGAACAGACGGTCAGACAACAGACCAGCCGGCGGATGGAACAGACGGTCAGACAACAGACCAGCCGGCAGATGGAACAGACGGTCAGACAACAGACCAGCCGGCGGATGGAACAGATGGACAGGCAGCAGACCAGAACGCAGAGTTTGAAACAGAAGAAGCGGAAGATGTTTCTAATATGGAATATCTCCAGCAGGAATACAATGATCTCTCTGAACAATATGCAAAAGAAAAGTCTTTTTCCAGAAATATGATGGGAATTATGGCTTTTGTGATCGCAGTACTTGTCGTTATTATTATCAATCTTCTATTGAGAGGACGTAAGAGTGACGACTGGGATGAGGAAGAGGATGACTGGGACTGGAAGTCCGAAAAACAGGGAAAGGATCAGGACGCAGAAGATGATACTGATCTGGAAGAAGATGATAATATAGAAGAGAATCCTGGCGTGGAAGTAGATGATCCGGAAGACGCTGACTGGGAGGAGGAAGAAACACAGAGAAAAGGATTTTTCCACAGAAAACCAAAAGAAAAAGTGGAAGAAGAGCCGGATGATGTGGAAGAAAACGATACAGAGAACGAAGTCGGCGTATCAAAGATCCATAAAGTGCGTGCGGGATTGTTTGGACGTGGCATGTCTGACGATCTTGACGATGAAGACTGGGAAGAGGACGAAGATTTCCTGCCGGTAGAAAGAAAAAAACCGGAAGAAAAACAGCGTCCGGAGAGAAAAGAAAAACCGGAGGAGAAACAAAGGCCGGAGAGAAAAGAAAAACCGGAGGAAAAACAGCGCACGGAGAGAAAAGAAAAACCGGAGGAGAAACAAAGGCCGGAGAGAAAAGAAAAGCCGGAGCGGAAACATACTCCGGAGAAAAAACACATTCCGAGAGAAGAAGAGGAAGAAGATGATTTAGAGATCATCGATTTAAATGATTTATAAATAGAAAAAGAATGGAGAAACTATGCAGATACGATATACATCAAAAGCAAAAAAAGCAATCGATCAGGCTTCAAAGATGTCGAAATCACTGCATCATCATTATATCGGAACGGAGCATATCCTGATCGGACTTTTAAAAGAAGGAACGGGCGTCGCTGCGCAGGTATTAAATGATAATGGAGTAGAACTTGACAAAGTCATGCAGCTGATCGAGGAACTCATTGCACCGGATGCACAGGTGCTGACGGCAGAGGCTAAGGAATATTCGCCGAGGGCACTGCAGGTGTTAGAAGGGGCAGCAAGGGAGGCAGCGCGTTTTCATGCAGAGGAGATCGGGACGGAGCATATCCTGATCGCGATGATGAAAGAGACAGAGTGTGTTGCATCCCGCCTTTTAAATACCTTAGCGGTCAATATCCAGAAAATGTATGTGGATATCCTGATCGCAATGGGAGAAGATGCGAGCCTGTACAAAGAAGATTTCATGAATGGTAAGCCGGTGAAAAAAACAGCATCGGATACACCGGTATTAAATCAATACTCCAGAGATCTGACTGCATTGGCGGCTGAGGGAGTATTAGATCCGTTAGTCGGCAGACAGGAAGAGATCGGCCGTGTGATCCAGATCTTAAGCAGAAGGACAAAGAATAACCCATGTCTGATCGGTGAACCGGGCGTTGGAAAGACTGCGATCGTTGAGGGAATTGCGGAGCGTATTACAACCGGAATGGTTCCGGATACCGTTGCGGGAAAGCGGGTGGTATCTTTGGATATGTCCGGAATCGTGGCAGGCTCAAAATATCGCGGTGAGTTTGAGGAGCGCATTAAAAAGGTACTTCAGGAAGTACGGGCAGCCGGCAATATCCTGCTCTTCATCGATGAACTGCATACAATCATCGGAGCGGGTGGAGCGGAAGGAGCAATCGATGCTTCCAATATATTAAAACCTGCACTTGCGCGTGGGGAACTGCAGCTGATCGGTGCAACGACAATCGATGAATACCGCAAATATATTGAAAAAGATGCTGCGCTAGAGCGCAGATTCCAGCCGGTTACGGTAGAAGAGCCGTCGGAAGAGGAGGCAGTGCAGATTTTAGAGGGACTGCGGGAACAGTATGAAAAGCATCATCAGGTAAAGATTACGGATGATGCGGTATCGGCAGCAGTACGCCTGTCTGCGCGCTATATCAATGACCGTTTCCTGCCGGATAAAGCAATCGATCTGATGGATGAGGCTGCAGCAAAGGTACGTCTGCGCGCGGGTGGAAAACCGGAGGAAGTCGTTGAATTAAGACATCGCATCAACCTGTTAGAAGAGGAAATGTTAGAATTTCTGCACGATGGTGATGTGGAAGGTGCAAAGCAGAAGAAGAACGAAAAAGAAGCGTGTGAAGAAGAGCTTGCCAAAATACAGGCAAAGACAAAGAAAGACAGCCGCAGTAAAAAGTTAAAAGTGACAGAAGACGATATTGCGGATGTGGTATCCGGATGGACGAAGATCCCGGTAAGAAAGATTGCCGAGGGGGAGGCTGCCCGCTTAAGAAAATTAGAGGCTACCTTACACAAACGTGTCATCGGTCAGGAGGATGCGGTGAGTGCAGTGGCAAAAGCTGTGCGAAGAGGACGTGTCGGATTAAAAGATCCGAGGCGCCCGATCGGTTCTTTCCTGTTCTTAGGCCCGACCGGTGTCGGAAAAACAGAGATCTCAAAGGCACTTGCGGAGGCAGTGTTTGGCAGCGAACAGTCTATGATCCGTGTTGATATGTCGGAATATATGGAGAAACACAGCGTATCAAAGATGATTGGTTCACCGCCAGGATATGTAGGCCATGAGGAGGGCGGACAGCTCAGCGAAAAGGTGCGCAGAAATCCGTATTCGGTGATCCTGTTTGATGAGATCGAAAAGGCGCATCCGGATGTATTTAATATTTTACTGCAGGTGTTAGACGACGGTCATATCACGGATTCCCAGGGACGCAAAGTGGATTTCAAAAATACGATCATTATTATGACGTCAAATGCCGGAGCACAGGCGATCATTGAGCCGAAAAAACTTGGATTTGCAGTTTCGGATGATGAAAAACAGAATTATGACCGCATGAAAAACAGCGTGATGGAAGAAGTACGCCGTATTTTTAAACCGGAATTTTTAAACCGTATTGATGAGACGATCGTATTTAGAGCGTTAAACAAAGACGATATGAAACAGATCGTTGCACTGATGTTAAAAGAACTTACAGACCGCTGTGAAAAACAGATGGGAATCCACCTTACCGTGCGTGACAGCGTCAAAAAGCATATTGTCGATAAAGCGTATGATCCGAAATATGGTGCAAGACCGCTGCGCCGTCAGATCCAGAACGATATCGAGGATGAACTGGCAGAAGAAATCCTGTCCGGCAAAGTGAAAAAAGATACGGAAGTGGTCGTGACGATCCACAAAGAAAAAGTCGTGTTCGAAACAAAATAAAATTTTACTGAAATATCCGGGAAAGCACTGGAAATCGTGACGGGGATATTATATAATAAGGGCACAAAATTTTACGATAAAGAGAAAACTACTTTATCACAGGAGGAAAAAATGGCAACGATCAGCGAATTAATTCGTTCAGAAGCAGATGGAACGATCAGTTTTGGAGATTACACATTAGGTGCAAAGGCGAAACTTGATAATTTCGAACATCAGGGAGATATCTACAAGGTGAAGACATTTTCCGAGATCACCAAGTTAGAGCGCAATGGCATGTTCGTATATGAATCTGTTCCGGGAACGGCTGTCATGAATCTGAATGCAACAGATACAGGCCTGACATTTCAGGTAGAGGGACCGGAAGATGCACAGATCACAGTAGAACTTGAGGATGAGTCAGAGTACGACATCACGATCGATGGCGCAGATGCGGGAAAGATGAAGACAAATCTTGGCGGCAAATTAAGCTTAAGTGTAGAACTTGGCGACCATCCGGTAGATGTAAAAGTTACAAAGTGTTAAGAACGGAAAAGTGAGATCAAAAAAAGCTTACATGTCAAAAGGGCATGTAAGCTTTTTTTGCGCTTTCAAGTACGAAAGTACGATTGACGGGGATAAACTGTTACATTAACATAAAAAATGCGCGTGACAATGTGCAATAAATCAGAAGGAGAAAAGTTATGAAAAGAAAGAGACTCACGGGTTGGAAACGTATGGCGGCATTTGCGATGGCGCTTACGCTGACGGTCGGAGATTGGACATCAGCAGGTGCTGCTGGATTGCCGCAGACAGATGTACAGACAGTAACAGAGGCTGTGATACAGGAAGAAGATGCGATGGAAGCAGCTTTAGAAACAGAACAGACAGAGACAGAAAGCGAAACGGACAGTGAGTCTGCAGAAAATGACAGTGGGCAGACAGAGAACAGCGAGGCATCGGAAATTCCAGAAACATCAGAGGCATCAGAAACTGAGAAAACTGTAGAAGAGACAGAAAACGTGAATGATACGGAGGCTGTTGATGATACCGAAGTGATGGAAACAGAGACGGAAGAAGAATCGGAAGAAGAAATAGAAGAAGAGACCGAAGAAGAGACTGAAGAGGAAGAACTCGCTGCAATTGATAAACCGTCAAAGGTAATCAATGTAAGAGGAAAAGATGACGGAAGTATTATAACAACAGCGTCTGGCCGGCAGTTGAGATATGCTTATGTGAATCGGTTCCAGAACGGAGTGATTGCAGCAGGTACGACAGACGAAATTGCAGGTTTTAAGATTACAAAAAGGAGCAATTTTTGGGATAAGACCGTAGGATTATACAAGTATGAAAATAACTATTATGGTCAGTGCAGCGGTACGGATATTGATGGATTTGTAAACCTGTATAATAAGGCAGAAGCCATACTGAAAGGCAACACAGATAAATATCAAGATGCATATGGAATGTATAGAGTCAATGGTAAGACGTATAGAGCATTGCGGTCATGTGATGCGACAGGGTATCATTATGTGACAGAAGGTGATGAAATTACAGAAATTACTGTAAGTGATTCATCGGAAAATGCCAAAAAGCGGATAGATGAGTATGCAGTAAAAAATGATACACAGGTTCTTTATTATAGTTATAATGGACATTTTTATAAGCAATTAACGTATGAATCGGTATATGATTCAGCATCGAAAAAATATAAATATGTTGTATATGCAAATGCTTATGAAGAGATTTCTTTTGAAAAAACTTATGTAAAAATAAGCTGGAATCCGGTTAATAATGATACGGCCACAATGAAAAATAAAGCCGGAGACATGATGAAGGTTGGATATGAAGTGGTCTGCGATGGAAATACCAAGGTCTATAATATGCCGGGATTATTTTTGGATGCGTCAGACGGAACCGTACATGAGATGATAACATCAGATGCAGCAAGACTGCCATATGTCATATTGAATTCAGGACAGCAGGTCAGCGTAAAAGTCCGTGCTGTATATTATCATGAAGTGACAAGTAACAAACAGGAGGTATATTGGAACTGGAATGATAATAGCCAATATATTATAGAATCGAAACAGACGAAATATGTGGTGGACATGTATGGTAAATGGTCGGACACCTATACTTATAAAAATTACTCTTTAAAGAAGTTATCACCGGTAACCGGTACAAAAGTTTCTGAAAAGGGAAAAGAGATGTCAGTTACCTGGAATGCACAAAACGGAGTGGATCACTATCGTGTGTATTACCTGCGAAGCAGCAAACCGTTAAATATTACGAATATAGAGAGCTTTTTACAGTTTTACAATAAGAGGGGAACGCTGTACGATGCTTATGTAAATGCAAAAGGAGAAAACGATTCCTATGAAACGGATTCAGAGTATGCATCAGATCCGTATTGTAATATTACAATAGATTCAGGACTGCCATATTTTTATTGTTCCGTCAGACTGGAATCTGCGGAAGAAGGATATTTTTCAGATGGAAGTTATTCAGATGTCATAACTGCAACGGCCAGCATTAATGGAAACATACCGACAGTAAAAAATCTCAAAATAGAAAAGACGTACAATGGAGATGACTGGCAGCTCTCATGGACGCCAATCGATGCGGATGTAGTCATTTATGTTTTTGAAGAAGGAAAGAAGCCGGCGCATTATAATTATGAGCTTTTGAACGCTTATGGTTACTATACGGATGGTCAGGGACAGCAGAAAAAACTTTATTTAAAAGATGCACTTACGGAGCTTGAAAGTAAGGAAATAAGCAGTTATGTACGTTCTTACAAAGTGAAGGGAATCGATGGATCATACAGTGCAATCTCTTTAAAACCGGGCGTAAAATATACATTTGTTGCGCATACCTATGATGCAGGCAGTTCTCTTTATAACATACAAAAGAAGCCGGTGTTTACCGTAAATAAGGAAATAAAAGTAACAGATGCTCAAAAAAATCAAACATATAAAAATATATCTGTTGGCATGACTTATTATACGGCAATGAGTCCTGCTTCGAATATGGTAAGCTATACGGATAAGGTATCCGTACCGCGTGTATATACAAAGGCGGGAAAAAACAGTATAAAGTTATCTTTTACCAGAGGAAGCTATACCGGATATGAGATTTATCGTCTTTCAGGTAAAAAATATAAGAAAATAGCAACGACCACAGACTATGTCTATACAGATCAGAATTTAAAGGCAGGCACAAAATACTCCTACAAGGTACGCTCTTATTATTATGATCCGGACAGAAAAACGAAAAGTTACAGTATATATAAAAATTTTACTGTAAGTACCAGCCGTGTAAATAACATTGTATTAAAGGTGGCTAAGAACTCAAAAAATACAGTGAAACTGACCTGGACAAAAGTAGGTTCTGCAACAAAATATGAGATTTACAGAACTTCTGAGAGTGACAAGGATATCACAGAAATTTCAGGATGGATCAATTCGGGCAACAGTGCCGTAACAGTAGAAAATACAAAGTATGAACTGGTGAAAACGATCACAAACGCAAAAACGACAACATACACGGACAAAAAGTTAAAATTCGGTGAGAGTTACACCTATCTGATCTGTGCATATTATAAAGACGGAAAAACATTAAAATACATTACCGCGTCGACCAGAGTTAAAATGCAGCTCGAGGAGCCGCGAAATCTCGTCCTTACCAATAAAGGCAAAAATGTAAGCGTTAAATGGGATGCGGACAAGTACGCTGCAGGCTATCAGATCCGATACATGGTATATGATAAATATGGTGAGAAAAAAACAGTTGCAGAAAAATATGTAACGGTAAAGAAAAATAAATACACCATTAAAGGATTATCGAGCGGAGAATACGTAAATGTATCGGTAAGGGCTTATAATTCCAAAAAAGAATACAGTGGATGGTCATCGTCAAAAGAATCTACATCACTTGCAGCAGTAAAATCCATCAAAGCTGTTTATGATACGAAAAAGAATGCAGTAAAGATTACCTGGAAAAAGGTAAAAGGTGCGAAATATTATAAAGTCGTCCGTTCTGTATATACGCCGTTATGTAATACGGACGAAAAACTTTATGCAGCAACAGGTAACCTGATCGCAAAAGATTCCAATGATGAGACAGGATATTACAGTGAGGTTCACTATCGGGAATATTATGGCGAAGACGGATCCATTACAGGCACGGCGGCATATGACAGGGCACGGTTGAAAAAAGGTGTGAAATATTATTATATGGTCAGTGCATATGGGGAAAAAGGAACAAGAATTGCCTCTTATATGACCTCGGAATATGGTACATAGGTTGCTTCCGGTAAGCCGGCAGTCATCATATATGGTGTCAAAGTTGCTGCAAAAGTAAAAAATAACAAAAAAGGAACGGTTACCGTTTCTTACAATAAGGTAACAGGTGCCAAAACTTATCAGATTTACCGTGCAGAAAAAAAGAACGGTAAGTATACTCTGATTGGAACCACAAAGAAGACGTCTTTTGCAGATAAAAAAGCAAAGAAGAAAAAAACATATTATTACAAAGTGGTTGTAAATGGCAGGAATGAATTACTTGCAGACTTTACAATCAGGAGTTCGGCAGTGAAAATTAAAGTAAAAAAATAATTCTGCAATAATAATAAAAACCGGAAGAAGCGGATTGCTTTTTCCGGTTTTTGTCATAGAAAGTAAGTTGCTTTTTACAGATAAAGTAAGTATACTGATAAACAATAAAAAGAGATGGAGAAGGAATATGCCGAAGGGAAAAACAACAGTATTTTTTTGTCAGGAATGTGGTTACGAATCATCAAAGTGGATGGGACAGTGTCCTGCATGTAAGGAATGGAATACATTTGTTGAGGAGATGATCGATAAAAAAAGTGCAGCAAAAGGCGGCAGGGTAGCGGCAAAAGCGGCAGAGGCGAAGAACGTTCCGCTCTCACAGATCGAGATGACACAGGACAAACGCATGTCGACGGATATGAAAGAGCTTGACCGTGTACTTGGCGGCGGAATCGTACAGGGATCTTTAGTGTTAGTGGGCGGTGATCCGGGAATCGGTAAATCAACACTGCTTTTGCAGGTATGCCGGAATTTATCGGAGAAAGGTGTGCGCGTATTATATATATCCGGAGAGGAATCCCTGCAGCAGATCAAAATAAGGGCAGAACGTATCGGAACCTTTGGCGATTCGCTGACACTTTTATGTGAAACGAACTTAGACACGATAAAAACGGTGATTGACCGGGAAAAACCGCAGATCGTGATCATAGATTCCATACAGACCATGTATAACGAAGAAGTTTCCTCTGCACCGGGCAGCGTATCACAGGTGCGGGAATCCACAGGGGTATTTATGCAGATTGCAAAGGGGATGGGAATTTCCATCTTTATTGTCGGTCATGTGACGAAAGAGGGCGTGGTTGCGGGTCCGAGAGTTTTAGAACACATGGTGGATACGGTACTCTATTTTGAGGGGGACAGGCATGCGGCATACCGTATACTGCGCGGTGTCAAAAACAGGTTCGGCTCAACGAATGAGATTGGCGTGTTTGAGATGAGACAGAACGGACTGATGGAAGTGGAAAATCCTTCGGAATACATGCTGAGCGGGAAACCGGAAGGTGCATCCGGTTCGGTTGTTGCGTGTTCTATGGAAGGAACCAGACCGATTCTGGTGGAAGTACAGGCGTTAGTCTGCCACAGTAATTTTGGAATCCCGCGGAGAACGGCTGCAGGCACCGATTTTAACAGGGTAAATCTTCTGATGGCAGTACTTGAAAAAAGGCTGGGATTAAAACTTGGAGACTGTGACGCTTATGTGAATATCGCGGGCGGCGTAAAAATGAATGAACCAGCGATCGATCTTGGCATTGTGCTTGCCATTATATCCAGTTACCGTGAAAAGCCCATCAATGAGAAGACGATCTGTTTCGGAGAAGTGGGCTTAAGCGGAGAAGTGCGTGCCGTCAGTATGGCAGAGCAGCGCGTGACAGAAGCAAAAAAACTTGGATTTGATGAATGCATTCTGCCACAGGTCAGCCTGGATTCCATGAAGGACAGTGGATCTGTGCCAAAGGGAATCCGCCTGACTGGTGTGAGGTCAGTGAAAGATGCGATGGATGCGATATTGAAATAAAATACGGTGGAAATATATCTTTTCTGGAAAGATGAACTGAAACAGTAAAATTCACTTTGCGAAAGTACACATAAGAAAGTGAAATTTTTGGAAAAAATGGGTTGACAAAATAATACCCAGATGGTAACATAGTCAAGCTGACCGCGGGACATGACATGATCTGACAGCGGACAACAAAAAAGTTGTTGACAAACAGAACAACACATGATAAGATATCAGAGTTGTCGTGTTTGAGATAACAGATCGGACAAAACCGATTGAAAGAAAAAGTTTCAAAAAATGAAAAAAAGTTCTTGACAAAACAGACTTGATAAGATATAATAAATAAGCTGTTGCCGAGAACGACAATAAAACAAAGAACCTTGATAACTGAACAGTGAAATAACCTTGAAAGATTCAATGAATTTCAGGGTGTTGTAAATAACAACACACGAACGTTTCTATAAAGAAACAACCTTAAAACAGTAAATCAGATTTATCTGATTAAGCCAGTTTATAACTGGACAGGAAAACTTTTTAACATGAGAGTTTGATCCTGGCTCAGGATGAACGCTGGCGGCGTGCTTAACACATGCAAGTCGAACGAAGCACTTTATTTGATTTCTTCGGAATGAAGATTTTGTGACTGAGTGGCGGACGGGTGAGTAACGCGTGGGTAACCTGCCTCATACAGGGGGATAACAGTTGGAAACGACTGCTAATACCGCATAAGCGCACAGGATCGCATGATCCGGTGTGAAAAACTCCGGTGGTATGGGATGGACCCGCGTCTGATTAGCCAGTTGGCAGGGTAACGGCCTACCAAAGCGACGATCAGTAGCCGACCTGAGAGGGTGACCGGCCACATTGGGACTGAGACAC
>OIZU01001159.1_pt1 | contig 15543 bp, 15 predicted proteins | sample 1588661 | NCBI WGS metagenome assembly OIZU01 (sample SAMN03283257) | human gut metagenome | biome: human-associated habitat; material: feces | host: Homo sapiens | place: USA | collected 2013 | reverse complement strand
CTCTCGCAAGCAAGCTTGCATCGGCTTTCTGACCTTTTGACCCTGGTATCATCATCATATAACTAAACGGAGGAAAAAAAGAAAATGGAACTCAGACAGCTGGAATATTTCCGGGAAATCGCGAATACGGGAAGCATCAATGAAGCGGCGAGAAAGCTCAATATGTCACAGCCGCCCCTCAGCTATCAGATCAGGCAGCTGGAAAATGAACTGAACGTGCAGCTGTTTGAGCGTACTCATAAAGGGGTGATCCTGACGGCGGCAGGTAAGCTCTTGTATGACCGTGCGGCGAGCCTTCTGGATTATGCCAGATCGACAGAGCTTGAGGTGTCCCAAACGGGTAAAAAGAGGGTTCTGAGAATCGGGATCACGCCGACGACGGTCGGCACAGTCATGCCGTTTATCGCAGAATTTTCAAAGAAAAATCCCGACGTGAATTTTGAGGTTCACGACGGGATCACATATACATTATACGATTATCTTCAGGAAGGGATTATTGACATTTCCGTTGTCCGTACTCCCCTTCGGCTGGATGAGGTCGAATTTGCGATTTTGCATGAGGAGCCGATGATTGCTGTATCAAATTCTGCAATGTCAGAAAATACAACAGCCTCGCTTACACTTACCGATTTGTTACACAAACCACTGATTCTTTACAGACGTTATGAAAAGCTGATCATGGATGCGTTTCATACACAAAATCTGGTGCCGGAGGTATTTTGTCTTTGCGATGATGCCAGAGGCGCTACTCTTTGGGTAAAAGAAGGGCTTGCCACAGCAATTTTTCCGCAGTCTATGCAGCCTCTCTGCGAAGGACTTACCTGTCAGGTACTGGATGAGGTCGATCTGATGACAAAGATCCTTCTTATTTGGAAAAAAGAACGTAAACCGTCTGCACTTGTGCAGGAATTTATGAAGGTCTGTCTGAAATAGGCAGCTTTGTCTATCTTCGATACAGATTTTTATAGCGTTTTTTGTCCTCTTTCGTTAAGATAACAGCCAGAAGCATGAACGCGACTCCTGTCAGAAGAACGACGTTCCAGGTAAATGTCGGCGTATGATTCTTGCGAAAATGATGGTTGATTGAAGCAGGAAAATGATGTATGTTAGTACTTAGAAACCAGCAATTGTAAGGGGAATACAATTGAGCGAAAAAAGGAGAATACAATGAAGTCGGAAGAGGTTATGACAATACTGGAAAATGCCATCCGTATCGGAAAAGGTGTGACCCGGTATGGAAATGTCGCATCGTATATTCCGGAGCTTGCCAAGGCAGATAAGAACAAACTGGGGATCTGTCTTTACACAATAGACGGCAATCAATTTGAGACCGGAAATACAGAGGACAGATTTACGATACAGTCCATTTCTAAAGTAATGGCACTGTGTCTGGCACTGGAAACATTTGGAGCAGAGTTTGTGTTTGACCATGTGGGCGTGGAGCCGTCAGGGGAAGCTTTTAACTCACTGGTAGAGTTGGATAACCGGAGCAACCGGCCCTTTAATCCGATGATCAATTCCGGAGCGATCACGGTTGCAAGCCTGCTTGTAAACCACTATTCCATCGAAGATATGCAGAAGTATATGCAGGACGTATGCGAAGATCCGGAGATTGCGGTAGACGAAGCCGTATTTCAGTCCGAGATGGCAACTTGCTCAAGAAATAAGGCGATCGCCTATCTTTTAAAAAGTAAGGATATCATTGATACCGATGTAGAAGAAAGTGTTACCTTTTATACAAAGATGTGTTCCATGTCGGTAAATGCAAGAGATCTGGCAATGTTCGGCCTTCTGCTTGCAAATGACGGAGTGCAGCTTTCCACCGGAAAACGTCTGATCTCATCCCAGACTGTGCGGATGGTACAGACCATTATGCTCACCTGTGGAATGTATGACGGATCGGGCGAATTTGCATTAAGAACGGGAATTCCGACCAAGAGCGGAGTTGGCGGCGGCCTGCTTAGCGTATCGAAAAAGAAAATGGGAATCGGGATTTATGGACCGTCTCTTGATAAAAAAGGAAACTGTATCGCAGGCTGCGAATTGCTGGGATATATCTCAGAAGCACTGCATCTTCACATTTTTGATACCAGAGAGTGGAAGGTAGAAGAATAAAAAAGACGATACTACAGAAATTCTTTCATAAGAGTTTCTGAGGTATCGTTTTTCTTTTATCTTAAAACAGATTTTTGAAGTTTCTCTAAATCAGCTTTATCCGGATGAGATAAAGCTCTGTCAAAGTTTTCAATCAACATATCAAGATTTGGTTTGTGGTTTGGATCTTCTTTCATTTTCACATACCGTTCTCTCATAGCCATCGGCATCTTGCCCTGGCACATATACTCTCCTACTATCTGATTGCTCGGATCAATATTTTCACGTACATTGTGAAGTACTTTCTGATAATACTCTTCGCTTCCACCAAAGCCGGCTGTTCCGAATAAGAAGATTTTTTTATTTCTAAGTGATTTTAACAGTGTGGTTGTCGCTTCGTCAGCAGTTCCTTTGTCTGTCCAGAAGCCGATATAGAGTATTTCTGACTGCGGATCTGCATCTTTACATAGACCAAAATAATCGAGAGTTTCTTCCGGAAGTATTTCGCGGATCGCGTCGGCAAGTTCCTTTGTATTGCCTGTCATGCTGCTGAATAAAATAGAATATCTTTCTTTTCCCATGTTTATTACCCCGTTTCTTTTAAACATATTTTAATTATAACACTATTTTTTAGGATTGACAGTTTTTTTGTGGTAGGCATAATACAAGAAATAAGGTAATATATAGGTATGAATAAAGTCATTTGGAAAGAGATGTATGAAAGCAATGGTTGATTTGAAAGTGCTGGAAGAAAAAACACCGATTCTGAAGGAAATCCGCAGTGAAAAAGAGGTGTTCTGGAAAAATTCGGACAAAACAGCTTGTGGGGAAGCAATGGAACAGATTGAACTTGGTATGGAAGATGTAGAAGATGCGGAGCACAGACTGGAGCGTTTTGCACCGTTCATTATGAAATGTTTTCCGGAAACAAAGGAGAGAAACGGAATCATCGAATCTGTTCTGACACCGGTTCCGAAGATGAAGGATTTGCTGAATGAGAAATACGACAGCAATCTGGAAGGAAACTTATTATTAAAGCAGGACAGCCATCTGGCAATCGCCGGTTCGATCAAGGCACGCGGCGGTATTTATGAGATTTTGAAGCATACAGAAGAACTTGCATTAGAGCATGGGATTTTGAGTCCGGAAGACAATTATGAGAAACTGGCGAGTGAAGAATGCAGAGAGTTTTTCAAAAAGTATACCATTCAGGTTGGTTCCACCGGAAACCTTGGACTGAGTATCGGAATCATGAGTGCAGCAGTTGGCTATCAGGTGATCGTACACATGTCAGCAGATGCGAAAAAGTGGAAAAAAGACTTGCTCAGAAGCCACGGGGTAACAGTAAAGGAATATGAGTCAGATTATAGTGAAGCGGTGAAAAACGGACGTGCTTTATCTGATGCAGATCCGAACAGCTACTTTGTGGATGATGAAAATTCAAAAACACTCTTTCTTGGTTATGCAGTAGCGGCAAAACGTCTGCAAAAGCAGTTGGAAGAAAAGAATGTTGCAGTAGACGAAGAACATCCGCTCTTTGTATATATTCCTTGCGGAGTAGGCGGAGCACCGGGTGGTGTATGCTTTGGACTTAAGCTGCTGTTCGGCGATCATGTACACTGCTTTTTCATAGAACCGACACAGGCACCGTGTATGTTAGTCGGAATGGCAACCGGACTGAACCAGGAGATTTCCGTACAGGATATTGGGCTTACTGGACTTACCCATGCAGACGGGCTTGCCGTGGGACGTCCTTCTGGATTTGTAGGCAGAGTAATGAAAAATCTGCTTGGCGGCGAATTTACTATCCGCGATGGAAAATTATATGATTATATGAGAGACCTTCTCGGAACAGAGAACATTTTCCTTGAGCCAAGTGCCTGTGCTTCTTTTGAAGGACCAATACAGATTGAAAAGAATGAATCTGCACGCAAATATTTACAGGAGAATCATCTTGAAGAGAAAATGAAAAATGCAACACACATTGCATGGGCAACAGGCGGAAGTCTCGTGCCGGAAGCAATTCGCGAAGAATACAAAAACACGTATCTGGAGAAATAAAAAGATGCGGTCTTCCTCTGAAGTGGCAGAAGAAGACCGAGTTTCTTTATTCATTTCCCATATTATTCGAGAAGATATCAGCTACTTCGCTGATGATAATGTAAGCTGTCGGATCGAGGCTGTGTACCAGATCTTGCATCCGTACAACTTGATAACGGTTAATAACAAAGAAGATCATTCCTTTGTCAAGGTTAGAATAACCACCCTTTGCTTCCAGACGCGTCATACCGCTTTTGAAAGTTTCGGTTAATACGCTGCAGATTTCCTGCGGATGCGCCGTAATGATGATGGCACATTTATCCCGGTCGATTCCTTCTACCACATAGTCGATCGTCTTTAAGGCTGCGAAATAAGCAACGATTGAATAAAGAGGGAGTACCCAGCTCTTAAGTGCAATTCCGCAGATGATGTATAAAACGATGTTGTATATCATAACGAAGGTTCCGACGGTAAGACCGATACGTTTGGCAAAGATAACAGCCATAACTTCAATACCGTCCATAGCACCACCATATCGGATAGCAAGCCCGCTCCCGATTCCGGAGATTACACCGCCAAAAAGTGCACAAAGCAGTAAGTCCGTTCCGGCAAGAGGGGAAGCAATGCTGACGTCAATCGGAAAAACATCGGTTATCAGCCAGGCAAACAGGGAATAGATGGTGACTGCGTAGATTGCATAAAAAGTAAACAGAATACCCTGCCTTTTCAGACCGATCAGAAACAAGGGGATGTTTAACACCAAAAGGAACAATGACAGTGACAGATAGGCAGGCGTGAGCTGTTCCAGTAGCATAGATGTTCCTGAAATACCGCTGTCATACAATTTGACCGGAGTCATAAAAAGCGTAATGCCAAAAGCATTTATGATACCGGCAAGGGTCAGCATCAAAAGATTGGTAATACGTGGTTTTTGGGTGTTTTTCATTCGTTAAGAACTCCTTTGTTATTTAATAATGTAATTTTTGAGGATTGCGAGAGTGCAAAGCACGTAGCAATCTGATATCAAAGGTGTCAAAATACCTTTTGACCCCAACATCATTTTTATTTTATCAAATAATGGAAAAGAAGTCAGTAAAAATCAGATAGGTTAGATCTGACGCTTTTCAAATTCTGCCCCCATACTCATTTTCACTTCAAATGTCGTCCCGTTATGCTTATTTGTATAAACTTCAATCGTTCCGCCATGAACCCGCACAACTTCTCGCACCATCGCAAGTCCAAGCCCCACACCTCCGAGTTCCCGGCTTCTTGACTTATCTACCCGGAAGAACGGTTCGAAGATCTGCTCTCTGAATGCTTCATCAATTCCATTTCCTGTATCCGAAACCGTCAGAACAACTTCGTTCTTCTTCCTTATTGCTGATACCGTAACGGATCCATCCTCCCGATTATATTTAATCGCATTTTCCACAAGATTATATAGCATTCTGTAAATCAGAATATCACTTCCTGTCAAAAACAATTCTTCATCTGCCTTTTCTCCTGCTCCCTGTGACTTCTGTATCAGTTCAACCTTCTTTTCCTGTGCCAGCGGTTCCAGATCTGTCAGCACTTCCTCGATCAGACTATGGAGCTCAATTCTGTCATTTCGTGATACGGTCTGTAATTCGCTCATATCCAAAAGCGTTCGGACCAACTTGCTAAGACGTTCATTCTGCTCCGTTACCATCTGAATTGTCTCTCCTGCCGCTGTTGTACTCTCCGGATGTTCTGTTGTATGGTATAGATCCAGCTGTGCCTGGATTAAAGCCAGTGGAGTACGTAACTCATGTGCTGCATTTCCCGTAAACCGGCGCTGCGTCTCAAATGATTCTGAAAGCCGCATAAGCATCTTATTGTAAGATATGCGAAGTCTGTCAAGCTCTGCAATTTTATTCTCTTCAATTGTATAATCTTTCAGATTCTGTGCCTGAACTTTTTCCACTGTCTCTGAAAATTCCCTGAGTGGTTTCAATGCCCGTCCACTGATAAAATACGTCGCTGCGCCGCCAAACAGCGCTACAATGGCAGTGATCAGAAGGCTTCTGCTTCTATAATCTGATTTGGAGTTATAAACCTTCATGGAAAACTGTGCCACAAAGTCATCCCACTCATTATCCGGAATATCAATGTACACAGATTCCGGCTCTGTGCCCTGATCGGTGATAGATTCCTGAAGTGTATCGAAATAATAGACTCCGTTTTTATATAAGAAAAAGGTAAGACATCCGCATAATATGGTGATCAACACTGTTGTAAGAAGTGTTAATTTCCACTGGAGTGATATTTTTTTCATGCTTTGCTATTTCCCCCTATCTTATAGCCCTCACCGATTTTGTTCACAATTGGATCATATCCGAGTCCTGCTTTCAGTTTTTTTCTCAAAGAAGACATATGCACTCGGATCGAACCGCTAAAACTGTCCACAGAAGAATCCCAGACATGCTCGATCAGTTCTTCCTGACTGACCGGTCTTCCTTGATTTAAAAGGAGATACTCTAAAATTCCATTTTCTTTTCTCGTCAACACAACCGGGTTATCGTCTGCATATGCAACCCTTTCTCTCGTATCAAATCGAAGTTTTCCACATTCCAGACAGATATTTTTTTGTACAAATTTTCTTCTTGTCAGGCTTCTCACGCGCGCTTCCAGCTCCTGCAGGTGAAATGGTTTTTCCATATAATCATTTGCACCGGAATCCAATCCCTCAACCTTATCTGCGATCTGACTTCTCGCAGACAGGATCAATACTTTTGTCTCTTCATTTTCTTTGCGAAGCTCCCGAAGGATCTCCATCCCATCCACCCCGGGCAGGTTAAGATCAAGCACGATCAGATCATACAGTTCCGCATAGATCATTTCCAGTGCCTGCTCTCCGTCATTACACGTATCCACCTCATAACCTGCCAGATGCAGACTTTTCGCGATCATATCACATAATTTTTTTTCATCTTCAACAACTAATAATCTCAATTTACTTTTCTCCATTTTCTTAACAGGGAATTTACATCCCATATTATATAATATAGCCATTGAACGGTCAATAAGCCGACTTTGAGCAATAACATTGAAAGGAGCAGTTACTATTTACAGTAACAAGTGGTATCTTAATGAAATCAGAAAAAGCAACGCAAATTTTTTTACTTGCAGCCGGTCTTGTATTTTTCCTTGTTGGAATTTACCGTGGAGAAGCTGCAACTGTACTCAGTAAGGCAATAAAATTATGTATGGAGTGTGTCGGAATTGGATAAGAAATTAAAATCAAACAAGAACTTCCTGGTTCGTTTCCGCGGATGGTTTCAGGCAGCTGCAACACTGCTGACCAATCTTCATATTCCGAATCTGTTTAAAGGGAAAATTTATCAGGGAAAGGCAAAAACAATCTGTGTACCCGGACTGAACTGTTACTCTTGCCCGGCTGCCACGGGTGCCTGTCCGATTGGAGCCTTCCAGGCTGTAGTCGGTTCATCAAAATTCAAGTTCACCTACTACATCACCGGATTCTTTATCTTGCTGGGAGTTCTGTTAGGACGATTTATCTGCGGTTTTCTCTGTCCGTTTGGATGGTTTCAGGATCTGTTGCATAAAATTCCGGGTAAGAAACTGTCTACTGCAAAACTAAAACCCCTGCGGTATCTGAAATACGCGGTCCTGGTCGTCTTTGTTATACTGCTTCCGGCATTTGTAACTAATTCGCTGGGGATGGGAGACCCATTCTTCTGCAAATACATATGCCCACAAGGCGTACTTGAAGGTGCAATCCCACTGGCATTTGTTAATTCGGGAATCCGTGCGGCACTCGGGCACTTATTTACGTTTAAGTTTACAATCCTTGTACTTGTAATCATCTTAAGCATTTTGTTTTACCGTCCATTCTGTAAGTGGATCTGCCCGCTTGGTGCCATCTACTCGCTGTTTAACAAAATATCATTACTTAAGATTAAGGTGGATCCTAAAAAATGTGTTAACTGTCAAAAATGTAGCCATGCCTGCAAAATGGATGTAAATGTAGTAGACACACCGAATCATCCGGAATGTATCCGATGTGGAGCATGTATGAAAGCCTGTCCGACAAATGCGATCTGCTATCATTACGGATTTTCAAACAAGAAACAGGCTGACAATAAATAAGCTAAAATGATATTCAAAAGGAGATTAAAAATCATGAAAAACAAAACAAGTAGAACAAACTCAATGAAATTAAAAAAAGCAATTGCGGCATCTCTTGCCGTTTGCATTCTTTTTGCATTCACAGGTTGCAAAACCTCATCCGGTTCTGCAACAGCTGAAAGCTCAAAGCAGGAAGATACTTCCACAACAGATTCAAGCAGTTCGGGTGATCTGAATGAAAAGCTGAATGACCTTTACCAACAGGAAAACCAGATCTTTGCAGATCACAAAGATGTATGGGATAAAGCATTTGGCTTTATGAGCAAGAACAATGACGATGATACCATGAATGAAAACTATGCGGATTTTCTTGCAAATACAATAGAATCAAACAAAGACTCTTTCTCCGAAGAAGAATATGCTACTCTGAGTAAAGACATTGAAACGATCCGCGGTATTGAAGAAGAAATTGCAAAACTTGAAAAAGAGATTGCCGCAGCTGATTCTTCCGGCAGTAGTTCTTCTGACACGGCTGACTCTACAGGTGTGTTCCACGGTTTCAAAGGGAAAGACCTGGATGGTAACGATGTAGATGAAAGCCTTTTCGCCAAAAATAAAGTTACGGTTGTAAATTTCTGGTTCAGTGGATGCAAGCCTTGCGTTGAAGAACTCGCTAAACTGAATGAATTAAATGATACAATTAAGAAAATGGGCGGTGAAGTTGTTGGTATCAATACAGATACATTAGATGATAATCAGGATGGTATCAAAGAAGCGAAAGAAATCCTGAAGGCCAAGGGAGCTTCCTACAAAAACCTGACTTTCGATTCCGATTCAACAGTTGGAAAATATGCAGGAAACATTATGGCATTCCCGACAACAGTTCTCGTAGATAAAGACGGAAATATCGTTGGCGAACCTTTCATGGGCGGAATCGATGATCAATCAAACTACGAGCAACTAATGAAACAAATTCAGTCCATACTTGATCAGGAATAATTCTTTTACTGAAGATGTATGCTAAATAGGGGCTGTGCGGCAGCCCCTATTTTTTGGTGTATCCCTATTTATCAGGATTCCACGTTTAACCTTTTGCTAGCTCTGAAGTTTTCCGAATGCTTTGTTTATGATTTAGGTAACATTCAAGCGTAGCAACCAACTGCCGATAATAAATTGACCACAAATGCATTATTTTTTCTTGTACAAAAACACATCCGACTCCGCTACTACTGCAATACCATTTTCGATTGCATAATCATAACCGATATCTTCATATAATAATTTCTGGGTCACATTTCGATAATCTGGTTCATAGAATCGGCTGGAAATAATCTCCTTTAACATTCCTGGAATATTATATTCCAGCTGAGCAGACGGGTTGTTCTTTGAATGCATTCTATCATTTCTAACAGTGTCAATTAGCTCATCCAGTTTCAAATCCATTTTTATTATGGGAAGTAATTTACAAATATCATATAAGTGACGTGAATCTCTATCCTGCATATTCTGGATACGGTAATCACAGATTGCAAATATCTTATCAATAAAAGTTCGCTCCACCGACTGTACATTCATAATAACTGTCGCTGCTTCAAACGGAATTGGAAGTGATATCCCATTATCTTTACAGAATTTTCCCACAAAACTTCCAACTTCATGTCTATCAACAGGGTATACTGTCTGATAGTAACTGGTCTCTACTATAATTTCCATTGGTTTCGCTGAGAAAAGAGAATCATAGCTAAATACATACATATTGTAATCATGTCTTGATTTAATTTGATCTGGATTTGTAAGTTCCATCCCCAATGATTTTGCAATTTCTATAATATGCTCTTTTGATGCTTTTCTCTCAGTCTGCGTCGGTTTTCGATTCATCGACAAATCAATATCTTCAGAAAACCGATCTATCAGATTATATGCTTTTGACAAAGAGGTTCCACCTTTGAACACAAACGGAAGATTAATCTTCGATAGTTCCAATAGAAACATTGATTGCACCGTGTCCTTCTCAACCATAAGTTCAGCTCTTTTACATTCACGAGCCACTGCCTCTATGATTTCTTTCCATTCATTCCTATATTCTCTATACCAGCTCACTCATCAGCCCTCCTTGATAAATATTCCGGTATACCCGATCCGGGAATAACGCAATGTATCTTTTTACAATAGAAAAATCCACATTCAGGATATTTACGAATTCTTTTAGTTTCATTCTCAATAAATTATCTGAAATCTCACTGTATTTATCGATGGTTGTCATCAGATCTAAGAACTGCAGAGCTGCCTGATTTTCCTTTGTTATTTCGGTAATAGGTTTATAAACGATCAGATTTCTACCATCAATGCAAAGTTTTCTCTGTTTTGTAGTTGCTTCATTTGAGCACACCTCTATGCAAGCCGGTGTTTGAGTGGTAAATCCATACATATTTGCAAGCTGAATTCCGGTAATATATCCAGTCACTCTGCCATTGGATTTAATAAATTTTTTATCCACATATTTGTCTATCGACATCTTCCCTTTAGTCCCCAGAATCGTTGTATACGATAAATAATAGACACCATTAAATAAACGCTCTAATTTTCCGTCATCTACAAGCTTTTTCATTTCCTGACGAATGTAGTCTCTGGAATCGCCTGGAAGCTCATACAAAAAGATTGGCTCATCTTTTTCGTAATTTTTTAATATATAGTCATATAGCATACGCTTTACCTCACATATTTGAAATTATATATTTCATTTTTATTATACTATATATTATGCACTTGTCAAATGCGATTCATTCATCTATTCTGAGCTATAATAAAAACAGCTGAATGATATCCTGTGCAAGTGATGGTTTTTGTATGCTTTTTCCATTTTTGTTTGAAGTGTACTAGTTATAGCCAATATATAAAAAACGAACCACATCCATTACGTGATTCGTTTTTTTACAATTATTACAATATTCTTAATATTACAATTCTATTTCGAACGGATAGCATCTCTGCTATATTTTCAAAATCCATCCCCGTCAGCTCTACTATTTTTTGCAAACGGTATGACACTGACCGAGAGTGCCCCCCCATTAGCTCTGAAGTTTTCCGAATGCTTTGTTTATGATTCAGGTAACATTCAAGCTTAGCAATACAATTCTCTGTTAGTATGTTTCGAAAATGCTCTGTTTCTTTTACATACTGTATTTAAAAACTCATAACCTGCTCTTCGTCAAGTCTTTTAAGAATTTCGCATGCCAGCTTAACAGCGTTATCAAAGTCGCTATAAGCTGAAATTCCGTAATGTGTATGTGCATAGCGGACCGGAACTCCGATAACGATGACCGGAACTGCTTTTTCAGTCAGATGTATAGCTGCACCATTGGTTGAGCCGGCACTACGAACTGCATCTTGAACCGGAATACCAAGCTTTTCTGCCAGATCCAGTGCATATCTTTGATAATGCGGATTGGTGATCATGCGGGCATCAATGTGACGCAGCATCGGTCCTCGCTTGATAGCTGTCTGAACCATATACGACTCAACGCAGGTATCATCTGCCGGGCAGCCTTCAAAAACAATTGCGATATCCGGCTTGATTACCTGTGCTGTCACGGTGGCACCGCGTACACCAACTTCTTCCTGTGCTGCACAAGCGCCAACAATATCCACATTCAGCTCCTGACCAGCCAGGGTATGCATAGTCTTAAGAATTGCCGCACATCCCAGACGGCAGTCAAAGCTCTTGCCAACCATCAGATCTGTGGTTTCTGAATATGTAAATGTCACATCCGGCACTACGGGTTCACCGATACGAATGCCGAACTTTTCAACCGCCTCTTCTTTAGAAACAGCGCCAACATCTACCGTGATATCTTTCATATCCAGAGGTGCTTTACGCTCCTGCTCTGTCATGAAATGCGGAGGCTTGCTGGCAGTAAGCCCCGGAATATATTCTCCGAACCGGTTGCGAACCAAGACTTTATGAGCCGGAATATTGTGGTTAACCCAACCTCCGATCTGAATGATGCGGAGAGTTCCGTTTGGGCAGATAGCCTGCACCATAAACCCAACCTCATCACTATGTGCGTCAAGCTGAACAACCGGACGTTTGCCGTTATTTTCTTTACGGCGGATATACAGGTTGCGCATGCGATCTTCAGTAATTTCTCCGAGTCCTTCTGCGTAAGGACGAATCGCTGCAACCACTTCATCTTCGAAACCGGATGTACCGTTTGCATTTGAAATTGCTGCAATCATTTCCAGCGTTGTTTTTTTATCCATTCTGACACCTCTCTATGAAAGTTTTACGTTCTTGAATTCTTCCATGAAATCAACAATATAGTTTGCTGTGGTCTCAAGCATCTCCTTGCCCCACTCTTCTGTAGCGGTACTCGGATGATCCGGTCCGATCCAGCCGCTGTCTGTTACATGCGGAGTATTGCGTATAATATCAACGTTAACTCCCTTGAACTCAACAGAACGGAAACCGGTTGTCTTCAGATTATCAGACAGGTGCTTAAACTGGAGTTCACCACCTATCTCACTCTTATCAACTAAAGACGGATCAATTCCAAGAATCGCAGCTGTTTCCTCACCACCGCCGTGGCCGCCTTTCCACGCCGGGTTCATATCCCATGCCATCAGCCACCAGTTAAGCATAGCCACCAGACAGCCCTTATCTTCGAATTCCATGCCAAGGCGTTCAATCATCTTGATGTTTCCGCCATGTCCGTTCAGAAAAACGAATTTTCTTGCGCCGTGACGATACAGACTCAGAAAAATCTGACGGCAAAACTGATAGAGTACCTCATTGTCAATATCAATTGTACCCGGATACGGAGCTAAACACTGGCAGGAACCATATGGAATGGTCGGAGCAATCAAAACATCACTCTTCTTCTCAATTTTCTCCAGCAAATGCTCCGGAATCAGTGTATCGGTTCCAAGTGGCATGTGACGGCCGTGACACTCAATACTTCCGATAGAAATAAGTACCATATCGTTTTTTTCAAAATATTCTTGAGCTTTCGGCCAAGTCAAATTTGTAAGTCTCATATTTTCTCTCCTTCCTACTAATAATTATTCTTCTCTGCTGAAAATCGGACTATTCGGAAACCAGACAGTCCGACATCCATCAATTACTGCGTTGCCTCCTATTCCCCTTTAGGATTTGCTTTTTTTATGACAATGCAGAATTTTTGAGATACTCTTGATAACCCAAGTATAGTCCAGGCAAATATGATTGTCAACAATTTCGACTTAATGTTAACAGCATAAAAAATGCTTTCGTTTTAGTTAACAATCTACTATAATTATAATAAGTTTTTTGCTAACGGACAAAAGACATCCGTGTAGTCGTTTCTACTAAACTAGTAAGGAAATGGAACATGCGAAAAATTGGCGGTATGTTCTACTACGAACCAAGCGCACCTATTGAAACCGGATACTTATTCTGAAAATTTATGAGGTAAATATGCAGAAACAACGAAAAACATCAAATACTATTACATCAGAAATTGTTCTTGAATCTCTGCGGGAGCAGATCATCAATGGGATCCTTCAGCCTCAGGAAAAACTGGTAGAGGCTGAAATTGCCAGGAAATTCGGACTCAGCCGAGGTCCTGTGCGCGAAGCGCTCCGACAGCTTGCCGTCGAAGGTTTAGTCGATTACTGTCCTAACAAAGGATGTACAGTCGCACTGCTTTCTCCACAAGACGCTTATGAAGTCTTTTTTCTGCGCGGCAGCCTTGAAAAACTGGCGATCCAGAAAAGCAACTGCCTCCTCAGTGACTATAGTCTCATGATAATGGAAGCCAGCATTGAAGAATTTCGAAAGGCTGTTCTCGAAGGTAATACTATGAAGGCTGTTCGTGCAGATGAGACATTCCACCTGCAGATCATTCGCTCTGCCCAGCTTAACCGATTGACTAAAATGTGGGAGTTGCTGAGTCCACTGAATGGTGCCATGTTCCTCTCGGTTCAGAATGCCAATCGCTTTGGACTGTTAAGCGGAGATGCTGAAACGCTTCAGAATGCCAAATGCTTAGAATCAAACACACCGGATCCAAATACCTCTTATAACGGAGGCACTGCAGTATGGACACACCAATGCCTGTTGGAGGCCATCCGGATTAACGATATCCAGGCAACCTGTGCTCTTCTGGACCAGCATTATGAAGAAACCGGCAGACGTGTATACAGACTTTCACTCATGAAAGAACAGGGTTTTTGATCTGTTTCATTAATAACAGATGTCAGAACTCTAAACTATCTGCATTCAAAAGGAAATACTTCATTCCCATGATGACAAATCCTTCATCATTTCTCCAAGGTTTCTTGCTGCCATTTAACAGGCCCTTTAGCTTTGCGTCTCAGACTTTCGTCTGATTTGCCATTTCACTTATTATTTTTTATTTGAAAACTAATTTTATTTTACGCCCATATTTCTTTGCATAGAAGAAAAAGCATTATCGCTTTAACGTAAAAAACTTGTTGTTTTTTTCGGAAAACTTATTCTGTCTTTCAACTTTTGTGATATAATGCTTCATTATAAAAAATCCCATGGATAAAATGAGGTGAACCAGGTGAAAAAGAAAACACTTGTGCCTCTTATCGGTTTTTTACTGGGCATATGCCTTGTTAGTTTAATTGTATACAAAACAGACACCCATGAAAAAGAGCAGAGACACATAACAGCACAATTAAATGTAGTCACCTATGGTGAACGCATAAAGAATGAAATTACAGCTGGAATTGAGATTACGGATGCTTTGAAGCAGATCTTAATAAGTGAAGATGGTGACATCTATCATTTTGAAACGATTGCCGGAAATCTTATATCTGATTCTATTGAAAGCATACAACTTGCTCCTAATGGTGTTGTAACCGATATTTATCCGGCTGCTGGAAATGAGGCAGGTAAGATTGATCTGATCCATGATAAAGACCGTGGAAAGATTTCCTGTTATGCTAGAGACAACCATACAATCATTACACAAGGTCCCTTCAAATTGAAACAGGGCGGATATGGAATTGCCGTCCGCAATCCAGTCTACCTGAAAGATAAAAATGATCAAGAGTATTTCTGGGGATTTACTATCGTTATCCTGCGTATTCCGGACATTTTTTCAGACTCGATCCATGCACTTTCAGATTTTGGATATGAATATAGAATTTTAAAAACAGTTACTCCCTGGAGTGACACTTATAAAGTGGTTTATCAGTCGGATGATCAAATAAACCATCCTGTTTCTTATACTTTTACAATAGATAATATGAAGTGACCTCACATTTGTAGCAACGTGGATTTACCTGTATACT
>OIZU01001156.1_pt1 | contig 15553 bp, 13 predicted proteins | sample 1588661 | NCBI WGS metagenome assembly OIZU01 (sample SAMN03283257) | human gut metagenome | biome: human-associated habitat; material: feces | host: Homo sapiens | place: USA | collected 2013 | reverse complement strand
CATAAGATCAAGTATGAAGCCTGCTGCAAGGGCAGGCATACTGTAATATAACATATTTTTTAAAACTCCTTGTTATGATATTCCAGACATTTCATGAGAAAAGCCCTGGGAATCTGGGGATTTCCATAATAATAGATATGAGGATATCCTGCCAGCAGGTTACTGCTGCTGTGCATACAGTCCCAACCTCTTTTACTCAAAGGCTTCGCTGCATGGAAGTCACTTCCGCAGTTCTCAGAATCAAAATAGTGGAATTCATGGGCCGGAATCTCGCCGATCTCCTCTGCACTTCTGCCGAAAACAGGCTTCCCGGCAGTTAATGTGATATATCCAAATCTGGTCAGTCTGGGAGTGCGGAAACATTTTCCGGGGATCACTCCGCAGGTTTTCCGGAACACTCCGCCCATATCCTCCATCTGCTCATGAAGATACATAAAGCCTCCGCATTCTGCCATACATGGCATGCCCTGTTTAACTGCCTGTGCAATCTCTTCTTTCATGGATGCATTGCGTTCCAGTGCCTCTCCATTTAATTCCGGATAACCGCCATAGAGAAGAATCCCATCCAGATCTGCAGGAAGATGTTCATCATGAATTGGCGAGAAATCAACCAGCTCTGCCCCCATTTCCTGAAGGAGACGAAAATTGTCTTCATAAAAGAAACAAAAGGCTTCATCCTTTGCCACTCCGATACGCAGCTTCTGTGGCAGACAATATCCATATGTCCCGTCTTTCTGTATCAGAGATTCCGGCACCTGCAGATCCTCTGCATTTTTGGCAAGTGCAAGGATCCTGTCAATCTCCAGTGTATCTTCCAATATTCCGGCAAGCTTCTGCAAACGTTCCTTCAGATCAGAAATCTCCTCAGGAAGCACAAGACCCAGATGACGGCTCTCGATCACACAGTCCTCTACCTTTGGCACATATCCAAGAACCTCCACCTCAAGCTGTTCTTCCACCAGCTTCTTCATTCTGGGATAAAGCATGGGAGACATCTGGTTAAAGATCACGCCTTTGATATGGCTTTTCTCTTTGTACTCCATAAAACCTTTGATGTAAGCTGCCAGGGAAATACTCATTCCTCTGCTGTTTACCACAAGGATGACCGGAGTATCTGTGGTATCTGCCAGGTCATAGGCGCTTGCTTTCGTGGATATTCCACCCACGCCGTCATAATAGCCCATAACACCTTCCATCACTGCAATATCGCAGTCTGCTGCATTTTTTCCAAGCAGGTATCGGGTAGTCTCGGCATCTGTAAAAAAGGTATCCAGATTTCTGGATTTCGTCCCGATGACTCTGGAATGAAACATGGGATCTATATAATCCGGTCCGCATTTAAAAGATGCCACTTTCATTTTTCGATTGACCAGTGCCTGCAAAAGTCCGCAGGTAATCAGAGTTTTGCCACTGCCACTAGCTCCTGCTGCAAGAAGTATTCTTGGAATGTCCATCCCTGTTCTCCTCTGTTTCTGTCCTATATTTTTTCAACAATTTCAGGGCATTCCAATCTATTAACTGTTAATCTGTATTTCCTTAACTGTTAATTTGTAATCCCTGATATCTGCATCATTTGTTATTTCCCGGGATTCTGAAGTGTAATAATATAAATGGGATTCTCGCCCATCATCATATGATAACGTCCGATTGCCTTTGAACGTGCTGCACTTAGCTGTACGATCTCATTCTCTTCAAATCCAAACTCTTTCGCTGTTTCCAATGCTTCGGACACAGTTTCAAGAGTGATACAGTTGATTACGATCCGGACCTGAGGATTCTTTTCAACCAGCAGCTTCACGATCTCTTTCAGATTTCCTGACGAGCCTCCGATAAAAGCATGGGTTGGTGCCGGAAGATCTTTCAGAGCCTCCGGTGCAAGTCCTTCCACGATTTCCAGATTATCCGCTGCAAATTTCACCTTATTCCGGTGGATCAGTTCAACTGCTTCTTCCTTTTTCTCGATTGCCCAGACCTGTCCCTGATGAGCACGAAGTGCCATCTCTATTGACAGTGAGCCTGTTCCTGCGCCCACATCATAGCAGACAGAATCAGCAGTCAGCCGCAATTTGGAAAGAGATACCGTACGCACCTCTTCCTTTGTCATGGGCGCTTTTCCTCTGATAAATTCCTCATCTCTGATCCCATGCGTCTCCAGCCGTGTTCCTGCATTTTCATTTACTGCACAGATGACAGATAAGGGGTCTCCCTTATATTCTGTCAGTTCACTGGCTGGTTTTACAAAAATCTTCTCATTTTCATAGGACAAATTCTCTCCCACATAAAGGAGCACATCACCCATCCCGTATTTTACCAGTTTCTCTGCCAGAACTGCTACACCGTCTGAGGTTCCAAGTATGGAAAATACTTTCTCCGCATAACAGATATGTGAGATAAGATTACATCCTCTTCCATGTGCACTGACGATTTTGGCATCATCCCAGGACAATCCTATTTGGGACATAAAATATACAACTGAGGAAATCCCACACTGAATCTCTATCTCTGTATTATTTTGTGCTGAACTATCCCGTTCTTCCTCACTCTTCTCTGATCCGTTCTTTCTCTGTACTCTCAGATCCGCACTGTCCTGACACAGTACTTCCAGAAGTTTTCTGGCCCCGCTGTAGAAGCCCACATCTCCGGAAAGGACAATCACAATATTGTCATACTCCGGGTGTGCATCAATATAATCCCTGATCTCCTGGCTTCTGTATTCCACGAACACATCCTGTCCCGGACGTTTCACAGAATCCACCATCCTCCTGGCACCGATCAGAAGATCCGCCTGATCCAGGCTATTCTTACCCTGGACAGTGAGAAGTTTTTGACTTCCCATTCCAATTCCCAGCAATGTAATATGCGGTCTGTGGGCTAAGCTGAAATGCTCTGTAAGAAATCTCTTACATTCTCTCACAGACATTCCTTCCTCCTTCAGAGGACGCCCGATGATCACAGGAACTGCATCACATTCCAGGGCAGCATCGATCTTATCCTGAAATCCACCTACTTTTCCTGTATCCTTTGTGACCAGATATCTGCAGTCATACTGTCTGAGCATTGCAGCATTCAGCTCTCTGGAAAAAGGCCCCTGCATTCCTATCAGATGTTTTCCCTCAAATCCCAGCTCTGCACAGGCTTTCATCACATTGGGCAGAGAAAGGACTCTTGCATAAAGACGGTTCTGATAATCCTTCATGCCTGTGAAGCCGGCCAGTTCCTTGCTTCCTGTTGTCAGCAATACATTTCCCTGGGTCTGATTCAGATAATCTGCAGCAGCCTTAACACTGTCCACATATACTGCCCTGTTCTCATGTTCCCCGGCCTCTCTCAGCACCCTGTAATATGCTGTCTGCGTATTTTCACAGGCTGTCCTGATATTTACAGTCACCTCAGCAGCATAAGGATGGGTGGCATCCAGCACCATTTCCGGTTTCTCCTGTAAAAAGACCTCTTCCATGTCCGCTGCATCCAGTCTTCCAGTCTGAACAGTGAGAAATTCATTTTCTGTAAGAGATTTGCTGCCATATTCTGTGGCAACAAATCCCTTTGTCTCTATCTTATGATCTGCCAGAAACCGGCAGATTTCGTATCCTTCTGTTGTTCCCGCAAAAACAAGAACTTTATACATTCCTATATCCCCTCGGTGTTACCATCTTATTGTTGATTTCCTTTGTCTGAGAATTACCGATAAATACTGTGGTAAACATATCCACCTGTGTATCTCTCAGTTCCTTTAATGTCATTACATGAGCTTCCTGGCCTTCTCTTGCAATATTGGAAACTGTTCCGCAGATGGTATCCGGTGATTTGTATTTCATCATCAGATCACAGGCTTTCTGCAGGTAATCATGACGTTTTTTACTTGACGGATTGTAAAGGCATACAACAAAATCTGCCTGGGCTGCTGCCAGAAGTCTTGCCTCTATCTTTTCCCATGGTGTGAGAAGGTCACTTAAGCTGATTAGACAGAAGTCATGGATCAGAGGTGCACCCAGAACAGCAGCTCCGCCTGTTGCAGCTGTCACACCCGGGATGATCTCCAGTTCTGTTTCCGGATAATTGACACCAACCTCATACATCAGACCTGCCATACCGTAAACTCCGGCATCACCACTGCAGATCATGGAAACAGTCTTGCCTTTTTTTGCCTCTTCAAAGGCAAGGACACAGCGGTCCACTTCCTTTTTCATTGGTGTAGTCATAAATTCTTTTCCCGGAAAATATTCCTTCACCAGGTCTACATATACGGTATATCCGATGATCGCATCACTTTCATTCATGGCGCGGATCGCTTTTCCTGTCATCTGGTCATAAGCTCCCGGTCCGATTCCGATTACATATATTTTACTCAAAATGTATCCTCCATTCCCTGGCAGCCACTGCTGTGGTCACACCATTTTCTCCTGTTTTTCTCTGCCGCAGCCTGCCATTTCCACTGGCAAGGACTGCACTTCTCTCACAGACATTATCCACACCTGTGATCTTTTTTACAAAAGGTGAGGGAGTAAATTCTCCAGGCACCTGTTTTAATTCTTCTTCTGTATAAGTCACAAAAGGAATCTGCCAGTCCTGTGACAATGACAGGATTCCCTTTTCTTCTTTCTTCAGATCGATGCTTGCGATCTGCTCAAATGCTTCTTTATGAAATCCGGATCTGTCCAGCACCTTCTGCGCTGCCTCTGCGATTCCACGGGCATCCTTGTCTTTCCTGCAGCCCATACCCAGAGTCAGACATTTCGGAACTACCTGTGTGGTAGAAATAAAAGGATTACAGGAAGTATGTACTGTAACCGCAACTCCGCAGTCTATATTCGTACAGTCTGTCCCTGTTCCATTAAAATCAGAGCTTTTCTGTGTTTCCTCTTCTGATCTGTCATCCATACTGCTGACAGGATTCCCATATTCATCACACCGGGCCAGCCCCTCCGGCAGTTCACCGTCCGTCGGAAACTCACTGTAAAATCCAACTTTCTTTCCTGCCAGAAGTGCAGCAGAGACTTCCTTTGCTGCTTTCATGTTAAAGATATTGCAATTATTTTTCTTTGCAAAAACATCTACTGCAAAACGGTGATGCAGGTCTGTGGCTGTTGTGACCACTGGTATTGCTTCCAGAATTTCTGCTGTTTTTAGCGCCAGTTCATTGGCACCGCCCAAATGTCCTGACAGAAGGGAAATGACAAACTTTCCACACTCATCTACGACCAGCACCGCAGGGTCTGACTTCTTTGACGCTACATAAGGCGCAATGCTGCGGACGGCAATTCCGGTGGCACCGATAAAGATCAGTGCATCTGAATCAGAAAATTTCTCTCCTGCCCATGCAGAGGTACTGACCTGAATAGAATCCAGAAGATATTTACTTTTTTTATCCAGTTCTGCTGTCATACCGGCAGCTTCCAGCCCCCGGTATAATCTCTCCCCGGTCTGCTGACCGGTAAGGCTGAAGCATATAAGTGCAACCTTCACTGTTATATTCCTTCTCTTTCTCCTGTTTACAGTAATCTCATAAACGATAGCAATTCCTTAAGGTTACCAGATTCTATGAGTGATGTGTTTTTGATTTCACAGCTTCACGAAATTCTGTAGTAAACTCCGGATCATACAGCTTGGAACGGTCATAATGTGCTGCTGCAACTGTATCTCCGATGATCATCAGAGCAGTTTTTGTAATATTATTTTCTGCAGCCGTTTTTGCCAGTGTTCCCACTGTGCAGACGAAGGTCTTCTGTTCCGGCCAGGTTGCCTTATATACAATGGCTGCTGGTGTATCTGCTGTATAACCGCCTTCAATAAGACGTCTGCTCAGCTCTTCCAGCATTCCTGTACTTAAGAATACAACCATGGTTGCCTGATGAGCAGCAAATGACTGAATGCTTTCCTTGGACGGAACCGGAGTTCTGCCTTCCATTCGTGTAATGATCACACTCTGGGAAATATCCGGCAGAGTATATTCCAGATTCAGGGCACTTGCAGCACCGCAGAATGCACTGACACCCGGACAGTAATCATAAGCGATATTTTTCTCATCCAGAATATCCATCTGTTCACGGATCGCACCGTAAATACATGGATCTCCGGTATGAAGGCGGACAGTTGTCTTTCCCTCTGCTTCCGCCTTCTCGATCACATGGATCACTTCCTCCAGTGTCATTTTTGCACTGTTGTAGATGGTGCAGATGTCCTTTGTATATTCCAGAAGCTTTGGATTTACCAGAGATCCTGCATAGATCACCACATCTGCTTCCTCCAGATACTGTTTTCCTCTTACTGTGATAAGATCCGATGCTCCCGGACCTGCTCCTACGAAATGTACCATAATCTATCATTCTCCTTTTTATAAATTTATTTCAACTGTTCAATACTTTCACAGTTGTGAGTCAAAATCCATTCAAGCGGATATTCGCAATCCGCTTCGCTACTTGCTCATAACCGAATAACTGCTCCGCAGTTTATCAGAAGGAGCTTGCACTCCTCCTGATACAAGCAAGTCCCCACCCACTGCTTATTGCTTTTCGCAATTGAAGCAGGGGACTTACTTGATTCGGTTAAAATCGCCTTTGCGATAGGATCTTTACTGTGCCTCATCATTCTGTGCATTAATCAGCTTTATCAGCTTCTCTGCATCTGCAGTCTGCCCCAGATACCCATAAGTATTATTAAAGATCACTGCCCCTAAAAGGATCTGCTCATAGGATCTGTGATTTAAATAAAACTGGATCCTGTCCAGGATCTCTTTCATGGTCTTCTGAAGTATCTGATATTTTTCCAGAATGTCTATTGCTTCATCTGTAGTAGATGCATTCAGGATTTCCTTTGCACACTCCAACGATGCTCCTGCCCGGATCGCATTGGATGCCAGCACTTCCATCCTGGCATCTGCACTGTGGGAATGAGTATTCATGATCCCTGCTGCAACTTTTACAAACTTTCCGATATGAGCAATGAAAAGGATTCCCTTAACTCCCATATCAATTGCCATGTCAATGGTCTCACCTACATAATTGCTGCATTTGATATTTTTTTCATAAGGGAGATCCATATGCTCCCGCAGATAATCTGCCCCGTAATTTCCCGGTGTTACCAGAAGATATTCTTCTCCCTGGGAAAAATGCTGCTTCATCTCTACATTGATACTCTGTACAAGAGCAGCTTCGCTCATAGGTTCTACAATCCCGGAAGTTCCCAGAATGGAGATTCCTCCCACAATTCCCAGACGTGGATTAAAGGTTTTCTTTGCAATTTCCACACCTTCAGGAACGGAGATGGTGATTTTCAGACCACCCTCATAATCATATTTCTCAGCAATTTCTGTGGCTTCACGCAAAATCATGGCCTTTGGCACAGGATTAATAGCTGCTTCCCCAATTTTCTGGGAAAGTCCGGCTTTTGTTACCCTTCCCACACCAACACCTCCGTCGAGGATGATTCCCGGTTCTTTTGTTTTCTGCACCGTGGCATAAACCAGTATTCCGTTTGTAGTATCCGGATCATCTCCTGCATCCTTCTGAATTGCACAGGTCACCTGATTTCCTTCAATCCGGATGTCTTTCAGTTCCAGTGTAAGCAGGATTCCCTTAGGAGTCATCAAGGTGACAGCCTTCTGCATGACACCACCCAGCAGGATCTCTGCAGCACCCTTACATGCAGCTGCTGCGCAGGAGCCTGTTGTATAGCCAAACCTCATTTTTTTATTGCCACGTATCACGTAGTAATCTTCCAGTCCGTTTTTCATGACGCCTCCTTTGCTGCATTGTTGTCACATTCTGTCTGCAGATTACTCTACAGCATTGCTATACATAAAAAGGAGGGATTTCTGTGTGCAACAAAATCCCTCCTGAAAGTTCTTTTCCCGAAATATCCTCTGGTTGCCGCAGATCATATTTCCTCTCTACAATGAAAAGCAGACAGTATCTGGCTGTTACAGTAACGGACTTGCGCAGGAATTTCACCTGACTTCCTGTAATGCTTTTCCAGAATTATTTCCGAGAATCATTATATAATTTTGAGCAGTAAAAGTCAACGCATTTCATGGCTGTACCACCTTATTATACTACCTTATGCTTCAGCCATTTCCTGCTGTGGAAGCGAAGAGAAAATACGATTCCCCGCACTGTCCAGTCAGTAAACATTCCAAGCCATACAGCCATTGGGCCGAAGCCTCTGAAACGGATCAGATATACACAAAGGCAAAAACGGAATGTCCACATAGTGATACAGGATGTGATCATGGAAAATTTTACATCTCCGGCTGCTCTGAGGCCATAAGCAGGAATAAACGCCAGGGTCCATACAATAGGTTTGACAACCGTTATCCAGGATATCATATGGAAACACATTCTTGCACTTTCCGGTTCCATACCACCCAGCTTTGTGACCGGAATGGTTAAGGCAAACACCAAAAGACAGCTTGCAACAACAATGATTTCTGCAAGAACACTTAATTTCTTAATATAGTAAACTGCCTCATCCTTTCTGCCCGCTCCCAGACACTGTCCTACTACAGTCATCAGACCGATTCCTACACCGATAGCTGCAATACCGTTAAGGTTCTCAAGGATATTCGTCATTGCCTGAGCTGCAATGGCTACCGTCCCCAGTGTAGATACGGAAGACTGTATTGCCAGCTTTCCAAGCTGAAACATGCTGTTCTCTATGCCGGACGGGATTCCCAGAGCCAGAACTCTTCTGATCATTTTTCCATCCGGACGGATCTGTCTGTAATTTCTGACTACAATAGGCTGTCTGTCCATACGAAGCTGCCAGAGTACCACTACAGCACAGAAGACTCTGGATGCAAGAGTTGCGATGGCAGCTCCTGCCACTCCCATATTGAATCCCCAGATCAGCGCCGCATTTCCGCCGATATTAATCACATTTGAAATAACCGATACTGTCATTGGCCCTCTGGTATTTCCCTGGGATCGGAATATGGATGCTCCCGCATCATAAAGTGCTATAAACGGAAAAGACAACGCCGTATAGAAGAAATACACCTGAGAGGCAGTCATAACATCTGATTCTACTTTTCCGAATATCAGTTTTAACAGCGGCACACGAAACAGCAGGCACAGAGCAGTCACTGCTACGGATATGGCAGTAATGATAAATAATACCTGTCTTGCTGATTTATTTGCCATTTCATGATTTTTCTGACCTATGTACTGTGAACAGAGGATTGCACCGCCTGCTGCCAGCGCTGAGAACGCCTGGATCACCAATACATTGATGGAATCCACCAGAGATACCGCGGATATTGCAGCAGAGCCTACATTGCTGACCATCATGGTATCCACAGTTCCCATCAGGGAATTCAGTACCTGTTCAAAAATAACCGGTATCAACAGGGTTCGGAGCATTTTGTTTGTAAAAATATGTTGCTGTTCTTTCATCTTTTTCCACCTGAATCTATTTTCTTTTTTTGATTATACGCTTAATTTTCTGTGATGCAATAGAATAAGATGTATTTTTTAACGTTTTCAGGGTTACTGTTCACCCGCCACTATTCCGCGAGGTGTTTTGGCATGAATATGCCAAAATCCCGAGACATACAAGCCAAAATTCCATTGCCGCAGGCAATCTGGAATGAGTTTTGGCTACATTACTGTGAACAGTAATTTTTCAGGAAATCTGATAATTGTTCTTGTTATGTTCTTCAAAATCTGATACAGTAAATCTGTTAAAAATAAGGCAGGGCATATCAGCCCGCAATTCTTAAATCTTATACAAATCAAGAAAGCAGACAGATCATATGCAAAGAATCCTTAAATATATTATCTCCGAAAATACAACTCCGGTCACGATTCTGGACTTTCTAAAAAAAGAGGGGTTTTCCCGCCACATATTAAGCTCAATGAAGAACACTCCCAACACCATCATTCTCAATAGTGAACGTGGTTTCGGACGATCAGTGCTTAAACCGCAGGATCATCTGATCATCACTGTTCCTGAAACCGAATCAGGAGAAAACATTATCCGTACAAAGATGGATTTGAATATCATTTATGAAGATGAGGATATCCTTGTGATAAACAAGCCTGCAGATATGCCTGTGCACCCTTCTGCGGGAAATTATGAAAATACTCTGGCAAATGGAATCGCCTGGTATTTTGCAGAAAAAGGAGAGGATTTTGTTTACCGCTGTATCAACCGGCTGGACCGGGATACCACCGGTGCTCTGATCCTTGCCAAAAATCCCCTCAGCGCAGCGATTCTGTCAGTTCAGATGAAAAAACGTCAGATTCTCAGGACTTATCTCGCACTTGTAGACGGGCTTCTTCCTGACTCCGGAACGATCAACGCTCCTATCGCACGAATGGAAGGCTCCGTGATCACCAGGGAAGTAAATTTCGAAACCGGGGAGTCTGCAATAACTCATTATGAACGGCTGGCGGCAGGAAAAGAATATTCTCTGGCCGAACTTCATCTGGAAACAGGGCGCACACACCAGATACGTGTGCATATGAAATATATCGGGCATCCTCTGCCCGGAGATTATTTATATAATCCTGATTACCGTCGGATAAACCGTCAGCCCCTTCATTCTTATCAGTTGGAGTTTACTCATCCTATAACCGGAAAGGTCATGCTTTTTACTGCTCCGCTTCCTATTGATTTTATTTCTGCCTTTTATAGCAATTCTCTAAAATAATGCATTTATAGCAATCCCATAAATTACTGCAAACAAAACAGTTCATCAGTTTTATGTCTGATGAACTGTTTTGATATGAATGCATATACATTCTTACTTATTTTTCTCATAAATGATCAGAAGACCTCTCAGAAGAAGTTCCTCGTCCAGAATGATTTCTCTCTTACAATGAGGAACGATTTTCTTTGCCAGACCACCGGTTGCCACTACAGTTGCCTTCTCCCCCAGTTCCTCTTCGATTCTGTCAATAATTCCATCCAGAGCTGCTGCATTGCTGTAAAGAACCCCGCTCTTCATACATTCGATCGTGTTTTTCCCGATCACATGTCTTGGCGCATCAATACTGATTCCGCTGAGCTGGGAAGCCCTCGCAGTAAGTGCATCCAGGGAAACCCCTACACCCGGAAGAATCATTCCGCCTACATACTGCTTCTTACTGTTGACAACAGACGCTGTGGTTGCAGTTCCCATATCGATAAGGATCAACGGCACCGGATAACCGGCAATTCCTGCCACTGCATCAGCAACCTGATCTGCGCCAAGCTGTCCCGGATTATCCATCATAATGTTCAGTCCTGTCTTTACACCGGGTCCGAGAACAATTGCATTTTTCTTAAGAATTTTCTCTGCGGCAAGTTTCACAATATTTGTGATCTGCGGCACTACAGAAGAAATAATACAGCCCTCAATCTCTGTTTTTTTTATATGATAGATATCAAGAACATTCTTTAAATCCACCGCATATTCCAGTTCCGTCTTTGTACGGTTAGTAGAAAGGCGTTCTATAAAATATGTTTTCAGGTCATCAATACATCCAACTACAATGTTGGTGTTTCCAACGTCAATTGCTAAAATCATAATTATTTATCTCCAATTTCTTAATCGTCCTGTTCCCTTAACAGACAGAATCCTGCATCAGCGAAAAGATTTTATCCAGGATCCTAAAAGCTGCGTCTTCTTTACTCATAAGCGGAAGAGAGATTTCCTCATCCTGTGTGATCAATGTCAGTACATTGGTATCTCCCTGAAATCCGGCGCCCTCCACTTTCACATTGTTGGCAGCCACCATATCCAGATTTTTCTTTGCCAGCTTGGCTCTGGAATTGTCGATCACATTCTGTGTCTCCATTGAAAATCCGCAGAGAAACTGTCCGGCCCGTTTGTGTTCTCCCAGAAACTTCAGGATATCATCTGTTCTTTCCAGTTCTATGGACATCTGTCCGTCACTTTTCTTAACTTTTTCTTCACTGATCCTGGAAGGGCGGTAATCTGCCACAGCAGCAGCTTTAACAATAATGTCCTGTTCGTTGCTGACAGAAGTTACAGCTTCATACATATCCCTTGCAGTCACAACAGGCACCAGATTTACAAACATGGGAGGTTCAATTGAAGTACGTCCGCTGACCAGCGTGACATCTGCACCGCGGAGCATGGCAGCTTTCGCAATGGCATAGCCCATTTTTCCTGAAGAATGATTGGTAAGATAACGAACAGGATCAACAGATTCCTGTGTAGGACCTGCAGTTACAAGGATTTTCTTTCCTTTCAGATCTTTCTCACAGGCAGCTTCGCGCTCAATATAGGCAAGTAATGTCTCAGGTTCCGGCATTTTTCCCGCTCCTGTGTCACCACATGCCAGATATCCGCACGCCGGAGCGATCACTTCATATCCGTAATGCTCCAGAATCTTTAAATTATCCTGTACTACAGGATTCTCAAACATATTGGTATTCATGGCCGGGGAAATGAATTTTTTACATTTGCATGCCATGATCGTGGTAGTAAGCATGTCATCTGCGATCCCATGTGCCAGTTTACCGATCACATTGGCACTTGCCGGTGCGATCATCACCGCATCTGCTTTCTTTGCAATCGATACATGCTCTACCTGAAACTGAAAATTCCGGTCAAAGGTATCCACCAGACATTTATTTCCTGTGAGAGTTTCAAAAGTGATCGGATTGATAAAATTCGTGGCATTCTCTGTCATCAGCACATGAACATCTGCATGGCGTTTCTTCAGCGCGCTTGCCAGATATGCAATCTTATACGCCGCAATGCTGCCTGTCACTCCCAGTAATACTGTTTTTCCTTCCAGTGTCATTTTCCTTTACCTCTTTCTCCGAACCATATTATTTCTGGCTGTTTCTACGTCTTTATACTTACATGTCAAAATCTATCATAATTCATCTTTGATAACAGGATTCTGACTTTTACAATTCTATTTATTATAGACTAATTATTATCAAAAATGCAATAAGTGATTTGTTTTATTTGCGAAACAATCTGGAATGAATTTTGGCTTGTATGTCTCGGGATTTTGGCATATTCATGCCAAAACACCTCGCGGGATAGTGGTGTGTGAACAGTAACGGTGAACCTCAGCAAGATTACACTTAACCGTTGTTTATAAAGATTTCCTGCATTATAATAATAATCAGTCAGATATCCATAATTTGCACTGGACTCTACCTGACTTAACTGACAGACCGGATCACTATAATATACTGATATCAACATATAAATCCGGTGTATGACTTTGTGGAGGAATATATGAAGAATTATCAGATCACGCAATGGTGCGCAGCTTTTATCAGACAGCAGGTACAGGAAGGAGACTTCTGTATTGATGCTACAATGGGAAACGGAAATGATACGCTTCTGCTCTCGCAGCTATGCGGAGAATCAGGAAAGGTTCTTGCCTTTGATATTCAGGAGCAGGCACTGACTGCAACCCAAAAGAGACTGAACGCCGGACATGTTCCGGAAAATTACAGACTGCTTCTGGAATCTCACGCAAATATGGCAGAATATGCCACACCAGACAGTGTAAGCTGCATTGTATTTAATTTTGGTTATCTTCCCGGTGGAGATCATTCACTTGCAACCAGAGGTGAAACCAGCATTCAGGCGCTGACTCAGGCTTTAACACTTCTGAAAAAAGGCGGGATGATTTCTCTTTGTATCTACAGTGGTGGCGATTCCGGATTTGAAGAGAGGGATCAGATCCTTGACTGGCTGAAAAATCTTGATTCCCATCAATACCTGGTAATCAAAAGCGATTACTACAACCGCCCCAACAATCCGCCAATCCCGGTACTGGTAATCAAAAATTAATCCGTAATTGTTCCCTTCTTAAACCAAACAGCAGGAAAGATTTTTTCATATCTTCCCTGCTGTTTTTTGCTGTGCCTTTTTTCAATTTTTGTTCTGTTTTTCGGACACTTGCTTTATTTTCTGTTTTACTTAATCTGTAATGGTAATCTTCTCAATAACCGGCTGCTGATCTGACGGGATTGTTCCATTGTCGTCTGTCGGTTTTGCATCCTCGCAGATCTTATCAACAATATCCATACCTTCTGTTACATGACCAAATCCTGCATAATCGCCGTCCAGGAATGTACTGTCTGCCTGAACAATAAAAAACTGCGAGCTTGCGCTGTCCGGATCACTGGCTCTTGCCATGGAAATAGTCCCTCTTGTATGGGAAATATCATTGTCTACTCCATTGTTGCTGAACTCACCCTTAATATTCTCTTCAGATCCACCTGTTCCGTCTCCGTTGGGATCACCACCCTGGATCATGAATCCATCCATGATACGGTGGAATGTCAGTCCGTCATAAAAACCTTCCTGTGCAAGTTTCACGAAATTTGTCACTGTGATCGGTGCTGTATCTGCATCCAGTTCCACATCAATCGTACCGTAATCCTTTACTTCAATCTCTGCGTGATGAATTCCTGTCAGTTCTTTGGAAGTATCCAAAAGCACACTGGTTGTACTGCTGTCTGAAGAATCTTTATTTTCAGAATCTGTATCAGCAGAATCACTCTTTTCATCAGAACCATCAGAAAATCCGGCTTTTTCTGCCTCTTCTTCACTTGCTACATTATCACTGTCAGAAGAAGCAGCTTTTGTCTCCGTCTCTTCCTGAGAAGAAGTCTCCTCTTTCACTGTTTCCTCTGTTTTTGTACTCTCTTCTGTTTTATCACTGCTGCCACATCCTGCCAGTAAACCTGCTGACATAGCTGTAACACAAAGTGCTGCCAGTAATTTTCTTTTCATTTTCCTTTACCTCCGAAATCATTTACAACAATCTGATTATAACCTATCTCAGAAAAAAAACAACTCTTTTCACAAAATGTTCAGATTGTGAATGTTTCCTGTGTTTACTTCTTTCTGATTGCCTGTTAAAATGTATATGGCTGTTCAGTTCTGTACCTTCCCTTTTTACAGTGAAACCGGAACAACAGACTGATGAACAGTCAGAATATATCTGCAAAAGAAAGCGAGGAATCCAAAATGGAAAAAATAACAAGTTTTACCATTGACCATATCAAATTACAGCCTGGAATTTATGTTTCACGTAAGGATCCGGTTGGCGGCAGTATGATCACTACCTTCGATATCCGTATGACTTCTCCTAACGAAGAACCTGTGATGAATACCGCTGAGCTTCACACGATCGAGCATCTGGCAGCAACATTCCTGAGAAACCATAAAGAGTTCGGCTCTAAAATGATCTACTGGGGACCGATGGGATGCCGTACAGGTAATTATCTTCTTTTAAATGGAGATTATGAGTCCAAGGATATCGTTCCGCTTATGATCGAGACTTTTGAATTTATACGTGATTTTGAAGGTGAAGTTCCGGGAGCATCTGCAAAAGACTGCGGAAATTATCTGGATATGAATCTGCCTATGGCAAAATATCTGGCAGGAAAATTTCTGGATGAAGTTCTTTATGATATCAAGCCGGACAGACTTGTTTATCCACAGTAACATTCTACAGTATTGCAGCACTCCTCATAAACAACACACTGAAAAAGATTTCTATCGTATTTTTCAGAGAGAGTATGAAACTTTTTCTGTAAAATAATGTTTATAAGGTTCTTCTATGATACA